>OJAR01000626.1_pt1 | contig 10601 bp, 7 predicted proteins | sample 1589431 | NCBI WGS metagenome assembly OJAR01 (sample SAMN03283242) | human gut metagenome | biome: human-associated habitat; material: feces | host: Homo sapiens | place: Peru | collected 2012 | reverse complement strand
GTGAAACGCCGACATTGCCGGAAAAAGCCCGTCATGATATAACCGCCGTGAAAGGCTTTGTCAGTAACGACGGCGTGTATGTGTCCGATATACGCGTTGTAAGCGGCAGCTATGTGCGGGTTGTTCGCGATCCGTCGGAAACGCTGCTGGTACAGACGTGGATTGCCACCGATGCCGATACCGGCGCGGTAATTGAAACAAAAACAGCCAATGATTACGGCGCCTATTTTAATATTTCGGCGCAAGCCGACGGCAAGGGCGACGGGAAATACGGCGGAAAAGGCGGAAAGCCGGGCGAGGGAGACGTGAGCTATCCGCCAAGCATCATCATCACCGGAGAAACCGACATATGTTCCGAACACACATGGGATTCAGGCATTGTAACAAAAGAACCGAACTATGCGGCGGACGGCGAAAAGACCTTCACCTGTACCGTCTGCGGTATGCAAAAAACCGAGCCGATCGCCAAGCCGGAGCGATATTGTGTGCACGCCTGCAAGAGCTGCGGCGGGTGCACATTGCCGGCAAGCGACGCCTCCTGCGGCTATGAGCGCTGTACCTGTGTGACGCCGCAAGCACCGATTCTGCACAATAAGTACGGTTCCGTGTCCGGCACGCCGGATGGCATTGTGCTGACCGTGGTCGAGATACAGGCAGACAGCGGTGAATCTTCGCCGTATCTTAACTACTGCTTGGAGGCGGCGGAGGGCTATGAGATTGAGACTATCTATGATGTCTCTCTTGTCAATTCCGACGGATCCGCATATACCCTTGCTGACGGAGAAACAGCAACCGTAACGCTTGATGTGGGCAAGGGAAACGCACAGGCGATCAGGGACGGCAGACTGTATGTTATCCACATTGCAACGACGGGCAGGGAAATCTACGGTGTGGGACACAAGCCGATTACCGCAGATACGGAAAACGGCACCGTGACCTTTGAGACGGACAGCTTTTCGCCCTTCCTGTTGGTCGAAAGATCGACGGAATACTATGGCAGAAGCGCACTTGCGAGCCTTCCGAACAAAGAAGCCCTGCTGTATGCCTATGATCAAATTGTGAGCGGCGTGGAGAACGGTGCGGAAAGTATCGGCATTTACGACGGCACAAACACGATTACACAGGACGAGATAAAAACGGTGTTCGACGCATACAGACGCGACCATACAGAGCAGTTCTGGCTGGGAAATGCGTATTCGGTCACCTATGATCCGTCTACATCCGCTGCAGTCTCGCTTGTGCCGACATATATTCTGTCCGGCACGGCACTTGAAACGGCAAAAGCCGCTTTTCGTGCGGCTGTGTCGGAAATGCTCGACGGGATAACTTCCTCAATGAGCGAGTTTGAGCGCGAAAAATTGCTGCATGACCGTCTGGCGGTCAAGGTCACCTATGACGGCACAGCAGCAAACGCTCATAATTCTTACGGAGCAATTGTTGAAGGCAAAGCGGTCTGTGAGGGCTATGCCGAGGCATTTCAGTATTTGCTCCGGAAGGCCGGCATTCAGTCATTCATCATGACGGGCGTGAGCAATAACCCGTCAACCGGCACACCGGAGGGACACGCATGGAACGCAGTTCGTATTGACGGAAAGTATTACCATGTGGATACTACATGGGACGATCAGGGCGAAACGATTTTCTATGCGTACTTTAACAAAAGCGACGCAGCAATCGGCGAGGATCATACCATCCATGCCGCCGACTATGCGCTGCCGATATGCAACAGCGACACCGCCGACTATTTCTTTGTAAACGGCGGCAGACTTCCGGCTTTCGACCTTGATGCGGTCGCCGCCTTGCTGGCAAACGGAAACGGTACGGCACGCATCTATGTGACCGGCGATAAGGAGGCGTTTGTTTCGGCATTTACGGCGAATGCATCCGCCTTGGCTTCCCGGCTCGGATATACCGGTGGCTGCCGCTACGGCTACGCAAACCTGGGCAGAGAGTTTATCCTGTTTCTCACGCCGGTGGGCGTCACCGTCAGCGGCAGCATCACCTGCTTCGGCAGCGAAGCGGACAGGATCAGGGTAGAGCTTATTAAAGCCGGAGAAACCGTAGCGGCTCATCAGTCGGAGCTCACCGACTCCCAGAATGCGGACGCCTCCATACAGGCACGCTATTCCTTCTCCGCCGTTGCGGCAGGCACATACACCTTGCGGGTATCCAAGAATAATCACGTCACCCGTGAGTACACCATTACTGTAGGCGCAGAAGCGGTGACGCAGAATGTGAAGATCCACCTGCTGGGAGATATCAACGGCGATGGAAGTGTTGATATGAAAGACTGGGGTCGTATGCGTAGCCATATCAATGAAACTAATATGTTAACTGATGATTATGCTCTTGCTTGTGCAGATGTCATAAAAGATGGAAAAGTTGACATGAAAGACTGGGGTCGTATGCGTAGTCATATCAATGAGGCAAACCCACTTTGGTAATAGCAAGATGAAATTGTTTTAAGTCTTAACACCAAAGTTTCCCACCCCATAATCCATATGGGGTGGGAAACGGAGGTTTAAGAATATACAAAATCGCAGAGAAATCTGCGCCGCCGTTTTCGGGACTAAGCGAGACCCCGCGAGCGGTGCGTAAAAAAGTCCCGCAAAAAAGAGGCGATGTTAATAGAATGAATCTTCATTTCAGGAAAAAGGCTCAACTTTGGTAGCATTACTTCTACCTTGTCTTAATGCCGATGCACCTGCCCCATAACCTCTCATATTAAACGGTGTACAACGAGAAAGCGGCTTTCCCATAAAGAAAGCCCTTTCTCCAAAATGGCAAATAAAACTTTGCCGTTTTGGAGAGAGTTATTCCAAGCAAAATTTTAGTAATCCGATTCTGTAAAAGATAATGCTTCGAATGCGTTTTCGCAGAGATATTTCGGAATGAAATACAAGGAGGATGATGCTATGAAAAGAAAACTATTACTGTTTTGTACAGCAATATTTCTTATCTGTTTTTTTAGCGGATGCGTGGTATTGCCCGGAAATAACACCTCCGACTCAGACGAAAGCAAAATTCCAGGCGGCAGCTCCGTTACTACTGAGCCGGATGGTGCAGAACCAAATGATATTTCTTTAGATGCACTGCAAAATAAAATCTCACAAAACAGCATCGCAGTCGGCGTTGCCTTTATCGGTTATGTAAACAGCGAGAGTACCGAAGCGGATCTGCGCGCCTATCTTGCAGGCAGTGAAACCGGGAAGAAATATCCTTTTCTCTCCAGTGCGCCGCTTGTCATCACGGAAGGACAGGAGCTGTATGCAATCGTACCGCCAAATAAAAAAGCAACCATAACGGTGTATCCTTCCTCTGTGACGGAAGACGGCGAATATGCAGATGATAGGAGTAACCCGCTCTGTATAGGGGAGCCCGGTGAGCCTCTTTTGCTGCGTTGCAATCTCAGCGAGATATATTCAAATGTACTGATAAGCGCTACCGACGGCGGCGCCATCGATTTCCACCCGTCACTGTCTATGGAAAACGGCCATTTGCAGGAGATTACAGGGGTGTACGATTTCTCAGTTTACGAGGAAACACCCGATGAGCGTTCGGTTCAAATTGCAACAGAAATTCTTCTTGAAGCCGATGAGGTAAAGGCTGCTGTCAAAGGCGGAATGAAGATTATGTATACCGGAGATGCAGAAGTACCCCGTTGCAGTTTTCAAGGAAGGCAGACGCTACATATAACGAAAGGAGCAGACCATGCCATATAGCTATCACAAATCAAACGAAACTTATGATACTGCACTCCAGTTGACTGACTTTGATCCGGTGATGGCATCTATACGCCATTATGATTTTGCCGATGCAGCGAAAGACACACCGTTTTACAAAGAGATTATCCCAGCGATGCTTGATTACTTTGAAACGGAACACTATGTTTTCACGCATGGCTGGATACCAAGCATTCCGAACAGGGATAAAAGCTACAGCTATATTTCTTCTTGGAGAGAAGCAGACCGTGAGCAATGGAATCAAGCAAGATGGTTCAATGGCATGGATGCAGCACAGACCGCAGATGAGAATAAGACCATTGTTTGCGGACACTGGCATACTTCGTATGGCCAGTGCAAATACGAACACAAGGGGACCGAGTTTGGAGAAGATGCGGACTTCTCTCCCTATTATGGTCCCGGAATTATTGCCATAGATGCCTGTACAGCGTTCAGTGGAAAGGTAAATTGTCTTGTGATAGAGGATTAACGGCGTGGCGTAGTACGAGATTGAACTTTGCATATCCGTTTATAACCACGCTTTAGACAGGCACAATATAAAGAGTGAATGTAAGCAGAGCATTGAAGTTTTTTCTGGATTCCTTACGGGACGACCTGAAACCCATTGAAATTCTGAGATTCTACTGTTATAATATTAACTCAATCTTTCGGAGGTGCGAAAGGTTGGAGTTGCACCACATACACCACTTGAAGCACCACTATGGTGTATGCTTTCAGCAGGGAAATGTACAGAGTTATCACACACGGGAAAATGTGACCTGTAAGCAAAGCACAGTATTAACAGGGCTTCTACACAGCTATTCCATGTGAGGAATCTTATCCCCACCATGAAGCCGCTGGACAGCGACAAGAAGGCGGAAAAGCCCGCGGCAAAGCCCGCCGAGGAGAAGATCGACTTCTCCAAGGTGCAGATCGAGCCGCTGTTTGAGGACATGGTGGACTTTGACACCTTCTCCAAGAGTGATTTCCGCGCCGTGAAGATCAAGAGCTGCGAGGCCGTGAAGAAGTCCGGCAAGCTCCTGAAGTTCGTTCTGGACGACGGCACCGGCGAAGACCGCGTCATCCTCTCCGGCATCCACGAGTATTACGAGCCGGAGGAGCTGGTGGGCAAGACGGCCATCGCCATCGTGAACCTGCCGCCCAGAGCGATGATGGGCATTGACTCCTGCGGCATGCTCATCTCCGCCGTGCATCACGAAAACGGCGAGGAAAAGCTGCACCTGCTGCTGGTGGACGACCACATTCCCGCCGGCGCAAAGCTGTATTAAAACTTTCGCAAGCCCTGCGAGGCTTTATGGCTCGCAGGGCTTTTGCCTGCGCGGCAGGGGATCCACAGGGCACGTCGGCCAGCGGCGGGGTGTGGGCACCTCGTCCTACGGGGCGGGGCTAGGAGGTTGGCGCATGTCGATGGGACGATGTGGGCATCGTCCCCTACGAAAATGGAAAAACAATGGTAGGGCGGGGTCTGTGTGCCCCGCCGCTGTGGACGCGGCGGCTATCGGGCGGCGGCACCCATGTGTGCCGCCCTACAGGGGAATGATAAAATATGCGTAGGGGCGGGCGCACTCTGCCAAGGGGCAAAGAGAGCAAGCAAAATCAAGCGCGGGGGCTGCGGCGGTGGTATACTGAGGGCAGTCAAAAGGAGGAGCGATCCATGTTTGCGTGGGGGAAAAACATTCAGGAGCTGGTGCAGGAGGTCGACCGCTGCATCAGGGCGCAGGAGGACGAGGGGCTGACCCTGCGGCATCTGGCGCAGAAGCTGGGATACTCGGAGTACCATGTGTCCCATATGTTCCGGCGCGTTTCCGGCATGCAGCTGCGGGACTATCTGCGGGGGCGGCGGCTGGCCTTTGCCCTGCGGGACGTGCGGGACACGGAGGACAGTCTGCTCACCATCGCTCTGCGCTATGGTTTTTCCTCCCACGAGGCCTTCACCCGCGCTTTCAAGGACGCCTACGGCGTCGCCCCCAGCCGCTACCGGCAGCACCCTGTGCCGGTGGTGCTGCGCACGGTGATCCATCCCTTTGACTGCTATCTTTTAGGAATCGGAGGAACAGGTATGGCAGATACCAATCAGGAAGTGAAAACCTATTTTGTCACCATTCCGGCGCACAAATACCTGCACATTCGCAATTACGAGAGCATCGGCTACTGGGATTTCTGGCAGAAGCAGAGCCGGATCCCCGAGCAGGACTGCGACACCATCTGCGGGCTGCTGGAGAGCATCCCTCACAAGCTGGACGACGCGGGCGGAGCGGAAAACGACGCCGGCAGCGGACAGATCATGGCCTTTATCAACGAGCCTGCAGGGCGCGTCTGCTCCTGGGGCATCCCCCTGGCGGAGAGCTACGGCGTGCGTCTGCCGGCGGACTACGACGGCCCCGTGCCGAAGCAGATGCAGCTGATGGACGTGGCGGAGGGGGAGTACATCGTTTTTGAGCACGGCCCGTTCGACTTTGAAACGGAAAATGCCGCCGTGGAGGCGAAAATGGAGCAGGCCATGAAGGACCTTGACTACGCCGCTGCCGGCTATGCGCTGGACACCACCCAAGGCCGCGTGTTCTATTTCTACCACGACTGCAAGCGGTTCTGGAAATATGTCCGCCCGGTGAAAAAAATCACCCCTTGACGCGGCGGCGCCGCTCGGGTATAATAAACACCGCAATTTGAATATCGTTTCTGCCACCGGGTAGAGAATGCGAAGCATTCGATCACACATCGTTAGGTCTTTGAAGATGTGGGGTCGGGTGCTTTTTTGAATACGGAAAGGGAATGTTTTCTATGCTGCGCCGCATCAATTCGTATTTTACAACACAGGAAAAAGCGCTCTGGCTTGCGTCCGTGGGGGCGATAGTGGCATCTTTTTTCCTGCTGGAAGGGAAGGAGTATCTCACGCTCACCGCCTCCCTCATCGGCGTCACCTCCCTGCTTTTTAACGCCAAGGGCAACCCCGTGGGGCAGGCGCTGACGGTGGTTTTCAGCCTGATCTACGGCTATATTTCCTATGCCTGCGCGTATTACGGCGAGATGATCACCTATCTGGGCATGACGGCGCCCATGGCGCTGCTGGCGCTCATCAGCTGGCTGCGCCACCCCTTTCAGGGCAACCGCGCCCAGGTGCAGGTGAACAAAATTTCCCGTCGGGAGCATGTGTTCATGTGGCTGCTGACGGCGGCGGTAACGGCGGCGTTTTACTTCATCCTCAAGGCGCTGGGCACGGCGAACCTTCTGCCCAGCACCGTGTCCGTGACCACCAGCTTTCTGGCGGTGTACCTCACCTTCCGCCGCAGCCCCCTCTACGCCCTGGGCTACGCCGCCAACGACGTGGTGCTCATCGTTTTGTGGCTGCTGGCGGCGCGGAGCGACAAGGGATATCTGTCCGTGGTGGTGTGCTTTGCGGCCTTTTTGGCCAACGATCTCTACGGGTTCATAAACTGGCGCCGGATGGAGAAAAAGCAGGCGTCGGCGTCCTCATAATGCGTAAAATATTTTTCGCTTGCCGCAGGCCGTGGGGTCTGCGGCAAAAAATTTTCTTGACATCGCAAAAAAATGCTGCTTTATTATATAGGTATATGACACACGGCTTGCGAGGAAAAACCGGAGAGGAGGACGGCCATGGAACGCATCACATCCCGCACGAACCCTTTGCTCACCCATATCCGCCGTCTGGCGTCCTCCGGAAGCTACCGCCGATCCTGCGGCGAATTTGTGGCCGACAGCCCCAAGCTGCTGGCGGAGGCGCTGCTGTGGGACGCGGAGCTTGTGAGCGTGGTGTGCACCGACGGCTTTGCCCTGCCGGAGCTGCCCGACGGCGCGCGCACGGTGCAGGTGCCGGAGGAGGTCATGGCCTCCGTTTCCCCCATGAAGACCCCGCAGGGGGTTTTATTTACCTGCCGCATCCCCGATATGCCCCTGCCGGAAAAGCTCGCAGGGCGGCGCTATATGGCGCTGGAGGGGGTGCAGGATCCGGGCAACGTGGGCACGGTGCTGCGGACGCTGGATGCTTTTGACGGGGACGGCCTGTTTCTGCTGGCCGGCTGCGCCGATCTATACAGCCCCAAGACCCTGCGGGCGTCCATGGGAGCGGCCTTCCGCCGGCCGGTGTATGTTTGCACGGCGGAGGAGCTGTGCACCCTGCTGCGCCGCAGCGGACTGCCCCTCTACGGCGCCGCCCTGCGGGAGGACACGCTGGACGCGCGGGCGACCGATCTTTCCCGCGCGGCGATAGCCATAGGCAGCGAGGGGCGGGGACTGAGCGAGGCACTTCTGGCGCTGTGCGACGGCACGGTGCGCATCCCCATGTCCCCCCGATGCGAATCGCTGAACGCCGCCGTGGCGGCCTCCGTACTCTTATGGGAGGCCTATCGGGGCGAGGGGGGCAGGTAGGCTATGGAACCGCTTATATACTGGGTGTGGCTGACCACGCTGAAGGGGCTGAACGACGCCTGCCGCCACCGGCTGCTGGCGCATTTTGGCTCACCGGAGAATATTTATCTGGCCGACGCACGGACGCTTTCGCAGGTGGGAGGACTCACCGCGGGGCAGGTGCGGGCGCTGGAGAACAAGGCGACGGATGCCGCCCAACGGATCCTGGACACCTGCGGCAGAAAGAATATTTTCATTTTGACCATGCACGACGCGCGGTACCCCCAGCGGCTGCGGAACATTTTCGAGCCGCCGCTTCTGCTCTACGGGCGGGGCGAGATGCCTCTGTTTGACGAGGAGGTCGCCGTGGCCGTGGTGGGCACGCGCTTTTGCACGGACTACGGCCTGCGCATGGCGGAGCAGTTCGGCTTTGACCTGAGCCGACAGGGCGCTCTGGTGGTGTCGGGTCTGGCGGCCGGTGTGGACGCGGCGGCGCACAGAGGCGCGCTGCGTGCCGGACGCGCCACAGCGGCCGTGGTGGGCTGCGGCGTGGACGTGGTATATCCGGCCGAAAACGGCAGACTCTATGAGGACATAGCGGCCTCGGGGGTGATCCTGTCGGAGTATCCGCCGCAGACGCCGCCGGCCAGATGGCGCTTTCCCGCCCGCAACCGCATTCTCAGCGGCCTGTGCTTGGCTACACTGGTGGTAGAGGCACCGGAAAAGAGCGGTGCCCTTATCACCGCCGCCGCGGCCGCGGAGCAGGGGCGGGACGTGTTTGCCCTGCCCGGCCGGCTGGACGCGGAGAGCTGCCGAGGCAGCAACTGTCTTCTGCGTGACGGCGCAAGTCTTGCCACGGAGAGCTGGGACATTCTGGGGGAATATCAGCACCGCTATCCCCATAAGCTGCATCGGGACGGGCAGCCTTTGCCGTCCCACGGAAGCGGCGATGCTTCGCCCGTCGGGGGCGCGGAAAAGCCGCAAAAACAAAAAGAGTCCGCCGCGCTGCCGGTCATTGACATCGGGCGCAACGCGGAGGGACTGTCGGGGGACGAGATCATGGTGCTGCGGCTGCTGGACAGCGAGGCGCCCATGCTCACCGACGACATCGCCCAAGAGGCCGGCGTGCCGGTACAGCAGGTGCTGGCAGCGGTGACAATGCTGGAAATTGAAGGCTTCATCCGGCGGGAGGGACTGCGCAAGTTCGTCCGCACGGTGGAGCTGAAGGATACAAAGGAGTAAGAAAACATTATGGCAAAAAAGGCTGCGAAGAATCTGGTGATCGTGGAGTCCCCGGCCAAGGCGAAGACCATCGGCAAGTATCTGGGGCCGGATTACGAGGTCATGGCAAGCATGGGGCATCTGCGCGACCTGCCCAAGAGCAAGATCGGCGTGGATGTGGACAACGATTTTCATCTGGACTATAAGCCCATCAAGGGCAAGGAGGACATCATCCGGAGCCTGAAAAAAGCGGCGGATGCCGCCGACATGGTCTACCTCGCCACCGACCCTGACCGCGAGGGAGAGGCCATCAGCTGGCATCTGAAGTACCTGCTGGATCTGCCCGACGAAAAGACCCGTCGGGTCACTTTTAACGAGATCACCAAAAAAGTGGTGCAGGAGAGCATCGCCGCCCCCCGCCGCATCGACCAGGAGCTGGTGGACGCCCAGCAGGCGCGGCGGGTGCTGGATCGCATCGTGGGCTATCGCCTCTCGCCGCTGCTGTGGAAAAAGATCCGCAGGGGTCTGTCGGCGGGGCGCGTGCAGTCGGTGGCCATGCGGCTGGTGGCCGAGCGGGAAAAGGAAATTGAAAATTTCGTGCCGCAGGAGTACTGGACGCTGGACGCCCTGCTGAAAAAGCAGGGGACGGACGCCGTATTCAAGGCGCATTACTATGGGAAAAACGGGAAAAAGCACGAGCCGGCCTCCCAGGAGGAGACCCAGAAGATCTGCGAAGAGGTGCAGTCACAGCCTTTTGCCGTGAAGAGCGTGAAGCGGGTGGACAAGCAGCGCTCGCCCTCGCCTCCCTTTACCACCTCCACCTTGCAGCAGGAGGCCTCCCGCAAGCTGAACATGACCCCCCGCCGCACCATGGCCATCGCCCAGCAGCTGTATGAGGGCGTGGACATTACCGGCGAGGGCGCCGTGGGTCTGATCACCTACATGCGTACCGACTCCCTGCGCATCTCCCGCGAGGCGCAGATCGCGGCGCGGACGCTCATTGACAGCCGCTACGGAGCGGCCTACCGGCCGGACGCTTTCCGGCAGTACAAGGCCAAGGCCGGCGCCCAGGACGCCCACGAGGCCATTCGCCCCAGCAACGTGAATTTTACCCCCGAGCGGGTGAAAAGCGACCTCACCGGCGAGCAGTACCGGCTCTACAAGCTCATCTGGAGCCGTTTTCTGGCCAGCCAGATGGCAAACGCCGTGTACGACAGCGTGACGGTGGAGCTGGAGGCGGGACACTATAATTTCCGCGCCGGCGCCAGCAGC
>OJAR01000621.1_pt1 | contig 10706 bp, 9 predicted proteins | sample 1589431 | NCBI WGS metagenome assembly OJAR01 (sample SAMN03283242) | human gut metagenome | biome: human-associated habitat; material: feces | host: Homo sapiens | place: Peru | collected 2012 | reverse complement strand
TTGGCGTCAATCGCCGCCGTGGCAGAAGTTACGCTCAAGACCAGACGTGCCGGGGATGAAATCGGCTGTCAGGTAGACTTCGCTGATTCCCAACATCTTTCAACGATTGAGACGGTCACCCCTGTAGGCTCTAACTTCTCCGTGCGCAACCTCTTCTACAATGTTCCGGCGCGACGCAAGTTCCTCAAATCCGAGAGCGTAGAACTCAAGCACATAGTTTCCGAATTTCAGCATGTGGCCTACACCCGCCCTGACATCAGTTTCACGCTCATCCACAACAACCGCGAAATTTATGTCTTGAAGCCGGCCAGTTCTCTAAAGTTCAGGATACAGGACATTGGAGGCGCAGGAGTCGCCTCGGAAATTACCGACATCGGCGCCGAGACCTCCATAATGCGCGTTTCCGGGTTCATCGGGCGGCCGGACAAGGCCCGTAAGGGGTTGGGTAACCAGCTGTTCTTCGTCAACGGAAGATATTTCCGCAGTCCCTATCTCCACAAGGCTGTGATGAAAGGATATGAGGGGATGATTGCCGAGGGGACGACGCCGACCTATTTCATCTACCTTGAAGTGAATCCTCACGAAGTCGATGTCAATGTCCATCCGCAGAAGGCTGAAATCAAGTTCGAGGACGACTCGCTCGTGTTCCAGACCCTTTATGCTTGCGTGCGGGAGACTCTCGGCAAGAACTCGTTCGGGACAGCGTCAATAGACTTTGAACTCGGCTCGGTTCCTGAGCTTCCTGCCGTCGGGCGCAATTTTGACGAATACCGTCCTGTCTCCGAGCCTGCAATGCCGGAGAGCGGCTACAACCCTTTCGAAAACGACGGCTTCCAGAACCAGCCTGACATTTTCACCGGTTCACATCCCGAGCAGGGGTGTGGTGCCGGACGCGTGAATGGTTACGACACCGCCTCATACGTTGACAGACGCGACGACTATGGCAAGCTCTTCGAGGACCATTTCGGCATAACCCGCAGTTTCATAACCGTTCAAGACAAATACATAGTCACCAACTCGAAGTCGGGGCTGCTTGTCGTGAATGCCCGACGCGCCATGGAGAGGATTCTCTACGACCGTTTTATCAGCGGCCGTCGCGATGAAGATGCGGACCATTTTTCGCAGACCCTTCTATTTCCGGTGTCAGTGCGCATAGGTGTTGAGAATGTGCCGGTTATTGAGTCGAACTCGGAGGTGTTGAAGGGCTTTGGCTTCGACATCGCCCCGTTCGGGTCAGATTCCGTGGTCGTGAACGCCATTCCGGCAGGATATTCCTCGGAGGAGGGACGTGTGGAAACTATGGTAGGGGATTTGCTTCTTCTGCTTCAGGACAACCACTCGATCATTTCCGAACTTGTGCGCTCGGACATGGCGGGCAAGCTTGCGGTGCTCGGGGCTTCCGGCTACGATGGGGTGAGGAACGCGGACGAGGCACAGCGCCTTGTCGATGCCCTGATGGCCAGCACCAACCCGGAGTTCACGGCGGCGGGCAGGAAAACTATGGTGATAATTCCTGCGGACGAGCTTGACAGAAAGTTTTAATCGAACCGGCTGCGCTCTCAGTTTGCAGACATAGGGAGCCTCCCGGCATAAACAAAAGACAGAATGCAGTTCAGATTCGAAAACAACAGCGGAAGGGGATTCCTCAGCGCTATCCCTCCGGTGACAAGAAACATAATTATTATTAACTTCCTGATCTGGATAATTTCGGAGCTTAGTCCTGACTTCATGTACGAGAAGTTCGCTCTTTTCTATCCGAAGTCTCCGTATTTCCACTGGTGGCAGTTTGTCACGCACATGTTCATGCACGGAGGCTTCTGGCACGTGTTTTTCAACATGTTCACCCTCTACATGTTCGGCAGCGTGCTCGAAAGGGTCTGGGGACCGAAGAAATACCTCATGTTCTATTTCGTGACTGGTCTCGGGGCGGCGTCCCTGCACACAGGTGTTGAATGGATACAGTGTCTGCATTGGGAGCACATCGTGAACACCGGGGCCGCAGCCGACGCCATTGCTGCGAACCGCTCCATTCAGACTCTCTGTATGACCCCGACCGTTGGCGCGTCAGGCGCAATTTACGGCCTGCTTCTTGGTTACGCGATGCTTTTCCCGGATTCGATGATGACTCTTCTCTTCCCTCCGATAACGCTGAAAGCCAAATGGTTCGTTCTTATTTTTGCTGTGATTGAACTCTTGACCGGAGTAACTGGTGTCGGGGGCGGCATCGCCCACTTCGCTCATCTTGGAGGCATGCTCTTCGGCCTGATACTCATCCTCTGGTGGAAGAAGGGCAACAAGATGTACACCTATTATGACAACTGAGCCATAGGAAACCGTGGGAAAATCATGAAAAAGAAGGGCAATAGACGACAAAGGAACCTATTCGTGGGCATTTCGGCGGGTGCTGATGCTTGTTGCGGCCGGGTTGCTCATGCTCTCCTACATTTCCACGGTAGCCAATCCCGCTAAGGTCTGGTTTTTCTCCATTTTCGGTCTGCTCTTCTTCCCGATAGCGATTCTGAACATTGTTCTGCTGATCTGGGCGGCTGTCCGGCGTTCGCGTCTTCTCATAATTCCGCTGCTCGCCGTTCTCCCGTCTCTGCTTTTTGCCGGCCGCTACATCCGCTTCGGCAATTCCGAGGCCGCTGGACAAAATGAGGTTTCCGCCAGCCCTTCAGCTTCCGTAAGGCTTCTGACTTGGAATGTCGACCGGTTTTCCTACCGCAAAGACCGCTATGCATCCCGCGAGGCATGCGCCGACTCCATCTTTGCCTACCTGCGCCGTCAGAATGCCGACTTCATCTGCCTTCAGGAATATGTTACCGAAAACCCATCGCAGCTCAAGTCCTTTGTCAGTTCACGTATGCCAGGCTACCATATTGAATACTATCTGCTTAAGGGACGCGGCACCTACTGCGGGAACATGACCCTCAGCCGCCTTCCTGCAGTGGGGAAGGGAAAGGTACTCTTCGAGGATAGCAGCAATCTCGCCTTGTATTCGGACTATACCTCATGTGGACGTAAGTTTAGGATATATAACTGTCACTTCGAGAGTTATGCCATATCGATGTCGAGCATCTGGAAGTCCGTGACCGGTGATCGCGAGATCCTGCAGAAAACGGAGAACAAATACCGCAGGTCCATCATCCGCCGTCCCAAGCAGGTCAATGATGTGCTCGCGCATATTGAGGAGAGCCCTATTGAGGCGCTCGTGTGCGGGGATTTTAACGACAATCCGATGTCTTACACCTACCATCGCATAAGCCACGACCTGAAGGACACGTTCGTCGAGGCAGGGTGTGGGTTTGGCGCAAGCTACTCCGCATTCTGGCCGATGCTCCGTATAGACTATGTCTTCATTCCCCAAGAGTGGCACGCGGCCTCCCACATCACAGACCGGGTAAAGCTCTCGGATCACTATCCAGTTGTCACAGACCTTGTTGCAGGTCAATGATATGGACGAAAATGGTATTATTAAATAGATATGAAGGAAATGACTGATTATAAGGAAGAATTGCGAAGGACGCTTGAAGTTCTTCGCAAAGGAGGAATTGTACTCTATCCTACAGACACCGTGTGGGGACTCGGGTGTGATGCAACGAATCCTGAGGCCGTGGCAAAGATTTATGCGCTGAAGCACCGCTCTGACAGCAAGTCTCTTGTGCTGCTTGCCTCTGACGTGGATATGATTTGCCGATATGTCCGGGAGATTCCGGAGATGGCCGTGCAACTGATTGAGGTCAACGACAGGCCGATGACCATCATTTATCCGGGTGCGCTCCACGGCGAGGCCGGACAGCCTGCGGACAGGCATCTTCTTGCGCATAATGTCGTGGCAGATGATGACACGGTGGGAATACGCATCCCGATGATGAATTTCTGTCGCGACCTTGTCGCCGCTCTTGGACGTCCGCTTGTGTCCACATCCGCAAACATTTCGGGTGAGCCTACTCCGAAGAACTTCTCGGAAATCACCCGGCCTGTGCTTGACGGGGTTGACTATGTGGTTGACCGCTCGCTCGAAGGCGGGGCGACAGGGCAGGCCTCGTCAATCATAAAGGTGGGGCTTGACGCCTCGATTGAGATAATAAGGAAATAACGCGGCTCCGGCAAGTGTCAAAATCAATATGGAACTTTTTTATTCAAGTGACATAAATGGCGGCATTGTCCGTCTTGATGAGGAGGAATCCGGTCATTGTGTCCGGGTTCTCAGGCATAGGAACGGAGATGAACTCAGCGTTATAGACGGCAAGGGTACGCTGATGCGCTGCCGCATAGTCAACGATCGTCCCAAGGCGGTTGAGGCCGAGATTATCTCCAGCATTGAATGTTGGAACGCACACCCGTATCGTCTGACCATGGCCGTGTGTCCTACAAAGAACATCGACCGCTGCGAGTGGTTTGCAGAGAAGGCTACTGAGATAGGGGTGGATTCGATTGCTCCTGTGATTGGTGAGCACTCCGAACGCCGCATCGTCAAGACGCAGAGACTTGAAAAGATAGTTCTTTCGGCCGCCAAGCAGTCGCTCAAGGGCTCAATCCCGGCAATCGCCGAAACTGGCAGTGTTAAAGATTTTATCCTACAAGGCTCAGGCTCCGCTGATTCGCTCAAGCTGATTGCCTGCTGCTTCGAAGATGCAGACCATCCCCGAAAGTCCATGAAAGAGGTTCTTGAACAATGGCTCGGCGCGAATTTTCCGTCTTTTGCATCAGTCAGACCGGAGGCATACGAGGATGGTGCGGTGCGCGAAGGTCTGAAAGCTGGTTCCCACATTCCCGAAATCATTGTCCTCGTTGGTCCTGAAGGTGATTTTTCGTCAGACGAGTTGGACCTGGCATTAGAGCAAGGCTATGTCCCTGTTCATCTCGGTCCGTCCCGCCTACGCACCGAAACGGCCGCTTTGCTGTGCGTGGAGATTGTGTATAATTCACTGATGCTGTGATATATAGATATTGTAACTAAAGAATGATATGGGAACAGCTTTGAGCATAATATACGTGCTGTTGGTCATAGCGATTTTCTATGTCCTGCTCAAGGAACGGCGTGACCCGGCGGAAACGCTTGCATGGATACTTGTCATTCTCGTCATTCCTGTGGGCGGAATTGTCGCATATATGCTTTTCGGCCGCAGCTGGCGCAAGAGCCGGCAGTTCAGGTACGATGACGACACCGTGTCAAGACGCCTCAAGTCAATTTGCTCGGAGCAGCTGAAGGAAATATGCAAGCCTGCCTACTCGGAACTTGTCCACCGCAATTTCGTCACACTTCTGCTGAACAATGGAGAGGCCGCGCTCACCCTTGGGAACCGGCTTCGGATTCTGAACAACGGCTGCGAGTGCTTCCCTATGATGTTCGGGGATCTCAAGAATGCGGGCAAGTTCATACACATCGAGATTTTCGGCATCGAGAGCGGGGAACTCTTTGAACAGCTCTTCGCCATACTTTCCGAACGTGTGTCAGCAGGAGTGGAAGTTCGAGTGATATTTGACAGCGTGGGCAGCCGTGCTCTGAAGATCCGTGATGTGGAGCGCATGCGTATGCCGGTCTGGCTGCCGCATTTCGCCAACAAGTTCAACTACCGCAACCACCGCAAGATTGTCGTGATTGACGGTGAGGTCGGCTATACTGGTGGCATGAATATCGCCGACCGCTACCTCCACGGGACTAAACGAGGCGTGTGGCGAGATACGCAGATTCGCCTTGAGGGCGGCTCAGTCACGATGCTCAATGCCGTCTTCATCAACGACTGGTCATTCGTGACCAACGGTGAGCTGCTTTACGACATGAAATATTTCCCGGCTCCGCACATAGAGGCGACCCTTCCGATTCAGATTGCGACCTCCGGACCGGATTCTCCTCATGCTGCCATCATGCAGGCCTATTTCGCCGCCATCGGAAACGCCAAACGCTACATCTACATCTCTACGCCGTATCTCCTTCCTAATCAGCCTATTGTGACAGCACTGAAGGTTGCGGCGATGAGCGGCGTGGACGTGCGGATTCTCATCCCGGTGCGCGGAGACAACATGGCGGTCGCCTGGGCAGGCTATTCCAACATTGACACGCTTCTCGATTCGGGAGTGTCGGTCTATCTCTATAAAAAGGGATTCAACCACTCGAAATTCTTTGTCATCGATGACGAACTCTGTTCCATAGGCTCTGCGAACCTCGACTACCGCAGCTTCGATACGGACTTTGAGGTGCAGGCCTACATCTATGATCCGGAAATAAGCACCGAGCTCAAAGGATATTTCCTCGAAGATCTGAAGGATAGCGAACTGATTACCGACGATAAATGGGAGCACCGTTCCCGCATCAGCAAGATCATGGAACCCATCGCCCGTCTTTTCGGCTCATTGTTTTAGTTTATTATTATGTTTATAGGACTTATTTCGGATACACACGGGGTCTTTGACGCCCCTTTCAGGGAATTTCTCTCGCCGGTGGATGAAATCTGGCATGCCGGGGATTTCGGTGGCGGATTCGAGACGGCGGCGGAGATTGCGGCTTTCAAGCCGCTGGTCGGAGTCTGCGGGAACTGTGACAACTATGACCTGCGCTACGACTATCCCATCCATCGTTTTTGGGAATGCGAGGGTATGAAAGTGCTGATGACCCACATCGGAGGCTATCCCGGCAAATATGACCGCAATGCCTATGCCCTACTTATGCGCTATCAGCCGGACATCTTCGTCTGCGGTCACTCACACATTCTCAAAGTCGTCTATGACAAGCACTTCAATATGATGGTGCTTAACCCTGGGGCGGCCGGTCTTCAGGGCTTTCACATCGTCCGCACTGCTCTCCGTTTCCACATCGACGAGGGGAAAATTCACGACATGGAAGTGTTCAAACTTGACCGTGAGCAGCCGACGTTGAAGCTGTGATGCCGGTAAACTTGCGTCCGAATGGCCATAGTGTCAGTGTTTGGGAGCAAAAAGTATAATTTTTTTGTGAAAAATATTTGTTGTTTCACAAAAAATGCGTACTTTCGCGGCTTGTTAGAAAAGCGGTAATTTTACAGCTGTTTCTACGGGTGGTATTGTTTAATTAAATCATTTTTCAGTATTATGAAAAAGGTATTTATGTCTTTGGCAGTTGTAGCTCTTATGCTCGCTACCGTGTCTTGCGCCTGCAATAACGATCAGAAGAAGGCTGAGGCTACAGAGGAAGCAAAAACAGAGTGCTGCGACTCTTGCTGCGCTGCAGCAGATTCAACCTGCACTGCTTGCGACAGCACAGTCGTTGCTGAGTAATTATTACTCTAGCTGCAAAAGCGTCTTGGACGCTTCAAAGATATTGTCTCTAAAGTGGGAACAATATCTTTTTTTTGTAATTCAAGTTTCGTAAGTGCGAAACACCTCTTTTCATAAAGATATGGCGACAAAGATAAAGACGGCATGGTTCTGCACCTCGTGCGGAAATGAGAGTCCGAAGTGGATGGGACGATGCCCTGCGTGCGGGGAATGGAATACCATGGTCGAGGAGACTGTGGCTACAGGAAAGAAACCTGTCGGCGCAACGGGCGTGAACTCCGTGGGGTCGGCGTCGAGACCACAACCCCTTTCGGCCGTGGAGACCGGTGGGGAGGCTCGCGTATCGCTGAACAACGCGGAGCTTGACCGCATACTCGGTGGGGGAATGGTTGAGGGGTCACTTGTATTGGTAGGCGGTGAGCCCGGCATCGGGAAATCGACACTTTCGCTCCAGATTCCTCTAAACTGCCCGAATCTAAGGACGCTCTATGTCACGGGCGAGGAGTCGGCAAAGCAGGTGAAACTTCGTGCCGAACGGCTTGCGGCTGGCATGGGTGCAGGAGCCTCTGATTTCTCCAACTGTCTGATTTATAGTGAGACACTGATGGAGAATGTGATTACGGAGGCGCGTGCTCTGATGCCGGACCTTATGGTCGTAGATTCGGTGCAGACTATGTATTCGCAGGCTGTCGAGTCATCGCCGGGTTCCGTCTCGCAGATTAAGGAAACAGCAGCGATGCTTCTGCGTTTCGCCAAGGAGACTGGAGTTCCTGTCATTCTCATCGGTCACATTACCAAGGAGGGAAGCATTGCTGGACCGAAGATTCTTGAGCATATAGTCGACGTCGTGCTGCAGTTCGAGGGGGACAACAGGGGGGCATACAGGCTTCTTCGCAGCATCAAGAACCGTTTCGGCTCCACTTCCGAGATTGCCGTATTCAAAATGACAGGCACCGGGCTTGTCGAGGTTCCCAACCCGTCTGAACTGCTGATACCGATGCACGCCGACAATCTGAGCGGCATTGCTGTCGGGGCCATTCTCGATGGTACCCGTCCGTTTCTCATTGAAGTTCAGGCTCTTGTCAGCACAGCAGCCTACGGCACTCCGCAGCGCTCGGCCACCGGTTTCGACACGCGCCGTCTCAACATGCTGCTCGCTGTCCTGGAAAAACGTGCGGGATTCAAGCTCAGCATTAAGGACGTCTTCCTCAACATGGCCGGCGGGCTGAAGATTACCGAAACAGCCTGTGACCTCGCCATAGTCAGCGCCGTGCTCTCCTCCAACATCGACTTTCCGATTCCGTCAGACGTCTGCTTTGCCGGTGAAGTGGGACTCAGCGGTGAAATCCGCCCTGTCGCGCAGGTTGAAAGGCGCATAGCCGAAGCCGCACGCCTTCAGTACCGCAAGATTTTCATTTCATCATTCTCTACCCTTGACTTCAAAGTCGAAGGCATTGAAGTGGTGCGGGTGGGGGATATACCCGAGCTTTGCCGCAACCTGTTCAGAGGGAATGAATAAAAAGCGGATTGCTGCGTTACTCGTCTTGATAAAATCCTCTATTTGATATATTCTGAGAGGACGGACTCTATGTAGTTGCGCAGGCGTGTCGTGGACTGGATGCTGTCGTTTATCATGATTGAGAACGCTATGGTTTCGCCGGTTGAGGTCTCCTTTGATGTCCCTGTTGGAGTTATGGCATTGGATTGCGGGAGGATGTAGCCGCAGTAGCAGAGCACTCCTCCCATCGAACCGCTTTTCAGACGTATGCGACGGCGGATTCCGAGAGCAGAGGTGCTGAAGATATGCTCGTCAGGACCGGGATTGTTGAAGGTGCGGAGATAGGTGCCGAAACAACTCTGACGGGACATGGCGGTGAGGAAGCTGACGAGAAACCCGGGACTGACGCTGTTTTTTCTGGAGAGGCCGCTACCGTCCTCAATCCGTACGCGCGATGTGCTCACTCCCATGTTTTCGATGATGCTCATTTCTGACTTCAGGGCATCATCCGTGCTTCCACCGGGCCTAAGGGCTCGCAGTAGAGTCTCTGCGTAGAGGTTGTTGCTGACGCGAAGGGTTTCCCTGATGATTTCGGAAAGACGCGGAGAGAGAGTCGTGGTGATGGTTGTGAGTGAATCCTGCGGTGTGAAATGTCCGGAGTATGTCAGGCTTCCACTTGTGTCGAAAGTCTCGAAGCCGAGACTTTGTTTCCTGTCGTGATTGTCGTATGTGCCAGGACATTTTTCATGCGCCGATGAGTCTGTATTATGGAATATAGCTGTCGGATGGCATGCCGATGTTGATGTGACCGCCGTGCACGGGATTCCGTTCGATGAAGTCAGCGAACGGATCGTTGTAGCTGATTGTTTTTGCCCTGCGGTCGACGGCATAGCTTCCTACCAGATGCCCGACCGCTGCAAATTCACTGACGAGCAGGTAGCTTTTGTCTCCGCTGCCTTCCGGCCCTGTCGTGCAATTGTTCATTATTTTCATCCAAGGCCTGTTCGGCAGCATTTGTTTTCTGCCGGAATCGGCGCTCCGGATTTTGCCGGCATTCTCACTGCAGATTATGACCTCATCCCCGGCTCCAGTGCCGGGGGCGACAGTTATTTCGAGGCAGTTCTCATTGAACATCAGCGCACTGCATGTCGCCCCGTAGTACGTTCCCAGGTCTTCATACATCCAGCTTCCGTTCACTTCCGCCGGCATCCTGCGCGAGTCGGCGATGATGCTTCCGGCAATGCTCCGGATGCCGGCGCCGCGCACGGCCCGTTCCCATCTTGAAAAGAGGCTATCCTTCGGCATGGCGAGTGTGGCCTGCGACCCGAGCGTCGGGTCTCCACCTCCTATGATGTAGAGGTCTCCGTGGAGCACTCCGTCTGTGCCGACACTTCCTGAATATGCCACAGCCGTCTCGAAGCGAAAATCGGCTCCGAGACGTTTCAAGGCTGCCCCTGCCGTCACTGTCTTCAGGTTGGAAGCCGGAATGAAATTCAGGCCTGCATTTTCTTCTCTCAGCACCTTTCCGGAAAGTGTCCTTATGCATATTCCAACTTGTGCACCTGACGGCGTCGCCACTTTGCGGTTTTCTTCTCCCAATGTCAGACCATTTGCCGGTGTCCCGGCACCAAGGCCGGCTGCAATCAGCATTGTTGCGAAGAATGTTGTTATTCTTTTCATTTCTAAAAATCGGAGTTTGCAGCTTCAAAATTACTCAAAAAATCTTATATTTGCCCCCTCAAAGCGAAGATGCCGGGACGATGTGCAAGATGTATGAATCCCGGTTTAGCTTGTGGATAGATTCATATTTGTAAATAAGATAATTATGAGCAAGAAAACTGTCTTGGTTTCGGGTGGTGCCGGTTTCATCGGCAGCCATGTTACCGTGGAACTCATCAATGCCGGCTATGACGTGGTTGTCGCGGACAACATGTCAAACTGCGACATGACC
>OJAR01000618.1_pt1 | contig 10728 bp, 10 predicted proteins | sample 1589431 | NCBI WGS metagenome assembly OJAR01 (sample SAMN03283242) | human gut metagenome | biome: human-associated habitat; material: feces | host: Homo sapiens | place: Peru | collected 2012 | reverse complement strand
AAGATCATACAGACCAGCAGCAGCGCCGCAATGAGGGCAAACTGCCGGCTGAACGTTGTTTTCATGGTTACAGGACCTCGAATTTATATCCGACGCCCCAGACGGTCTTGAGGCTCCACTTGTCCGACACGCCCTCAAGCTTTTCGCGCAGGCGCTTGACATGGACATCGACGGTACGGCTGTCGCCGAAATAATCAAAGCCCCAGACCTCGTCGAGCAGCTGGTTGCGCGTGAAGACGCGGTTCGGGCTGGACGCGAGATGGAACAGAAGCTCCATTTCCTTGGGCGGCGTCTCGATGCGCTTGCCGTCGACGATGAGCTCGAACGAGTCGAGGTCGATGATCAGCTTGTCGAAGACCAGCCGGCGGGGCTTCGTCTTGTCGTCCTCGCCGCCTGCGCGGCGCAGAACGGCCTCGACACGGGCCAAAAGCTCCTTCATTTCGAAGGGCTTGGTGAGATAGTCGTCCGCGCCCTGCTTGAGCCCCTGCACCTTGTCGTTCGTCTCGCCCTTGGCTGTGAGCATGATGACGGGGGTCTTGCTGTCCTGCCGGATGGTGCGCAGGACGCTCCAGCCGTCCATCACGGGCAGCATGATATCGAGCAGCACCAGATCGGGCCGGAGCTGCCGGAACAGATCAAGTCCCTGTCCGCCGTCGGAGGCGATGCGGGTGTTGTAGCCCTCCTTTTCGAGATACATCTGCACAAGCTCGGAGATATTCGGATCGTCTTCGACGATCAGGATCGTTTTTGCCATAGGAGAAGCGCGCTCCCTTCTGATACAATATAATGAATATTATACTGCCGCTCCCTGCGTTTGCGTGAACATTTTGTAAAATCCGGCGCGGCAGTTTTTTGGTTTCCGTTTTTGCCGGTTCTGTGATATGATAATGAAAATTCCCACACATGGAGGTCCCCCCCGATGATCCGCATCCGTGATCTCTCTTTGCCGCCGGACGGCGACATGGCCCGCCTCGTGCAGGCCGCTGCGCGGCAGCTGCGCATTTCTCCGAACGAGATCAAGCAGCTGGACCTGAAAAAAAAATCCGTTGACGCACGCAAAAAGAACGACGTGCGCATCATTTATACCGTCGACGTGGCCGTAAAGGGCCGGGAGGATAAAATCCTCAAAATGGCCCACAGTCCGAAGGCGTCCATTGCGCGCGACACGCTTTACAGCGTCCCGCAGCCGCAGGCGCTGCCGGACAGTCAGCCCATCATCGTGGGCTTCGGCCCGGCGGGGATGTTCGCCGCGCTGGTCCTGAGCATGGCGGGGCTTCGCCCGCTCGTGCTCGAACGCGGGCAGGACGCGAAAACGCGGCACGAGGCCGTGTCGCGCTTCTGGCAGACCGGGGAGCTTGACCCGGAGTGCAACGTGCAGTTCGGCGAGGGCGGCGCGGGCACGTTTTCAGACGGAAAGCTGAATACCGGCGTCAAGAACGAGCGCATCGGCTGGATCCTGGAGCAGTTAGCCGAGGCCGGAGCCAGCGCAGATATTCTGTACGACGCAAAGCCCCACATCGGCACGGACGAGCTGGTCACGGTCGTGCAGAACCTGCGGGAGAAAATCCTGCACTACGGCGGCGAGATCCGCTTCGGCACACGGCTGACCGGCATCGAAGCCGAAAACGGCCGCATCACAGCCGTCCGCGTACAGAGCGCAGACAGCGAGACGGTGCTTCCGGCCTCCCGCGTCCTGCTTGCCATCGGGCACAGCGCCCGCGATACGTTTGAGGCACTGCACAGCGCCGGGGTACCGATGGAGCCGAAGCCGTTTTCCATGGGCGTGCGCATCGAGCACCCGCAGCGGCAGATCAACGAAAACCAGTATGGCCCGTTTGCAGACGCGCCGGGGCTTGGCGCGGCGGATTACAAGCTGAACGTGCAGCTGCCAAGCGGCGGCTCGGCCTATACCTTCTGTATGTGCCCCGGCGGGTACGTGGTTGCAGCCGCGTCGGAGCCGGGCGGCGTCGTGACGAACGGGATGTCCGACCCTGCTCGTGACGCTGAACCCAGCCGACTTCCCGGACAAGTCCGCGCTCGGCGGCATGTACTGGCAGCGGCAGATCGAACAGGCGGCCTTCCGCGCGGGCGGAAGCAATTACCGCGCGCCTGCGCAGCTTGTCGGCGATTTCCTGAAAAAGCAGCCCTCGCAGGCGCTGGGCGCCGTCCAGCCGGCCTACCGGCCCGGCGTGACGCTCTGCGAGCTGCACGAGGTCCTGCCGGAGCGCATCACTTCCGTGCTCGAACAGGCGCTGCCGGAGTTGGACAAGCGCCTGCACGGCTTCGCCCGGCCCGACGCCGTCCTGACCGCGCCGGAGACGCGCAGCTCGTCCCCCGTGCGCATCCTGCGCGATGAGACGCGGCAGTCAAGTCTGCGCGGCCTGTATCCCTGCGGAGAGGGCGCGGGCTACGCCGGCGGCATCACCTCCGCCGCGCTGGACGGAATGCTGACGGCGGAAGCGATCATCAACGAATTGAGCAATCTGAAAGGATGAAGCATATGGCACAGATCATTCCCTTTCCCGCAGACGCGGAGGAACCGGAACTGGAGGCCCTTTCCCGTGAAGAGCTTCTGGCGCTTGCGCAGGAGCTGCGCGAAAAGCTCGCGGAGCTGGATGCCCGCGAGCCGGAGGATATGATGAGCAAGGCCTACGAGCGCTGGGGCGAACGCCACGAAGCGCTTGAGGACGAGCTGGACGATCTGCTGGATCTGCTGGACGGGCAGTGAATGCTTTCTGAGGCGGAAGCACCGTAAAAAGGGGCTGTCTCAAGCTTCGCGGGAAAGATTCGGAAGAACTGCAGGCGCTTCAGCCGGTAATTCGGTTCCCGTTTTTATCAAAATTCTTCCGCAGGGCGTGCTCGGTCGGGATGATCACGCAGAGCATCGGAACGATCTGGACAAACACAATGATCACGCCGGTCATGCCGATCGTTTCCGTGCCGCGGTTTATCACGAACAGCATCGGAAGCACGGACAGCGGCAGCAGGATCAGTCCGCAGATGAACCAGTACCGCCCGCAGACACGGTGAGCAAGCTGCCATGTTTCCTGATTCTTCATGGACATCGTCGTCCGGTAGCCGAACGTCGCGTTGATATCCCTGGGCGGCCTTTTGAAAAAGCTCCGCCCGAAGCCGATCATTGTGGCCGGGATCATCAGTGTAAACAGCAGCATCATGCACCAGAATACCATGGCCATTCCTCCCAAGTTCAAACAAACCGGTTATGTCTCCCCGCTGCTTTGCAGCTTTTCCGCCTGGTCGGCAGTGACGAGGGCGTCGATCAGCTCGTCCAAAGCGCCGTCCATGATCGAGTCGATTTTATAGAGCGTCAGGCCGATGCGGTGGTCGGTGACGCGGCCCTGGGGGAAATTGTAGGTGCGGATGCGCTCATTGCGCATACCGGTGCCGACCTGGCTGCGGCGCTCGGAGGTGACGGCGGATTCGATGCGCTCCTGCTCGATCTGATAGAGCTTGGAGGCCAGCATCTGCATACACTTTTCCCGGTTCTGCACCTGGCTGCGTTCCTCCTGACAGGCCACGACGATGCCGGACGGCTTGTGGATGAGGCGCACGGCGGAGCTGGTCTTGTTGATATGCTGCCCGCCTGCGCCGGACGAACGGTAGACCTGCATTTCGATATCCTCGGGCCGGATATCGACCTCGGCCTGCTCCATCTCGGGGAGCACCGCGACCGTCGCGGTCGACGTGTGGACGCGCCCGCCGGACTCTGTCTCCGGGACGCGCTGGACGCGGTGGACGCCGGATTCAAATTTGAGCCTCGAGTACGCGCCCGCGCCCTGAATCTCAAAATCGGCTTCCTTGATGCCGCCGAGCTCCGTTTCATTGTAGTTTAACAGCGTGACCGTCCAGCGCTTGGACTCGGCGTACATCGTGTACATCCGGTACAGGCTGTGGGCGAACAGCGCGCTTTCCTCGCCGCCGACGCCGCCGCGTATCTCCATGATGACGCTCTTGTCGTCGTTCGGGTCGCGCGGCAGCAGCAGAATTTTCAGCTCCTGCTCCAATTCCTCCAGCTTTTTCTTGTTTGCGGAGAATTCCTCCTGGCACAGCGCTTTCATTTCAGGGTCGAGCCCCTCGGAGAGCATGGTGCGCAGGTCGTCCTGCTCCTGCGTCGTTTTCATATAGCTGCGGTAGGCCGTGATGATGGGTTCGAGCTGCCGCTGCTCCTTTAACAGCTGCGACGCGGCCTTCGGGTCGTTATAAAAATCCGGCTGCGCGGCGCGCTCCGCCATTTCGAGATAGCGCGCCTCGACCAGCTTCAGTTTTTCCAGCATAGGCTTCCTCACAAAATCTTTGTTTATGAATATCATACTCTATTTTGCCCGCAGCGTCAAATATCTGAACGGCTTTTGCGCATACTAACAGAAGATTTTTGAAAGGAGCGCGCCATGAAGAAATTGTTCTGCCTGCTTGCGGCGCTGGCGCTGCTTGCGCAGCCGCTGCGGGCTGCGGAGGAGCCGAAGTGCTATCTCGCGCTGACGTTTGACGACGGGCCGTCCGGTGAGCTGACCGAGCGGCTTCTGGAGGGTCTGGCCGAGCGGCAGGTGCACGCGACGTTTTTTGTCTGCGGCTACCGCATCGCGCAATTTCCGGATACGCTTTCACACATCGCCGCAGCCGGTCACGAGATCGGCCTGCACAGCAGCAACCACGATTATATGCAGAAGATGGACTATGGAACGGCGCTGCGCGATCTGACCGGCTGTGCAAAGGCCGTGGAGGACGCCTGCGGCGTGCGGGCGCAGCTGTTCCGCCCGCCCGGCGGGCTTTACGGCGACACGCTTTTAAGAGCGGCAAAGGACGCGGGGCTGTCGGTCATTTTGTGGTCGGTCGACCCGTGCGACTGGAACGAGGCCGCGTGGGACGGCGTTCTGCCGACGGTTCTGTCCGAGGCGCACGACGGCAGGATCATCCTCATGCACGACCTGTCCGCGCATTCGGTCACGTGCGCCCTGCAGGCCGTCGACCGGCTGCAGGCGCAGGGATACACGTTCTGCACCGTCTCGGAGCTGGCCGCGCTGCGCGGCACGGCGCTTCTGCCCGGCGAGGTCTATACCGGCTTTCCGCCGCTGGACGGTTGACGCAGAACGGATTCCGGGGTAAAATAGAAAAAACGCCTGTTTTTCGGCAGGCATCCCCGGGAGGCGTACATATGGAGAAAAAGGACCTCCGCGCGTTCGTCCGCGCGAAAAAACGCGCCATGACCCCCGCGCAGGTGGAAGCGGCCAGCGCCCGTCTGGCCCAGCAGCTGTTCCGGCACCCGGCCTATCAGGCCGCGAGGAGCCTGTACGGCTATCTGTCTTACAATCAGGAGGTGCGCACGGCGGCCATTCTGCGCCGGGCGCAGCAGGACGGCAAGCGCGTAGCCGTGCCGAAGGTGTTTGGCGATGAAATGAAATTTCTCTGGCTGGATGATCTGTCTGCCGTTGCGCCGGGCGCATACAATATCCCGGAGCCGGTCGCGGACGGGCCGGAGGCGGACGACGAGACGGCGCTCGTGCTCATGCCGGGCCTCGCCTTTGACCCGGAGGGCCACCGCTGCGGCTATGGCGGGGGCTTTTACGACAAATATCTCGCCGCCCACCCGAAGCACGTGACGCTGGCGCTGTGTTACGGGTTCCAGATGTTTTCCCATCTGGACACGGACGCGTTTGATATCCCGGTGCAGTATGTCATTTCCGCGCCGGTCGAGGAGGAAAAAGTGTGAACAAATACATCTTTGTCCTGATCGTCTGTGCGGTCGCGTTTCTCATCTGCTTTCTGATCGATACGCTGTTCAAGCTGATCTTCCCGAAATCCAAGCTCGAAAAAAGCAAGCAGGTCGTCCGCCCGCCGAGGAAAAGCGCGGTGGCCGGTGTGATCCTGACCTTCGCGGGCGTCGCAGTGCTGATCAAAAATCTGGCTGGAACGCCGGATACGCTGTTTCTCATCGGCAGCATTGTGGCGATCATCTTCGGCGTGATTTTGCTGTGTACTTATTTTTCTGTCGTCATCTACTTTGACGACGAGGGTTTTCTGTATAAGGCGTGGGGTCACGGCAAAAAAGAGTTCCGCTACAGCCAGATCAGGGGCCAGCGGAGCCTGCTCACGCGCGGCGGCGTGAACACGATCCTCTTTGTCGGCGACGAGGAGATCAATCTCTACAGCGCCATGCAGAACCTGAACGCGTTCCTCAGCAAGGCGTTTTTCAAATGGTGCGCCGTAAAGGGCATCGACCCGGACACCATCGAAAACAACCCCCGTATGGCGACCTATTTCCCCGACCCAGATAACGAGCCTGCGCAGGGGTGAAGCGTTTTTACGGTAATTCTCGGAAAATTCGTAACTTCTCATTGGGCCGACAGAGTCGTCGGCCCCTACAACGACTCTTGCTCTCTCCTGTAGGGGCGGACGACTCTGTCCGCCCGCGGGATATATCGGTTTTACGGAAATCTTCGACGAATTCGCAGCTTCCCAGCGGGCCGATGTGGGCATCGGCCCCTACATGACTCCGGCAAATTCGTGCTGCCCCGCAAATTTCGAATGCAAGGCGTTTTTACCGCAATCATTCAAAGGCAGCTACTTGTAAATCTGATGTCCCGTAACAGGCGGCGCGTACCAAAGCGCTCGTAAGGTGAGTATGTGTGTTCGTAATATCTGTAAATCAGATTCCTGCCTGAATCGCACCGCAGGATGCACCCCGCGCCCCCAAGCGCCCCTTTTCTCCCCATTCTTTTCCGGCAAGGCGGAAAAGAATGGGCCGTCGGAGACACCCCCAGCCCACAACCCCGCAAAACATCTTAACCATCAAGAAGGAACCACACGTGAAAACAGTCTATTTTCGTGACCCCACAAAAGAGAATATTGAGGCCGCTGCGAAGATCATCCGGGACGGCGGGCTGCTGGCGATCCCGACGGAGACGGTCTACGGCCTTGGCGCAGATGCGCTGAATGAGGACGCGGTGCTGCGCATTTTTCTGGCCAAGGGCCGTCCGCAGGATAACCCGCTGATCATCCATGTGCCCGACAGCTCGTGGCTGGAACGGTACTGCGAAAACGTCCCGCCGGAGGCTTACGCGCTGGCAGAAAAATTCTGGCCGGGGCCGCTGACCATGATTTTACCCCGGAAGCCCATCGTGCCGCTGCGCACGACGGGCGGATTGGAGACAGTCGGCGTCCGTTGCCCGAACCACCCCATTACCCGCGCAGTCATCGCCGCGGCGGACGTGCCCATCGCGGCCCCGTCCGGCAATACCTCGGGCCGTCCCAGCCCGACGTGCATCGCGGACATGATCGAGGACATGGACGGCAGGATCGAGGGGATGTTCGACGGCGGGCCATGCGCGGTCGGCGTGGAATCGACGATCATCGACCTGACCTGTACGCCGCCGCGGCTTCTTCGTCCGGGCGGACTGCCGCTTGAGGCGCTGGAGGCAGTCCTCGGCCATGTGGACGTGGACAAGGCCGTCGTCTCGCTCCTGAAGGACGGCGAACGCCCCAAGGCCCCCGGCATGAAATACCGCCATTATGCCCCCAAGGCCCCCGTCACGGTCGTGACCGGCGATCCGGAAGCCTCCGCACGGTACATACAGACCCATCTGCCGGACGGTGCAGGCGTGATCTGCTTTACGGAGTTCAAAGACCTCTTCCCCGGCCGCAGCATCCACGATCTCGGTCCGGCAGCGGACAAGGCTGAGCAGGCCCGGCGCGTATTTGACGCGCTGCGTGAGTTTGACCATGAGGCCGTCACGGAAATTTATGCCCAGTGCCCCGACACGGCGGGGCTTGGCCTCGCCGTCGCGAACCGGCTGAAAAAGGCGGCGGGTTTCCACGTGATCGAGGTATGAGCATGCTTGTCATCGGCATCACCGGCCCGACCGGCTGCGGCAAGACGACGCTTTTGCAGCAGATCGAGCGGCGCGGCGGGTATATCGTCGACTGCGACGCGCTGTATTACGCGCTGCTTGCCTCCAAAGAGGGCGCGGCGCTGCGGCAGGAGCTGCAAACGGCCTTTCCGGGCGCGTTCGGCGCAGACGGGAGCCTGCGGCGCAAGGCGCTGGGGCAGCTGGTCTTCGGCGATAAGGCGCGCATGGCGCAGCTCAATGAGATCGTCTTTTTCCACGTCGGGAACGCAGTCCGCGCAAGGCTCGTGCGCGAACGGGCTGCCGGGCGGCGGCTGTTCGCCATTGACGCGATCAACCTGTTTGAATCCGGGCTGGCCGCGCTCTGCGATACGACGGTGGGCGTACTGGCCGGGCGCGAGACGCGCATCGCGCGCATCATGGCGCGCGACGGTCTGACGCGGGAATACGCCGCGCTGCGCGTGGACGCGCAGAAGCCGGACAGCTTTTATGAATCGCACTGCGGCACCATTCTCCAGAACGCCGGAACGCGCGAAGCGTTCGCGCGCACGGCTGACCAATATCTAACAAATATTCTGAAAGGAGCTTTCCCCATGACAAAACAGGAACGAGAGGCACTGCTTTATCAGCCCAAGCATGGCCGCGACCGCCTTACCAAAGAGGACGAGGCCGCGATGCTGACCTACTGCGAGGACTATAAGGCGTTCCTCGACCGCTCGAAGACCGAGCGCGAATGCGTCGTGTCCGCCGTGGAGCTGGCCGAAAAGGCGGGCTTCCGTGAGCTGACCGCCGGTATGGCCCTCAAGGCGGGCGACAAGGTCTACTCCGTCAACCGCGGCAAGTCCATCCTGCTGGCCGTGATCGGAAAAAAGCCGCTTTCCGAAGGTGCGAACATCGGCGCGGCCCATACCGACGCGCCGCGTCTGGACTTCAAGCCCAACCCCCTCTATGAGGATGCGGAGCTGGCCTACATCAAGACGCACCACTACGGCGGCATCCGCAAGTACCAGTGGGTCACGGTCCCGCTGGAGCTGCACGGCAAGATCGTCCGCGCGGACGGAAGCGAGGTCTATGTCAAGATCGGCGCGGACCCCGAAGACCCGCAGTTCGTCATCAACGACCTGCTGCCCCATCTGGGCCGCGAACAGGGCAAAAAGCCGCTGAACGAGGCCATTCCGTCCGAATCCCTCAACATCCTTATCGGCAGCTGGCCCGAGCCGGACGACGACGGCTCCGACCGCGTGAAGCTTGCCATCATGCGCATCCTGCATGAGAAATACGGCATTGTGGAGGAGGATTTTATCTCCGCCGAGCTGGAGGCCGTCCCGGCGGCAAACGCCCGCGACCTCGGCTTTGACCGCAGCCTCATCGGCGCCTACGGCCATGACGACCGCGTCTGCGCGTATGCGGAGCTGGCCGCGATTTTACAGCTGGACGTGCCGGAGAAGACCGCCGTGTGCATCTTCGCCGACAAGGAAGAGATCGGCTCCGAGGGCGTGTCCGGTATGCAGTCCGAGGCGTTTGAGCACTTCATGAAGACGCTCTGCGGAATGCAGTCCGTCGAGCTGACCGACTGCTTTGCAAACTCCTTCTGCATCTCTGCCGACGTCACCGCCGCTTACGACCCCAACTTCTCCGAGGTCTATGAGCGCCGCAACGCGGCCTATGTCAACTACGGCGTGGGCCTGTGCAAGTACACCGGCTCCGGCGGCAAGGGCGGCGCGTCCGACGCGTCTGCCGAGGTCGTGGGCCGCATCCGCAAGCTGTTCAACGGCAACGGCGTCATGTGGCAGATGGCCGAACTCGGCAAGACCGACGCAGGCGGCGGCGGAACGGTCGCAAAGTACATGGCCAAGCGCAACATCGACACGCTCGACGCGGGCGTCCCCGTGCTTTCCATGCACGCGCCGTATGAGACGGTCGCGAAGCTCGACTGCTACATGACCTACAAGGGCATGAAGGTTTTCTTCGAGCAGAATTAAAATTTTGGCATACAGAAGCACCCTCCGGCATAGATATATGCTGGAGGGTGTTTTGTCCATGCAGAACCTGATTTCCGATCCTGTTTCCATGACCTCTTGCCGGCAGGAGGCGTATCTCCTGCGCCTGCGCCGGCAATTTCCTTTTGTCTATGTCAGAACGCTCACGCGCACGGCCTTCGGCCGCAGCGTGTACGCGCTGCAGTTTGGCTCCGGCAGTCGGAAGCTGCTCATCACCGCCGGACATCACGCGAACGAAACGATCACGTCGGACGCCGTCTGGCAGTGGCTGTTTGCGTTCTGCAATGCGCTGATGGACGGCGGAGCGGTCTGCGGCGCTTCGGCGCGGGAGCTCTACCATAACGCAATGGTCTATCTCGTCCCGCTGGTCAACCCGGACGGGGCCGATCTCGCCGCAGGCGTCTGCGAACCCGAAAGCCCTGAATACCGGGCGGCAGCGGCCATTGCCGCGCAATACCCCGATATCCCGTTCCCGTCTGGCTGGAAAGCGAATCTGCGCGGTGTTGATCTGAACCTCAACTATCCCGCCCGCTGGGAAGCGGCGCGGCGCATCAAAAAGGCGCAGGGCGTGTCCACCCCCGCGCCAAGAGATTTTGTGGGCTTTTCCCCGCTCGACCAGCCGGAGACGGCGGCGCTCGCCGCCTTTACGCGCTGCATTCACCCGGAGCTGATGCTGGCCCTGCATACGCAGGGCTCCGTGATCTATCCCGGCCCGGAGGAAACGGCTCCGCCGGGCGCGCACATACTGGCGCGGACGTTCTCCGAGGCCTCCGGCTACCCCGTCGAGCCTGTGCCGCCGGAGTCGGCCAACGCGGGCTTCAAGGACTGGTTTTTGCAGGTATTCAAGCGGCCCGCGTTCACGATCG
>OJAR01000615.1_pt1 | contig 10761 bp, 8 predicted proteins | sample 1589431 | NCBI WGS metagenome assembly OJAR01 (sample SAMN03283242) | human gut metagenome | biome: human-associated habitat; material: feces | host: Homo sapiens | place: Peru | collected 2012 | reverse complement strand
CCTTGACCATCTTCGATGAGGTCATAGTGGCCGTGGGAATCAATCAGGACAAGCGTGGCTTCTTTTCGATGGAGCAGCGCGAGGACATCATCCGTCAGGCGACCCGTGGAATGGAAGGGGTCCGGATCATTCACTATGAGGGACTTACCATCGACATCTGCCGTGAGCTCGGAGTCCGCCACATTGTCAGGGGAGTCAGGAATATGACAGACTTCGACAACGAGCAGGCGATCGCTGACGCGAACCGTCATCTGGCTCCGGAGGTGGACACCATCATCATCCCTACCGCTCAGGAATATTCACATATATCGTCTTCGGCTGTGAGGGATGTGGTGCGCCATCACGGCGATCTGTCGCAGTTCATACCTGATGGGGTTGTCTTACCAGAGGAGAGATGAAAAGGTTCGCGGGAATATTCATAAGTTTCTTTATTTTGTGGCTTTTGCCCTCCCTTCGTTGCGCGGGACAGATTGATTCCACGCGTCTGGCGGCCTTGGACGAGCGTCTGGAGGAATATTTCCGCACTTTGGAACCGGAAAGGATCGAGGTCAAGAACAAGGAGTGTGATCTGTTGATTGATTCCGCCTCTGACTCGCTGCTTCGCCGGCACATCGCCCTCAAGATTTACGATCACTATCTCGAGTCCCCTGTCATGGGTGACGAGGCCGTGGCTATCCATCTGACAGACACGTGGTTCGCCACGGGACTGATCGACATGGGCGGAGATGAGGTCTTGTTGAACGCCAAGGTCTATGCCGATTTCAACCGACAGTCCCTGTTGGGGATGCAGGCTCCTCTCGCTGAGATGGAAACTCCTGAAGGACAGACAATCGAGATCGGTGGCCACGCGTCCCGTTACCGTGTCCTGTTCTTTTACGACACGGAGTGCTCGAAATGCAAGTTGGAAACGATCCTCTTGCGATCCAAACTCAACACGAAGAACTGGCCTATAGATGTTTATGCGGTCTATACCGGTGTCGATCCTGATGCATGGAAGGAATGGCGTGATTCTAAATTCAATGTCCGGGCCACACGGACGAAGGTGGTGCACCTGTGGGATCCGGAGGTCGCGTCAGACTACCAGATGAAGTACGGCGTGATCCAGACTCCGAGAATGTTCCTGATCGATCGCTCCGGAACCATCATCGGCAGGGGAATGGACACCCGCGCTCTGGAACAACTTCTGGACATTGTCTTGTCCAGTGCTGATTATGAATATGGTGGCCCGGCATCCATTTCTTTGATGGACAAACTCTTCGCCACTTACGGGGAAACACCTGATTCGCTCTCGCAGGTTCATGCCGACTTGTCTCAGAACTCTTCCGACCGGTCGCTGAGCCTGCCGAAGCGTCCATCTGCCGAGAATGTCCTTGACGTAGCCAAAACCCTCGAATTCCGAACCCTGTCCAAAGGCGACACCACCTTCTTCAAGCACCTCGAAGGCGACCTTCTCTACTGGCTGACTTCCCAACGTAAAGAAGCTTTGAAGGAAGGAATCATCCCGTTCATCAATGAATATATCCTCTCACGTCCCGAGATCTGGAACACCCCTGACGACACCATGAAAGTCGTAGGTCTCGCCAGGATGATGAAAGACTTGCTTTCGCGTACCCCTGTCGGCTCTGATCTCCCGAAGGCCAAAGACTTCACATCAATCCCACCTCGGTATGACGCCAACATTTCTTCCCTCCGTGGCTGGACGAGGAAATGGAACCGCCTGCGCAGAAAAGGCGGCTACATAGTCTTCCACACCGAAGGCTGCCCGGTCTGCAAGGCCGAACTCTCCGCCGCCGACTCCCTTGGCCTGAGAACCCTGGACGTGAACGTAGATGAGATTATGGTCACCAATCCCGCCCTCGCCAAGTCCCTCCTCGACACTTTCGACCTCTCCTCAATGCCATTGATCCTTCAGGTAGGCCGTCACGGCATCATCCTCCGCCGCTATCTCTCCTTCATTCAAGACAAAGGTTCCCCTAATCTGTAACGGATTTATAATGAATATATTCGTGAATCCTGCCCTCTAAAAATGACTGCCAGGATATTCTAAAACAATAAATGTCAATAAGTGGCGCTCCACTCATTGATACATAGCGATTTATGAATTTCCGCCGGGACTGTCGCAAGTTCACGGAAAATATATGGCTCCGACTAATTATAGATCCTTGTAACCAAGATATGCATTCTGTGCTTGCGTCTAATAATTGATATTACTATAACTATCAAGCCTGAAATGCATAATCCCGATAATTAATTTGTCGCCGCTGCTTTGATCTCTTTTCCACGTCCCTGTTTCCACGTCCCTGCTCCGGCGGGGAATGATGGACATTCACCCGGATAGGGCGCGAGGCGTAAGTCCGTCATTCCAGCCGGAGCAGGGACGCCTAAATCCGAAATCTAACCGATAACTTTACGCAGCACCCGAGTCAGCTGATCTGAGCACGAGGTCCCGCGCCCGTGGCAATTGACTCCCGACAGGATCTCGACCGCCTTGCCGGCCTCCATCCCCTCCAGAAGCCTCCCGATCGCCTGAAGGTTCCCGTCACAACCTTTGATGTACCTTAAATTGTGGATCTTCCCCTCGATAAGGTCAAAGTCAATCTGAGCCGAGCACACGATCGCGCTCGGAACCGCCGTGATGTGCCTGACACCATCGGTCGTTTTGTCAGACAGGATTTTGAAATCGTCACCTATAGTCATTGTAGTAATTGTTAAACGTTTAAACAAACAAAAATATAAATTTTTTGTGAAAAATAGCGTAACTTTGCACGGCATTTGAAGAGAACCAATGTCGGAAAAACGGATAATTAATTTCTAAATTCATAGAATTATGGTATCATACAAAGATCTTGGCCTGGTCAACACCAGAGAGATGTTCGCAAAGGCCGTGAAGGGTGGCTACGCTATCCCTGCCTTCAACTTCAACAACATGGAGCAGCTTCAGGCTATCATCCAGGCTTCAGCCGAGGAGAAGTCACCGGTTATCCTTCAGGTTTCCAAGGGAGCCCGCAACTACGCCAACCAGACCCTTCTCCGTTATATGGCCGAAGGCGCTGTTCAGTATGCCAAGGAACTCGGTTGGGAGCATCCTCAGATTGTTCTTCACCTTGACCACGGCGACAGCTTCGAGCTTTGCAAGAGCTGCGTTGACATGGGATTCTCTTCAGTGATGATCGACGGTTCCGCCCTTCCTTACGAGGAGAACATCGCCCTCACCAAGAAGGTTGTTGAGTACGCTCACAAGTATGACGTCACCGTTGAGGCCGAGCTTGGCGTTCTCGCCGGCGTTGAGGATGAGGTTGCCGCTGAGGAGTCTCACTACACAAAGCCTGAGGAGGTCATCGACTTTGCCACACGTACTGGCTGCGATTCTCTCGCCATCTCCATCGGTACCTCTCACGGAGCCTACAAGTTCAAGCCGGAGCAGTGCACAAGAGACCCTAAGACAGGCCGTCTCGTTCCACCTCCACTCGCTTTCGACGTTCTCCACGAGATCGAGAAGAAGCTCCCTGGATTCCCTATCGTACTCCACGGATCATCTTCAGTTCCTCAGGAATATGTCGATATCATCAACCAGTACGGTGGCAAGCTTCCTGACGCTGTAGGTATCCCTGAGGAGCAGCTTCGTGAGGCCGCCAAGAGCGCTGTCTGCAAGATCAACATCGACTCTGACTCCCGTCTCGCCATGACCGCCGCTGTCCGCAAGGTCTTCGCCGAGAAGCCAAGTGAGTTCGACCCAAGAAAGTACCTCGGACCAGCCCGCGACGAGATGAAGAAGCTCTACGAGCACAAGATCGTTGACGTTCTTGGTTCAAACGGCAAGGCTGAGTAATTTGTTTGTGGAGCGTAAGCTCTTGACAATCAGTTAGAAATATGATTCCCTCTGGTCGATTTCGACTGGAGGGAATTTGTTATATATTCATTTATAGTTATTTACTTATCACGGTGGAGCTGTGGTGGGTCACTTCTACAGGCTCAGTGACCGGAGCGACCGAAATTCGGTTCTCGAAACCGTCGGGACGCCCATAATCGGCTCAGTGGGCAAAAAAAGGTGAGACAAAAAGGTTTGGGATTATCATTTTTATGCTTAATTTTACCGGAAATTTGAACCACATAATTGAGTATGCGTATCAAAAAGACGCCGATTGCGGTGATTTTGTTGCTTTTTGTAAGTCTGACTGCGGTAGCGCAGGACGGTAACTTGGTGAATATCGGGCTTCAGGCCAGGGTGGATTACCAGCGTGAGTACCTGGGCGGGGATGCCGTCAAGGGCAACTGCGGCTTCAAGGGCAAGAATGTCAGCATTCTGATAAACGGAGAGTTCAATGAACATTTCTCCTACAACTACCGGCAGCGGCTCTACCGCGGCCACGGCAGTGAAAGTTTCTTCAACGCCACGGACTTCCTTTATCTCACTTATAGGCCGGACGAGCGTTGGAGCTTCTCCGGCGGCAAGCAGATTGTCGAGATCGGAGGGTATGAATATGACATCGCTCCTATCGACATCTACTTCTTTTCCGAATATTGCAGCAACATCTCCTGCTACCAGATGGGAGTCAACGCGGGATATTCATTTGGCGGAGGAACTGACCTGCTGCGGTTCCAGCTCTGCCAGAGTCCATTCCGGCGGGAGAACAGTGACCTGTATGCCTACAACCTGATGTGGAACGGCTCCCATGGCTGTTTTGATTCCATCTGGTCACTGAATATGATTGAATATCTTCCCGGAAAGTTCATCAACTATCTCGCCCTCGGCAACCATTTCTCTTTAGGGAAGTTAACTGTGTTCGCAGACTTTATGAACCGGTCGCTCGTGGACAAGATGTCGTTCCTGAGGGACTTCACGCTCATCGGTAAGGTGGCATATTCATTCAATGACAAGTTGAATGTCTTTGGAAAGGCGAGCTTTGACCATAACGATCTTGACAGGGAAGGGGATTGGTGTGTCATGCCGGGCACATCGATGGGAAGAGTCGGCTGCGGTGTGGAATATTTCCCGCTTGCTGACAAGAGCATCCGCCTCCACGCCACATTCTGCCACTCATTCGGGGACAACGGCAACCCTGCCGGTGTCTTGCTTGACAACCAACAGATCGCCAGCGTCGGCCTCACCTGGAGGATGAGCCTGCTCAAACGATAGTTTCTGAATATTCCGCCTCTAAAGCGTTAACAAGCCTGTTATGAATAAGACCAAGAAAAAGTCTTCGAGCCCCGCCCTGAACGGGGTGATCTGTCTTGTCATCGTCATCGGTTTCTTCACCTATCTTGGTGTCTCGATGGGTATGGCCAATATGCTCAACACAGTGATGAAGACGGCTCACGACCTGCTTCTCAACACCGTGTTCTACCTGATGTCCATCTGTGTGCTGATGGGAGCGCTCAGCCGCCTGTTCGCCGAGTTCGGGGTGGTATCCATTCTGGAGAAACTGCTCCGACCGCTGATGAAGCCGCTGTTCAACCTTCCGGGAGTCGCCTCGCTGGGTGCCGTGATGACATTCCTGTCGGACAACCCGGCGATCATCTCGCTGTCAAAGGACAAGAGATTCAGCAAATATTTCAAGAAGTACCAGCTGATTTCCCTGACCAATTTCGGAACGGCGTTCGGAATGGGACTCATCGTGATTGTGTTCATGATGGGACAGGGTTTCTTCAAGGAGTCGCTGATCGGTCTTTTCGGGGCGTTCTGCGGCTGCATCGTCTCCACAAGGCTTATGCAGAGATTCACGCTGAAAGCTTTCCCTCAGTACCTTACCGAGGAGGCTTGCGAAGGCATTGAGGAAGAGGAGGCCGAAGAAAAGGAAGAGGAGAAGAAGTCGCTTTTCACAAGGATTCTGGACTGCCTTCTGGACGGCGGCCGTTCGGGAGTCGAGGTCGGAATGTCCATCATTCCGGGTGTGCTCATAATATCCACATTCGTGATGATTCTGACTTTCGGCCCTTCTGCCTCAGGTGCTTACACGGGCGCGGCCTACGAGGGCGTGGAGATCCTGCCTTGGCTGGCCGACAAGATCGATTTCGTGTTCAAGGCTCTGTTCGGATTCAATGACCCTCACCTTGTGGCGTTCCCGATCACGTCTCTTGGTGCGGTGGGCGCTGCCCTCAGCCTCGTGCCTAACTTTGTGGCCAACGGTTGGGCCGACGGCAACGCGATCGCTGTCTTCACCGCCATCGGAATGTGCTGGAGCGGATTCCTCAGCACCCACACGGCCATGCTCGACTCGCTGGGCTACCGTGAATTGACCCCGAAAGCCATTCTGGCGCACACAATCGGAGGACTCGCCGCCGCTTTCGCGGCGCATTGGAGCTATGTGCTTGTGTCGCTGATTTAGGAGCTGTTTTGATTTGTTTCTGCCACTGGTGCGCTTCGGCGCTTTGACAAGCTCGGCGACCGGAGCGCTTCATTACGACTCCGTTATTTTCCCAGATTGAACGAGATGCCGAAGTTGATGTCTGCGTTCAGCCTCTCGTAAGGGTAGAGCAGCGAACCGTTTGCCTTAGCCAACTTGAAGTTGAGATGATCGGAGCCGACGAACATGCTGAATCCGCTCGTATGGAATCCGATTACGGCACCCATTGTCGAGCCGAACTTTGACACTGCGTAGTTCACGCCACAGCTGAACCATCTGGCCGGCTTGAGGTTGGCGAACAGACGCGCCTCCGTCCATGTGTAGCCTCCATTGATGTGGGTTGAGCTGAGGACACCCGCGGTCAAATCCCTGTAGAACGGCATGGAATATTCAACTCCTGCATTGATCGTGGCGGAGATCATTCCCCCGTTCGTGCCGTCTTTCTCCGTCCTCCTGAAATCGAACATGTCCATCATGTCATCTGTCAGGTCTTTGAACTGCTTCTTGAGCGAGTTCTCCTTGTCCCCGTCAAGCGCAACCTCGCCGAACCCCTCGAAAGACCATCCTTTGCCGCTGGTCTGCGCGGAGATTGTGTTCTTCCATGACATGTAGCCCAGATCATTGACCGCGAAAGAGATTTTCAGACCGTCGATGACTTCCATCTCGGCTCCGAGATCGATGGCTGCGCCGAATCCGCTTATAAGAGAGCCATCTTCCGTGGCCTCGATGCTGTCGAAGTCAAGCAGATCCTTGTCCGACGGATCCGAGATCTCAGCCCCGCTTTCTCCCTTGGTCTTGATGTCCATGAAAGAGGAGGACTTCAATGTTCCCTGAGATTGGATCAACCATTTGTCTTCGTTCATCTGGATGCTCATCCTGTCGATATTGGCCTCGATGTTCGCTATTCCGACAAGGAATTTAACTCTGGCTCCCACATTCAGACGGTCGGAAACCTGACGGCTGTAGCCGAGGGCGAACTCCAGTCTGCTGTCAATCTTTGCGGAGATGTCTGAAATCTCGTATTGCTGGTATTTTCCTGCGTTCTTCATGAAGTCAAAAAGACCATAAGGCAGATTGACATCCGTTGTGGTCTTCATGCCGGCATCGAAGGTGAGGAAGTATTTCCGGCTTTTGATTCCGAGAGAGAAAAGGGAAATCCTGTTGTTCAGGTTGAGGCGGTTCTCGGGATCCAGTTTTCCGAGGAATTCATCCGCGCTGACGGAAGAATTCATGAAAGTGGTCAACTTGCCGTTGACAGGATAGAGGAAGGTGCTGACTCCCAGGTTGCTCTGCGTCTCCAGATTGAAGGCGCTGATGACCGGAACAGAAAAATAACTTGTTCTGGAGGCAAAAGCCGGATTGAACTCGTGCCTGTGGTTATAGCCGTCGAGGAAGTACGCCGACCTGAATGATTGCTGGGCGAACGCGCTGCCGGCAGCTAAAACAGAGGCTGCCATAAGTATGATGATCTTTTTCATTTTCTCGTTTTGATTAGAGTTCGGTGTTGATGGCACCTTTGATCTTTATCTTCATGTTCTCCAATTTGATGCTCTGCCTTTTGTTCAGGCAGACACCTGAATGGTCATTGTCCGCTCCGGAGATTCTATTGTTCATCCTGATGCCGTCAAGTCTGCGCATGTCATCTCCTGATGAGGTTTTGAGGTTCAGCGTCATCTGGGTTTTTGACGGCTTGTCGACTGATCCTGATGAGACATTCCCCTCTATTGTGACGGTGATTTCAGGAATCACGTTGTCCTCCTTGTCAATGGCCACGGCCGTCATCTCAATGCCAAAAGGTATCGTGTTCACGCAATCGAATGTCACGACCGCGCTGTTGATCTCATAGTCAACGTCTTCGGAATTGAAGATTTCGTTCCAACCATCGTAGTCGCTGCAGTAGTCGATCCTCATGTCCTTTCCGAACGCAAGCGGGGCGATGATGCTGTAGCTGCAATAGAAATTGTAAGACTTGTCTGTCTGTACGGTGACGAACTCGTCGTCGGCCTTGACGTCGATGTTGGCTATCGAGATTCTCTCGGGCACGTTCTTCACGATGTCGGACAGATTTGAGACCTTGACATTCTGGTAGCCCGATGGCGCGCTCTCCCCAGTGCGGGACAGGTAAATCCTGGATGTCATTCCGGATTTCACGGTGATCTTGTCGGTGGCTCTGCCATTGTCACCGATATGGACGGTGTTCCTGGAAGCTCCCTTGTATGATTCGAGATCCGCGTTAAGGCTCATGGTCAAAGGACTGTCGTTGCCGAGAAACAGCATGATCTGCGGGTCGTACAGGTCAAGCACGGCCCCGTCTCCGTTGACAAAGTCTGGAAGTTTGCCGACATTGAAAGCCTGAGGAGTGATGGCGACTTTAGGATCGACCTTGACTGTGACATCCTTGATGTCAAGAGAGTTGATTTTGATGCCTGTGTCGATGTGTACTTCCTCTGGAATGTCGCCGAATGTGTTTCCGAGATCATCGGTGAGCAGGCTCACCTCGAACCCGGTTAGTGTGATGTTGTCATTCAGCAGCATCTTGTGCCTGTCCCGGATGAAACCTTGCCCGGCAGGAATCTTTGTGAGATCTATTCCTGTGATGTCCAGAGAGACTTCGCTCATGACCCGGCCCACCTCGACCTGTCCGAACCTGAGAGTGTTGCTCTCCTTGTCAAAGTCGCAGTCAATCTGACCTTTGGAAATGCCCGCGAATATCAGATAGTCAGGAAAGTCAACGGTGAGACCGGAGAGTGTGGCTTTTCCGGTGTTGGCGAGGAAGGTGACCTTGGCGACGGCGTTCCCGTGGATGTCTTTGACATCAGTGACCTCTTCAGGAATATCCTCGTCTATCTCCAGAGGGGTTGTGGACGCGTCGAAAGTTCTTTTCACTGTGAGGCCTTTTGGGACAGGCAGACCTGTGCCTGACAGTCCTGGGGCCAGCTCTTCCATTATGTCAGACCGTTTTATGAGTCCGAGATGTCCTCCATTGGTCACAATGTCGCCGGAGAATCTGAAGGAAGGTACCGTGAAGCTGGCCTCAGTGCGGTTGCCCATGAAAGTCAGGACGTAGTTGTCATTGATGTCCAGAAACAGGACATCTGATTCGTCGCCGTCAAGATTCAGAAGATCCGTTACGAAGATTGTCTCCGAGTTGCCTATCGGGGCGCTGATTTCCCCGTCGATGCAAATTGTCTTGTCTATGTCCTTTGTCAGGTCGTAGTCTTCATTGACGCAGGAATTGAATGTGGCAGGGAGCGTTAGTGTCAATGCCACGAATAGTGCGGTTCTGGTTCTGAAAGGCATAAATAATCTGTTTTCAACAAAAAATGATAGAATTTTCACAAAGTTACGCAAAAACGGATGATATTCAAGGCAGACTGTGTGAAAAATAACTATTTTTGCAGCCCATGGACATAATCGGTATAATTGAGGTTTTCGCTCTTGTAACGGGCGTGCCTTACATCGTTCTGGAGGTTCTCCAGAAGAACGGCATGTGGTATTTCGGGATAGCCACAGGCCTTGCGTGCGCATATTCATTCGCCATCCAGCATGTCTGGTCCAACATGTCGCTGAACATTTATTATGTGGTGATGTCAGTCTGGGGGCTTTACCAATGGCGGAAGGACAGCAGACTTCTGGAGGGTGACGGCGGCGGGCAAGATCCCGCTGTCCATCTTGGCAGGATGGACGGAAGGACTGCATTGTGGAGCGCAGTGACCTTCATTGCCGGCACGCCTCTGCTTGTCTGGCTGCTTCATGCGTTGGGCGGCTCAAGCACTTGGTTGGACGCCGCTTCCGCGATGATGTCCGTTGTGGCCACCTATTGGCTGGGAAGATCCATCCCGTACCACTGGCTCATCTGGATCGTTGCTGACATCATCCTGGTGGTAATGTGCTTCATGGAGGGGCAGTACTGGCTGACTCTGCTTTATGTCGCCTATGTGGCCGCGGCTGCCTACGGCCTGTTCCATTGGATGAGAAAAGGAAAATACATCAACTAATTGTTTCTGAATATGAATAATCATAAGAAAATCCTCCTTGTCGGCATCGCTCTTGCGTTCCTTGCCGGTCTTGCGTCCTCCGCCCAGGACAAGAATGTCGTCTATAATGAGGCTTCCGCATTTCCGCTCTATGGAAAATGTGTGGAGGAGACCTCGGCCCGCTACGAGCGTCTTCCTTCGGAACTCAAAGGCGTGGTAAGGGAGCCTGTTTGGGACCTTGGCCGCAATTCGGCCGGACTCTACATACGTTTCCGTTCCAACTCCACAAGAATATGCGCCAGATGGAAGTCCACCTCTCCGCGCCAGTACATGCCGCACATGACCGATGTTGGAGACAATGGTCTGGATCTATATGTTCTTACAGGGAAGGACGGTTGGCGCTTCGCCGGCAGCGGATTCGACTGGGGTGGACGCGACAA
>OJAR01000614.1_pt1 | contig 10791 bp, 7 predicted proteins | sample 1589431 | NCBI WGS metagenome assembly OJAR01 (sample SAMN03283242) | human gut metagenome | biome: human-associated habitat; material: feces | host: Homo sapiens | place: Peru | collected 2012 | reverse complement strand
CAACAAGAAGAGAAGTCCCTTATTTGATGTCCTGAAAATTTTTAGAGATTTTTGGCCGGCTAACGTATTGGCCTCCCTTGCAAAAGGGGACCAATACACCGGATGCGGATTATGACTTTTTCGACAGTTTCAGAGAGTACAAGGAGCCGCTCTACGCCAAACTCGAGCCCAGAGACGACGGCAGCGGCATCTTCAGTGTCACGGAAACCTCATCCACGCCCGGCGACCAGGGGCTCTGGGTCAGGCCCCGCTCCTACTACGTCAGGTACTCTGGCGTCGATACGATACACAGAGTGGAGGACGGTATGGACATCGTGGAGGAAGTCGTCCGGGAGAACGAATCTGAGCGCTATGCGGCCCTGAATTTCCCGGACCGGCTCTTCGTCAATGAAAAGACGGCTCCTGCCGCCGAGTCCATCCTCTGGGACAATCCCGACAACGCCGTGGCCGTATACCGGACTCTCGACCATCATGTCGTCCTGGTAGACATTGAGATCAACGGGAAATCAATACGTGACGCGGTGAAATCGAAGAGCGAGTGAGGCGGGGAGTTGGTGACTCTCCGGCATCCGCGCACAAAGAGAAGGGGACGCCCGTTTTCATCGTGGCGTCCCCCTGCTGCGTTGTGTTGTTGTCGGCTTCCCTAGATCATCTGTTTTCCTCTGAGGAAGACCTGCTTGACCTGGAAGTCGTCGTCGAGGAGTGTGATATTTGCCCTGAAGCCTGCTTCGATTCTGCCCAGGTCATTGATTTTGAGTTCCTGTGCCTGGTTGAGTGAAGTAGTCCTGATGAGTTCCTCCAGTGGGAGTCCTGTGACCTCGTAGACATTCTTGAGTGCGTCGTTCATGTGGAGGATGCTTCCCGCCAGTGCGCCGTTTGACTCGAGTCTTGCCGCGCCGTCTGAGACGATTACATCCAGCCCTCCGAGCTGGTACTTTCCGTCCTGGAGGTGCGATGCTTCCATTGCATCCGTGATAAGGAGGATATGGTCGAGGTTTTTCGTATGGAATGTGAGGTCGATCATATCCGGGCAGAGGTGGATCTTATCGCAGATCATTTCGATATAGACCTCTGGCTGCCTGAGTCCGGTTCCGACCATTCCGATTTCGCGGTGGTGGAGTTTGGTCATCTGATTGCAGAAGTGCGTGAGTCTTCTCAGACCCCTGATTCTCCCTGCGTCAAACTGCTTGCGCGTTGCGTTGGTATGCCCGCATGACGGGATGATGCCCATCTTGAGGATGTCCTCGGTGAACTCCAGGGCTCCCGGCAATTCGATTGCGTAGGTGATGACAGAGACAGGGCTGATTTCGTTGAGGTCCTTGATTTCCCCTGCGTCCGGATTTCTCTGGTAAGCGGGATTCTGGGCGCCGAGGCATTCCGGGTTGACGTATGGTCCCTCGAGGTGGGTTCCGATGACCTCCGCCCCGCAGGGGTTCTTGCGGTATTCCTCGATATAGGCGAGGGACTTGGCCAGCCTTTCCTTTGAGAGCGTGAGGGTCGTCGGGCAGCAGTCCGTGACGCCTTCGAGGATCTTGGCCTTTCCGATGGCTGGCATTGCCTTCGGGTCATCGGTGGTGGTCTCGTATCCCATTGCGCCGTGGAAGTGCATGTCAATGAATCCGGGGACGGCCATCTGGTTTTGCGCGTCGTAGACCTCATGGGTCGCGGGCAGGGTTTCTCCAGGCGCGAAGACCCTTTGGATTACGCCGTTGTCGATGAGGATTGCCGCATCTTCCATCTGGATTCCCGGGGTGACCAGATGTGCATTTTTGATAAGGAGAGCCATAGTTGTCGTGTGTGTTGTGCGCATCAGATGGTTGCGCGGTTCATGTGGGATCGTTATGGAATTGTGTATGTGGGTGGAATCTACGCGGTTTGACTGCCGGTTGGATTGTCAGTGGGCTTGGCCTTTGGGAGGAAGATTGTGATATCGCATCCTTCTCCCGGGGCGGAGGAGACATGCAGCCATCCGTTGTGGTTTGCGATGCATCCGAAGGCCATTGGGAGCCCCATTCCAGTGCCTTGTCCGGCGGGCTTGGTCGTGAAGAATGGTTCGAAGATCTTCGCCCGGATGCTCTCCGGCATGCCGGCGCCATTGTCCCGGACATGTATGCAAATGTAGTCCGTTGCCTTTGCCTTGCGGTTCGGCCTGAACTCCCATTCGGGCATTTCCTCCCGCGCGGCTTCAGCCCTGAGGGTGATTTTCCTGGGCTCGGGCTGGTCCCGAAGCGCGTCCCTCGAGTTGATGAGCATATTGAGAAGCACCTGGACCAGCTGGTTCTCGTCGACGAAGATGGGCATCGGCACGGGTTCGCAGACCTTCCTGCAGACAAGCCCCTTTGCGACGGGCTGGAAGAGGTGCATCGCATGGTCAAGGAGGGTGGACGCATCGATTTCCTCCGCATGGAACTTCCCCTTTCGCGCGAAGCCAAGCAACTGGCTTGTGAGGACCCCGGCACGCTGGCATCCCTCCTCGATGTTTCCAACGAGATGTGCGATTTCAGGCGCGTTTGCAGTCTTCCTGTGCAGTGCTTCGGCGCTGATTTGGATTGACTGCAGGAGATTGTTGAAGTCGTGTGCGATGCCTCCCGCCAGTTCTCCGAGGGATTCGAGCCGTTGCGAGTGCATGCGCTGTTCCTGCTGGCTCTTGCGCTGCCGTTCTTCCTCCCGTTGCGCGGTCACGTCCCGCCCGATGATTACGGCGATGGGTTGTCCGTCAAGTTGTGCATGCGAGAGATTCAGGTCCAGCTCCACGGTCTTTTTGCCAGGCACCCTGAGTGTCAGGCTTTGGCAGTGGTATACCTTTTTCCGGACCTGCGTCTCGTGTTCATCCGTGTCCTCGGGGACATGCGCCCTCCAGCTCCAGGGCCGCGCCATGTCGTCGAAGAGAACCTGGTCAAGCCTGAATCCTGCATCCGTGATGATTCGCCCGAGGTATTTTGCGGCTATTCTATTCGCGTTGAGGATTTTTCCCTCGAGATTGACGAGCAGGATGAGGTCGCTGGAGTTTTCGACGACGACCCTGTACCTTTCGCTCCATTCCGAGAGGGACCTCATCATTCTTTCGGGTGAGAAGAAGAAGTCGATGAAGCTGGTGAGGAACTTGAGCGCCTTCCGTGCGCGTTTCTGGTATGGAGTATTGATGACTATGAAGAGATGCCCTAGTGACGCCAGGACGATTGATGCGCCGATTCTCATCAGCCATCCGGCTGGGGACGTGGGGGTGAATGCCTTTGAACCTGCGACGATGAAGATGTAGATTGCCCCGAATGCCTCGACCAGGACCGTGTAGATCACCATTGAGATGAGGACTCCGATGCCGTATATCTTCGAGTGGTTGATTACAGCCTGGTAGATTATCGGGACTAGCAGGAACAGGAACAGGTGGGTGAATACGCCGTATAGGAGTTCGTTCCTGGAATCCGGGGTCGTCATAAGCGCGCGTGCCGCCTTGAAGAAGTCGGCCATTGCGCTGTGGGCATTCTCCACGGGCTGTATGAAGAGCAGCAGGAAGAGCAGCACGAACAGCAGTGCGGTGAAGAACAGTCCCAGGTAGAATCGCTGCGCCGCGCCGGTGCCCTCCAGTTCGTAAATGATTATCAGGAGGAGGACGAATGGCAGCCAGAGCAGTCCGTTGTATAGAGTCAGGGAGTTGGCCGCCTCCGTGGTGGGTGCAAGCCTGCTGGACCCCACCAGCATTGCGAAGATGAAATAAAGCCCCGCCGCGATGTATGTGGGGGCAGTCCCGATCGCATACCTAAAGCTGTAGAGCAGGACGAGGATGATCGCCAGGATCGCCAGCTCCATTTGGCTTGCCAGGATGGAGGTCAGCATGGGGAATCAGCGAGGTAGTCGTGGGGTCGGTGGAAGGGCTGGGGCGAGAGTGTGAAGCGCGTGCCCGATGGGAGTCGGGCAGGGGGAGCGTGGCATGAATCCCCTCCTGTTGCGGTACGCCGCCGCAGGAGGGGCGTGTCGTGGATGGCTATGCCTTCCTGACTCGGAAGGACGCCTTCTTTTCGGCAAGGTCGACGGTTGTGAACTCGTCGGTCCTCGGCGCCCTTGTGAGTTCCAGGGCGAGGGTTTCGCCTGAAATGTACTCCTTCTGGGAGGCGATGGAGTCCAGGAGCATCTGGTCATCCGTGTCGTATTGGACGTTGATTCTGTCGACCACGTCCAGATTCATCTCCTTTCGGATGTTCTGGAGTTTTGAGACGACTTCGCGCGCCCATCCCTCCTGCTCCAGTTCGGGAGTGAGCCTGGTGTCGAGCGCGACGGTGACATCTCCCTCGTTTGCCACAGTCATTCCCGGGAGCTCCTCGCGGATGAGGAGGATGTCGTCCACCGCGATTGTGACTGCCGTCTCTCCGGCCTGGATTTCCAGGGAGCCGTCTTGGCGGAGAGTCCTGAGCTGTGCGGCGTCAAGCGCGTTGACTGCCTTTGTGATGGTGCCCATCAGTTTCCCGTACTTTGGCCCGAGGCGTTTCATGTTGGGCTTTGCGGAGAGCTTGACGAGCTGTTCCTCGTCGCTTTCAACTAGCACCTTCTTCACGTTCAGCTCTTCGGCGATGACATCTGCCATTGAGGAGAGGTCCTCGCGGACTTGCGGTTCGAGGGACACGAGGACTGCGCTTGCCAGTGGCTGGCGCACCTTCTGCTTGACTTGGCTTCTGAGGAGGCGTCCCAGCGAGACTGCGCTCATTGTGTGCGCCATCCGTTCATTGAGGCGTTCGTCCAGGAATTCCCTCTGTGGTTCGGGGTAGTCGCAGAGGTGGACCGACTCTGGCATTGAGTCGGTGCGGAGGTTTCTGTAGATGTTCTCCGTGATGAAGGGGATGAACGGTGCGGCCATCTTGCAGAATGTGAGGAGGACATAGTGGAGCGTCTGGTATGCCTCCAGCTTGTCGGAGTCGTTTGTGCTTCTCCAGAAACGACGGCGGCTTCGCCTGATATACCAGTTCGTGAGCTCGTCGAGGAAGCCGGTGAACCTGGTGGCGCCCTTTTGCAGGTCGTATGCATCCATGGCGTCCCGGACATCCGCGAGCGTGGCGGCGAGCTTTGAGAGAATCCAGCGGTCGAGGACATTCTCCGGGTTTTCCGGCGGCGCCGCCTTGTCTCCCTCGGGGCGCCACTTGTCGATTCGTGCGTATGTCGCCAGGAAGCTATAGGAGTTCCAGAGGGGCAGAAGGACTGTCCTCATGATTTCGCGGACGGCGGTCTCCGAGAAACGGAGGTCTTCCGCCCTGACGACCGGGCTGGCGAGCAGGCAGAGCCGGAGCGCGTCCGCCCCGTACTTCTCGATGACATTCATCGGGTCGGGGTAGTTCTTGAGATGCTTCGACATCTTGTGCCCGTCCTCTGCGAGGATGAGCCCGTTGACGACCACGTGCTGGAATGGCGGCTTGTCGAAGAGCGCGGTGGAGAGCACCATGAGGGCGTAGAACCAGCCGCGTGTCTGGTCAAGCCCCTCCGCGATGAAGTCGGCAGGAAGGTTTTTCTCGACGAACTCCTTGTTTTCGAAGGGGTAGTGGCTTTGTGCGTATGGCATTGAGCCGGACTCGAACCAGCAGTCGAGGACCTCGGGGGTGCGGCGGTACCTCTTGCCGTCCTTGAGGATTTCGATTTTGTCGATGAAGTGCTTGTGCAGGTCCGTGACCTTGACTCCAGAGAGCTTTTCGAGGGTGTCGACAGAGTCCACGCAGATGATGTCCTGCGGGTCGTCCACGTTGATCCACAGTGGGATGCAGGAGCCCCAGAAGCGGTTCCTGGAGATGTTCCAGTCCTTTGCGTCCGCCAGCCAGTTTGCGAACCGGTGGGTTCCGATGGCCGCGGGCATCCAGGTTGTCTGGGCATTGTTCTTCAGCAGCCTTTCATGGAGGTCCTCCACCCGGACATACCAGGCGTCGATTGCCTTGTAGATGAGGGGGGTGTCAGTGCGTTCGCAGTAGGGGTAGCTGTGGACGATGGTGTCCTGGTGGACGAGTTTCCCGTGTTCCTTGAGCCACTTGATGACCGCCTTGTCGGCCGCCTTGCACTGCATTCCCTCGAAGTCCGGAGCCGCGCTGGTGAAGCAGCACTCCGCATCCAGGGGGTCCTCTAGGGCGACACCCTCCTTCTGGCAGATTCGGTAGTCGTCTTCGCCGTATGCAGGCGCGATGTGGACGATTCCCGTGCCGTCGTCGGCAGTCACATAGTCGTCGTTGACGATTCGGTAGTCGTTTGGATGCTGTGCCTCGAAGTAGTTGAAGATTGGCTCGTATTTGGTGCCGACAAGCTCCTTTCCCTTGAGTTCGCGGAGGATTGTATAGTCCTTCGGGTCCTTGTAGATTGCATTGAGCCTGTCCTTCGCCAGGAGGTATGCGTCGGTGGTGCCGTTGTCCTTGACGACCACGTAGTCCAGTTCGGGACCTGCGCATGCCAGGAGGTTTGCCGGAAGGGTCCACGGCGTGGTTGTCCAGATGACAACGTATGGCGTCAGTCCTTCGAGCTCGGGCATTGGCATTGGCCAGGAACGGACCTTCATGCGGACCGTGACGGTCGGGTCCTGGACCATCTTGTAGTTTGCGCTGGCCTCGGAGTTGGAGAGGGGCGTGGTCAGTTTCCAGCTGTAGGGGACGATGCGGTGCGCCTTGTAGACGCGCCCCTGCTTCCAGAGCTGGGAGAAGACCCACCAGACAGTCTCCATGAAGGTGGGGTCCATGGTCTTGTAGCCATGGTCGAAGTCCACCCAGCGCCCCATGCGGTTCACTGTGGTCTTCCATTCGCCAACGTAGGTCTGGACCATGGAACGGCATTTCTCGTTGAAGACGTCGACGCCTGCCTGCTGGATGGCGGGGGCGCCAGCGAGATTCAGCGCCTTCTGGGCAAGGGACTCGATGGGAAGCCCGTGGCAGTCCCAGCCGAAGGTGCGGGGGACATAGCGGCCGCGCATGGTCTGATAGCGGGGGATGACGTCCTTGATTGTGCCCGCGAGAAGATGGCCGTAGTGTGGGAGCCCTGTTGCGAAGGGAGGTCCGTCAAAGAACACGTATGGCTTGCATCCCTTGCGCTCCTCGACGGACTTTTCAAAGATGTGGTTGTCGTTCCAGAACTTCAGGATTGTGTTTTCCTGTTCTGCGAGAGTGGCTCCCGTTTCGTTGCTGTCAAACATTGTAACTATTTGGTAGTGAGTAGGTTATAAAAAATGTGCGTCTACAGGGGAGGGAAGGGCGCGTGGACTATGCCTTGTCCTCCCACTTTTCAATCTTCGAGTATGGGATTCGTCCGACGAGCGCAGTCCCTTCCTGGTTTATGAAACTGACCTGGATGCATTCGGGGAGGACTTCCTTGATCTCCGTGACGACCACGTCCACTCCGTTGTATGTGACGTCCCATGGTCCGGCGGGCGTTCCGTCGTCCTTTCGCTGGATTGAGGTGAAGTAGTCCTTGTCCCAGACGATTCCCGTTGCCGAGACAGCCGGGGTCTCCTCCTCACCGCGTTCCTTCGCCTGTTCCTCCTCGAGTCTTTTCCTTTCGGCGGCCTCGGCGCGCTTTTCGGCCGCGATTCTTGCGAACTCCTCCTTTTGTTCCTTTTCCCCCTTGATTTCCAGGTGGTAGAGGAGGTATGCAGGTCCGACGAAGAAGGTGAAGAACCCAAGGATGAAGAAGGCCGGTGCGCGGTGGCGCCTCATCTGCGCGATGGATGCGGCCCATGCCCCCGATGCGAGCATTATCGTGAGGATTGCAATGAGCGTGATGAGGATCTTCGGGTCCGTGGTTGTCAATCCCAGTTCTTCGATAAGCATTGTGTGGACATTGCTGGTGACCCACTCCCAGAACCCCTTTGCGAGCTTGCAGATTGTCTCCCATGCGGAGATGAGCCATGTGTCGCCGGTGATGGGGTTTCCGGCGTCTCCTTCGCCCTCGCTCTTCGCGGCCTCCTGTGCCAGGAGCATTGCGGTCGCAGAAAAGTATGCCAGCATCGCCGCCAGGCGGAATCGTATGGATTTTTTCATTGTCGTATTATTCCAGGAATGAATTGTGCTAGAGGAGGCTCAGTTCGCCGCTGCGCGCCTCCAGTGAGGCGTAGACCACATAGACGACGAAGGCCAGGCAGAAGAGCATGTCGATTCCCCAGGAGATTCCCGCAAATGCCCAGACGAGGCTGACCACCAGCGGTGGCAGGGAGATGTTGAGGCCAAGTATGAAAACCCTTGGGAGCATTGACAGGCGGGGGATTCTTCCCATGAAAAGCCAGAAGGCCATCAGCAGGAATGCGGTGATGGCAAGCTGCTTCGCAAGGAGTGCGACGGAGGAGCCCAGGACGCCCATGAAGACGCTGGCGAAGATTGTCTTGCAGACCGTGGACTGGGTCTCCCGGGTCAGCTCGATCATCACTCCAGAGCTCTTTGACGGGAGCCTCGATGCAGGAAGTATGAGGGCGCTCTCCGCATTCCGCCCGTCCTCGTCGGAGAGCCAGAAGCCGATTCCCTCCGGGGCGATGACGAAGCCCCGTGTCTGCCTGTGCGTAGGCGTAGGCGTGTAGCCGTCCCAGCGCCCCACGATTTCGACCCGGCAGTGTTTCAGGTCGGTGACGGCGTGGGGCATGTCCGCCCTCTGGTTCTTCCAGACGATTCGCCCGTCCTCGATGCGCGTGTCTCCGACCTGGTCCAGGACGAACTGCGTCGCCCTGCGTATGTCGCCGCCGTAGTCGGGTGCAGTCCGAAGCGTGAGCAGCAATCCGCCGATTCCGCAGACAAGCACCGCCGCGACGACGGTCCCCAGCCAGAACGAGCGCAGCGTGAGCATTCCCGTCGCCAGCTTCGGGTGCGCGAAGAGCGTCTTGAAGACAGTGGAGTATCGCAGTTCTCCCGCCTTGAATACCCAGCGGGACTCCTTGTTGCTCGTGGATTTGGGTTCCTGCGGATCCATGGCTACTTGGCTTGCGAATTCGACTTGGCGGCTTCGCGCTTGGCCAGAAGCCTCATCTGCGCCGCGCCGGCCTTCTTCTCGGCTTCGCTCAGACGGTCGTAGAAGAGGATGCCGTCAAGGTGGTCTATTTCGTGCTGGAGGCAGCGGGCCAGCAGGCCTCCGCACTCGATGGTGAACTCCTCGCCGTCAATGGTGGTCGCGTGAAGGGTGACGGTCTTCGGGCGGGTGACCTCGCCGCTTACGCCAGGCAGGCTCAGGCATCCCTCCTCGGAGGTGCTCATCTCTTCTCCGCATGCGACAATCTCCGGGTTGACGAGCACCATGGGCATCCTTGGCTCGAGAATCATCTCGCCGGGGGAGAGGCCAATGCGGGGATTCCTCCTGTCGTCATCGACGGCGGTCATCAGTGCGATCATCCGCTTGTTGACCCCGATCTGGGGTGCGGCAAGCCCGACGCCAGGAACCTCGCTCTCCAATAGTGAACGCAGGAGCTCATCCGCCAGGGCACGCGCCTCGTCGTCAATTCCGGCGACAGGGGCGGAGACGCGCCTGAGCGCAGGATGGCCGTTGACAACAATCCTCATCGGACGCTTGTTCTTGATATGGCTGAGAAAATCAAACATCGGTTCAATATCCATAGGCAGGGTGAATTTCATAATTTACTCCTAGTACGCAGCTTCGTCCGTCCTTCCAGGGACACCCAATGCACAAAAGGCTCCGCTGTGGAGGGAAGCAGAAGGCGTGGTGATTTGCGCGTCCGACTGGCCGTGGGATTGTTTTTCATCCTTCAATGGGGGCGCGGAGTGGCCCTCCGAGGCTGGTGCGCAGGTTATATTAGCCAGCGTATTTCGAGTAGGATTCCATCACTTCTCATACCTTCAATCCAGAGACCCCATGGCAGACAACTTTTTCCTTGACAATCCCGATCTTCAGTTCCACTTCGAGCATGCGCTTCTCTCGGAAATCTTTCGGATGCGGGAGGATGACTTCTCCCATTCGTCGGAGTATCCTGGCGCCCCCGCATCCCTGGAGGAGGCGTTGGAGTCGGCGCGCGAGCGTCTGATTGAGGTCGGAATGCTTTCGGGCGAGGTTTTTGCGCCGAGGGCGACCCAGGTCGACCGCGACAATGTGCATCTTGCCGGCGGCCACGTGGACTATCCCCATGGCACCCAGGAAAACCTCGCCGCAATCCGCGAACACCATCTTGACGGAGTCACACTGCCGAGGAAGTACAAGGGGCTGAACCTGCCTACGACTGTCTACACGATGATGACGGAGATGGTCTCCCGCGCAGATGCGTCTCTCCAGAATCTCTTTGGACTGCAGTCCATTGCGGAGACGCTCTATCGCTTTGGAAGCGACGAGCAACGCGACAGGATGCTTCCGCGCTTCGCCACCGGCGAGGTCGACGGCGCAATGGCGTTGACGGAGCCCGAGGCCGGAAGCGACCTCCAGAGTGTCCAGACAAAGGCGACCTTCGATCCTGAAACAGGCAAGTGGTTCCTGAATGGCAAGAAGAGATTCATCACCAACGGCCGCGCCAAGGCGCTTCTGGTGCTTGCCCGAAGCGAGGGGGGGACCAGCGACGGCCGCGGACTATCCATGTTCCTGGTGGAGTCCTGCCCGCAGCTGAAGATCAGCGGCATCGAGGACAAGCTGGGGCTCCACGGCTCCCCGACCTGCGAGCTGACCTTCGACAATGTCCCGGCGGAGCTTGTCGGCAGCAGGAGGCTTGGGCTCATCCGCTATGTCATGAGCCTGATGAACGGCGTTGACAGTGAGGAGATCATCGGGGCAGCGGTTGGCGACACTCATGTACTGCCCGCGCTTATTAAAGTGGCGTCCCACCGTACAGAGGAGGGCGTCTTTTTTGATCCGGACACA
>OJAR01000611.1_pt1 | contig 10823 bp, 8 predicted proteins | sample 1589431 | NCBI WGS metagenome assembly OJAR01 (sample SAMN03283242) | human gut metagenome | biome: human-associated habitat; material: feces | host: Homo sapiens | place: Peru | collected 2012 | reverse complement strand
ACTTGCAGAGGTTTTCGATATATCTCCGCAAGCACTTACTGTACCCGATATTGACAGCTACGATGGTTTAATGCATACGCTCTTTACATTGGAAGATTTATATGGTCTAAAAATAACCGAGCTTGACGGTGAGGTGTGTCTGCATTTAGACAAAGGTATGGGTACAAACTACCTTACAATGTTTGAGATGTTCTCCGCTTGGCAGGAGCAATCTGAAAAGCTTAAAAACGGAGAGATTACCAAAGAAGAATATGATCAGTGGAGATATAACTATCCACAAAAATATGAATGAGAGCGGAGGGATAAAATGCCAGTTGTAAATGTAAACTTGTTAGTTGATGACAAAGTATATGCAGGTGTTCAAACAGGAGTTTTAGAACTCTGCGGTATGGTCAAAAATGTCGATAACAAAAGAGTCGTAAAACATCTTCCTACTGTTGCTGACGCCGCAAAAGAGGGTGCTGTAAAAGCTATTGATTTTGTTAGAGAACATAAAAAAGGAACACTAATTGTCAGCGGAGTTCTTATCGCTGGCGGAGCTGTTGTTGGCACAGTGGGCTATTTTACCAGTCGAGATAAAAGAAAGCGTGAAAAAGAGTTTGCTAAAAATTTGCAAATATACTTAGATGCTGCTAAAGAAGGTAAGTTAACTCTTGCTATACTGGATGCTTTAATCAATTCACTTGAAGCTATTGAACAAGGTAAATCTTCAAAATCAGTTGATTTAAAAATTTCAGCATCACAATTCAGCGAATTAATATATAGTCTTTTCGATTACACCAAACGATTAGCTGAAGCCAATAACATAAGTACAACATTTATCAGTAAACCGAAGCTATTAAAAAAGAAGGACTTTTCTGATTTACAATATTACTTGAATTTACAAAAATGCATTTTCGAGCAAGTTGCATAATTTTCAATTCATACAAACACAAAAAGGCATTACCGACTGCAAAAGTCAGTAATGCCTTTTATAGTATTAAGATAATTGTACCTGCAAACCGATAGAACGCTTAGAATAAAGTCGTTTTACAGTTTGCTATCATTTTGCTATCAAATCAGGAATTTAAGAGCCTAAAACCCAGTGTTTATGCGGGTTTACGCAACTACTGGTATTATTCCCACTCAACGGTGCCGGGGGGTTTGGAGGTTATGTCGTATACTACTCTGTTTACATGGTCAACCTCGTTTATAATTCTGTTTGATACCCTGCCGAGAATATCATACGGGATCTTTGCCCAATCGGCGGTCATAAAATCATCGGTAACTACGGCCCTTATTGCAACAAGTTCGTCATATGTGCGGGCATCTCCCATTACTCCTACCGTCTTTACTCCGGGAAGCACTGCAAAAAACTGGCTCATTTTCTCTGCGTAACCGCATTTATCCATTTCGTCACGCAGGATTGCATCCGCTTCTTGGAGGATTTTTACTTTCTCTGCTGTGATTTCGCCTATCACCCTTACGCCGAGTCCCGGTCCGGGAAAAGGCTGACGCCATACAAGCTCATGCGGAAGCCCGAGCTTCTCGCCTACCGCTCTTACCTCGTCCTTGAACAAGTCTTTGAGCGGCTCGATAATATCTTCAAATTTTATATCCTCAGGAACGCCGACCTGGTTATGGTGAGTCTTGATTTTGGCGGCGTCACCCTTGCCGCTCTCTATGCGGTCGGGATATATCGTGCCCTGAGCAAAATAGCCGGAACCGTAGCTTTCACGAATCTTGTTCCAGAACACCTTATAAAATTCCTCACCGATTATCTTTCTCTTTGCTTCAGGCTCGGAAACACCTTTCAGTTTTGAGAGAAATTCATCTTGACAATTAATGCGGACAAAATTCATATCAAACAGCTTTGTGAATGTCTGCTCAACATAGTCGCCCTCATCCTTACGCATAAGTCCCTGATCGACAAAAACGCAGGTCAGCTGTTTGCCGACAGCTTTGCTGATAAGTGCAGCGGCAACCGAAGAATCAACTCCGCCCGACAAGCCGAGAACTACTCCCCTGTCGCCTACCTTTTTCTTAATTTTGGCAACGGTAGTATCAATGAAGCTGTCCATTTTCCATTCACCCTTACATTCGCATACATTGTAAAGGAATGATCTGAGCATCTGTTTTCCGTTTTCCGTATGATTTACTTCGGGGTGGAACTGAACTCCGTAGAGCTTGCGTTCTTTACAAGCCATTGCGGCAACCGGGCAGGCAGGTGTTGTTGCTGTAACCGTGAAGCCGTCGGGCGCTTTGCTGATGTAATCACGGTGGCTCATCCACGAAACACCGCTGTCGGGGAGGTTTTCAAATAGTACATTGCTTGTATCGTAAGTTGTTACGGTTTTTCCGTATTCACTTGACGATGAGTCAACAGCCGAGTTCACAACACCGCCCAAAGAATATGCCATAAGCTGACAGCCGTAGCATATGCCGAGGATAGGTATTCCGAGTTTGAAAATTTCGGGCGTATAGTGAGGTGATGTTTCATCATAAACGCTGTTCGGTCCGCCTGTAAAGATTATACCTTTAGGCGAAATTTCTTTTATCTTTTCAATGTCAACGGTATAAGGCAATATCTCACAATATACGTTGCACTCACGCACACGCCTTGCGATAAGCTGGTTGTACTGACCGCCAAAGTCAAGAACGATTACGGTTTCTTTATTTTCCATTTCCTCCACCCTTTCTAAAATCAAAGAATACCGCACAATGTATGTACGGTATTCTGTTTTATTTTATCTGTAAATTATGTCGCTTCTTGACGGACCGTTCGATACCATTGTTATCGGTACACCGATCTGTTTTTCCGCAAATTCAATGTATTCTCTGCACTCCTTCGGGAGTTTGTCGTATTCCTTAATGCCTGAGATCGAACATTTCCAGCCTTTGAGTTTTTTGAGTATCGGCTTGCATCTTTTAAGCTTTGTTGTTGACGGGAAATAATCTATCTCTTTGCCGTCAAGCTCGTAGCCTACGCATACGGGTATTTCATCAAGATAACCGAGAACATCGAGCACTGTAAAGGCTACCTGAGTTGCGCCCTGAACCATACATCCGTAGCGGGTTGCAACCAAATCAAGCCAGCCCATACGGCGCGGTCTGCCTGTTGTTGCGCCGAATTCACCGCCGTCGCCGCCTCGTCTGCGAAGCTCGTCGGCTTCTTCGCCGAATATTTCGGAAACGAACTCGCCTGCTCCTACTGCGCTTGAATATGCCTTTACTACGGTTACTATCTCTTTGATTTCATACGGCGGAATTCCTGCGCCTACTGCGCCGTAGCCGGCTATTGTATTTGATGAGGTAACCATAGGATAAATACCGAAGTCGGTGTCCTTCAATGATCCGAGCTGACCTTCAAGAAGAATATTTTTTCCCTCTTTGAGCGCATTATGTATAAACATAAAAGCATCGCCGACATACGGAGCAAGCAGCTCCTTGTACTCCATAAGCTTATCAAAAATCTCCTGCTCCGTGATTTCAGGCTTATTATAGAGGTTTTTGAGCATTGCATTTTTAATTTCAAGGGCATGATGAATTTTTTCTTTGAGTGAATCCGGGTCATCGTAAAGCTCGTTTATCTGAAAACCGATTTTTGAATACTTATCGGAATAAAACGGAGCTATTCCGCTTTTTGTTGAGCCGAATGAGTTTTTGCCGAGACGCTCTTCCTCGTAACAGTCAAACGCAACGTGATACGGCATTACAATCTGCGCTCTGTCGGAAATTATTACATTCGGTTCGGGAACGCCGCGCTTTTTCAGCTCGCTAATCTCATTAATGAAATTTTCAACGCTGAACGCAACGCCGTTGCCGATTATATTTGTAATATTTTGATGAAATACGCCCGACGGCAGTTGGTGCAATGCAAATTTTCCGTAATCGTTGATTATGGTGTGTCCTGCGTTGGCACCGCCCTGAAAACGTATTACAATATCGCTGTTGTCTGCAAGAACATCTGTTATTTTGCCCTTGCCCTCATCGCCCCAGTTGGCTCCTACAATAGCTTTTACCATAGGTAAACTCCTCTTTCAAAGATTTTATGATTAGTTTTTACACATTGATTTCCGGATTATCGGATTCAATATTTTTATATTTTTCAAGTACAGGATAAACACATTCACTGAGGAAGTCCTCGGTCTGTTCCTTCGCTCTGCCTGTGTACTTTTCGGGCTGTAGAATTTTTTCAAGCTCGTCAAGCGTTACGCCAAACGCCTCGTCGTCGGCAATTCTTTGAAGCAGGTCGTTTTCGCCGCCCTCTTCTTTGATAACCTTTGAGGCTGCCATTGAATGAACGCGAATTCTTTCGTGGAGCTGTTGTCTGTCAGCCCCTCTTTTCTTTACGGCATCCATCATAATGTTTTCGGTTGCCATAAACGGAAGCTCTTTTCTGAGGCGCTGCTCAATAACCTTTGGATAAACAACAAGACCGTCGGCAACATTTGCATAGAGCGAAAGGATACCGTCAACGGCAAGAAATGCCTCCGGCACACTCAAACGCTTGTTTGCCGAGTCGTCAAGAGTTCTTTCAAACCACTGTGTAGCAGTGGTGAAATAGGTGTTGAGAACGTCGCACATTACATATCTTGAAAGCGAGCCGATACGCTCACTGCGCATAGGATTGCGCTTGTATGCCATTGCAGACGAACCGATCTGGTTCTTTTCAAACGGCTCCTCAACCTCCTTGAGGTGCTGCAAAAGGCGTATATCATTTGAAAACTTTGCGGCTGACTGTGCAATTCCCGCAAGGACATTTAAAAACTGTGAATCGAGCTTTCTTGAATAGGTCTGTCCCGACACCGGGAAACAAGCCTTATAGCCCATTTTTTCGGCAATTTTTCTGTCAAGCTCCTTGCACTTTTCGTGATCGCCGTCAAACAACTCCAAAAAGCTTGCCTGAGTGCCTGTCGTACCCTTTGAGCCGAGAAGCTTAGCCTTTGAAAGCTGGTATTCAACGTCTTCAAGGTCCATCAAAAGCTCCTGAAGCCAAAGAGTTGCTCTCTTGCCGACCGTTGTGGGCTGAGCAGGCTGAAAATGAGTAAACGCAAGCGTCGGAAGCGCCTTGTATTCATCGGCAAACTTTGAAAGATTGCGGATAACCGTTATCAGCTTGTTTCTTATAAGCTGTAAGCCCTCGGTCATAATAATAATATCGGTATTATCTCCTACATAGCAGGAGGTTGCGCCGAGGTGTATAATACCCTTTGCGTTGGGGCACTGAACACCGTAGGCGTAAACATGTGACATTACGTCGTGGCGCACAAGCTTTTCTCTCTCTTGAGCAACTTCGTAATTGATGTCGTCGGCGTGAGCCTTAAGCTCGTCAATCTGAGCCTGAGTAACAGGAAGTCCGAGTTCCATTTCAGACTGTGCAAGTGCTATCCAAAGTTTTCTCCACGTTCTGAACTTTTTGTCGGGAGAAAAGATGTATTTCATCTCTTTGCTTGCATAGCGTGATGACAGCGGGGATTCGTATGTGTCTTTTATCATATCTAAATTCCTTTCAAAATACAAGTCAGCACTTGCCTTTATTGTCAAAATTCATACCGCCGCGTTCTTTTCCTTTAAAGGTTTCTTTTGTGGTTGCCGCAGGGTATTTTCCCGTAAAGCAACCGTCACAAAAGCCGACGGGAGCATAGTTTAGCATTTCACGGAGAGAATCAACCGGCAAATAGCCGAGTGAATCCGCACCGCTCAGCTTTGTTATTTCTTCTATAGTATGGTTACAGGCAATAAGCTCTCCTCTTGAGGGAATGTCTGTACCATAGTAGCAAGGCCACATAAACGGCGGTGAGCTGATACGCATATGAACTTCCTTTGCGCCCGCATCCCTCAGCATCGTCACGATTCGGTCAACCGTTGTGCCTCGCACAATACTGTCGTCTATCATTACAACACGCTTGCCCCTGACCTTTTCGGCGATTGGGTTCAGCTTTATCCGCACGCTTTTCATACGTTCGCTCTGACTTGGCTTGATAAACGTCCTGCCGATATAGCTGTTTTTAACAATAGCTTTTTCGTACGGTATTCCCGATTCCTCGCTGTAACCGATAGCGGCGTCAATTCCCGATTCGGGAACTCCGATGACCATATCCGCATCAACGGGATAGGTGCGCGCAAGTATTCTTCCTGCCTGTTTGCGTGCTTCATAAACGCTTACTCCGTCAATAAAGCTGTCGCTTCTGGCAAAATAAATATATTCAAAAATGCAAAGAGATTTTTTGGCTTTGCCTAAATCGGGCTTTATGGAGCGGACCCCGTCGTTATTGACAACGACGATTTCGCCGGGCTCTATATCACGCACAAACTCGGCACCGCAGGCGTCAAGTGCGGCGCTTTCGCTTGCAAACACAACAGAGCCGTTGTATTTGCCCATACACAGCGGACGAAAGCCGTGAGGATCTCTTGCGGCGATTATCTTTCGGGGGCTCATCACAAGCAGTGAATATGCGCCCTCAATAACCTGCATAGTCTTTGCAACCGCCTCTTCGACCGAATGGCATTTTAGTCTTTCACGGGCAATTACATAGCTGATTACCTCTGAATCAATCGTGGTTTGAAAAATTGCTCCCCGCTGTTCAAGCTGACGTCGTATCTCAACTGCATTTGTAAGATTGCCGTTGTGTGCGACCGAAATCGTACCCTTTACATAACGCATAACAAGCGGCTGTGCATTTTCAAGTACAGAGCCGCCTGCTGTTGAGTAACGAACGTGGGATATTCCCATTTGTCCTCTTAACGAATCAAGTATATCGTTGTTGAATACTTCGGTCACAAGTCCCATATTTTTGTGATAATCTATTACACCGTCATCAGATACAGCTATTCCGCAGCTTTCCTGACCTCTGTGCTGAAGCGCAAGAAGTCCGTTGTAGCAGGCATATGCCGGGTCAAGCGAGCCGTCGCTGAAAACGCCGAAAACTCCACATTCTTCGTGAAGTCCCTCTGTTGCAAGGTTATCAAAAGAACTATTCAAAATTACACCATCCGATAGTTAAAATTTTATTTGCTTTTTAAGTAATCACTGATTATACCAGCGGTTACTTAATCCGTAAATTCGTGATTATGCAAGACCGATGCGTTTCATCATCTCGGCATAAGCCTCTTCTACGCCGCCCATATCACGGCGGAAACGATCCTTGTCAAGCTTTTCCTGAGTATCAATATCCCAAAAACGGCAGGTATCGGGTGAGATTTCATCTGCAAGAAGTATCTGTCCCTTGTATCTTCCGAATTCAATCTTGAAGTCGATAAGGTCAACCTTGCACTCCTTAAAGAAATCTATCATAATACTGTTGATTTTGAGTGCCATTTCCGAAATTGTATCAATTTCTTCTTTTGTGGCGAAGCCTGCAGCAAGAATGTGATATTCGTTTACCATCGGGTCGCCGAGATCGTCGTCTTTGTAGCAAAATTCAAGAACAGGGGTTTTCATCGGCGTGCCCTCGGGAAGTCCGAGACGCTTTGAAAGACTGCCTGCCGCTTTGTTTCTTACAATAACTTCAAGCGGAACTATTTCAACTTTTTTAAGCACCGTGTCTCTGTCGTTGAGTTCTTCAACAAAGTCGGTTGGTATTCCCTTTTCTTCGAGCAGCTTAAACATAAAGTTGCTCATACGGTTGTTGACAACGCCTTTACCGATTATTGTGCCCTTTTTTTCGCCGTTAAAAGCGGTTGCGTCGTCCTTATAGGATACGATGCAATAATCGGGATTTTCGGTTGCAAATACTTTTTTTGCTTTTCCTTCGTAAAGAAGCTCTTTCTTTTCCATATTTAATTCCTCCATATCGCGGCTTTACGCCAAAAACATAAATAACAATACATATTATATTATAATATAGTTTTTGAAAATTAGCAACCGAATTAGAATTAAAAATTATTTTTTACAATATATATAGAATATAGTCGGATTTGCTAATATATTTTAGAATAATATCTTTTTCGGGAAGCATTTCTGCGTTTTTTGCAACGATATATTTGCAGTCGTGAAAATATCAATCCAAAATTTATAAAAATGCTTTTAATTTTTGATTGAGCAGTGATACCGGAAGCCCTACCACATTAAAATAGTCGCCGTAAATGCCCTTGACAAGCATTGCTCCTTTTCCCTGTATTCCGTAGGCTCCTGCCTTATCGTCAGGTTCGCAAGTCAGAATATAATCGTTTATGTCGGTATCTGACAGAGCATAAAATTCGACCTCGGTAATTTGTGAAAACGTTTTACAGCCTTTATCGGAAATAATACAACAGCCCGTAATTACCCTATGACATCTTCCCGACAGCATTTTCAGCATACGCCTTGCATCATCGGCGTTTTCGGGCTTGCCGAGCATAACATCATCAATGAACACACCCGTATCACTGCCGATGACCGTATCTTCGTTATGTCCGTTTGTGAAAATGTACTTTGCCTTTTTTTCAGCAAGATACTGCGGTCGGCTGAACAGCGGCACGGATGAATCAACGGCTTCGTCGATTTTAGCGGGAATAACTGTAAAATCAGGCGTTATCAGCTTTAGAAGCTCTTTTCTTCGCGGCGAATTTGAAGCAAGAATTAACATTTTTATCTCCTTTTGCTTTTGTTTGCGATATTTAATATATTTTACCGCTAATCAAAATTAATTGCAACCTTTAATGCTGAAATATGTGGAACATATAGAAAATTTGTGATATAATTAAAGTAGAAAACAAGTGAAAAATCCTTGGCTGACGGGAAATGAAAGTCACTGAATAATAACGGTTAGGAATGATGATATATGAACCTGTTGCATATGAAATACGCAGTAGTCGTTGCCGAAACAAACTCAATAAACAAAGCGGCGGAAAAGCTGTATGTAGGGCAGCCGAACCTGAGCCGAGCAATAAAGGAGCTTGAATCAAATCTTGGAATAACCTTGTTTGAACGAAAAGCAAAAGGAATGTTTCTTACCCCCGACGGAGAAGTATTTATACGCTATGCAAAGGGCATATTAAAACAAATTGACGAGGTTGAGGCTGTGTTCAACAAGGGCAACTACAGCAAAAAAAGATTCTCTCTTTCGGCTCCGAGAGCAAGCTATATAGCAGAAGCGTTTGCGGAATTTTCAAATACAATAGGCGAAGATGTTAAGGCGGAAATCTTATATAACGAAACCGACTCAATGACAACTGTAAAAAATATTGTGCAGGGCGACTATAAGCTCGGCATAATCAGATATGCAGAAGCGTTTGATAAATACTATAAGTCAATGATGGATGAAAAGGGCATTGAATACGAAATGATAACCGAATTCAAATATGTTTTGCTGATGAACGGCGACTGCCCGCTTGCCAAAAAAGAAAGCATCGGCTATGAGGATCTTAAAAATTACACGGAGATTGCACACGCCGACACTTATGTTCCGTTTTTGCCGTTTGCCGAAGTAAAAAAGGAAGAACAGCATAAAGAATGTGACCGCAGAATATTTGTTTTTGAACGTGCAAGTCAGTTTGAAATATTAAAGCACAACAAAAACTCGTTTATGTGGGTGTCGTCAATACCGAAGCCGATACTTGAACACCGAGGACTTGTTCAAAAGGTATGCAAAGACAGCAACCGTTTATATAAGGATATGCTTATACACAAAAAAGAGTATGTGCTTTCAAAACTCGACTCACGGTTTGTTGAAGAGTTGATAAAATCAAAGCGAAACACATTCGGAAAAAGCTGAAAAATCAATTTTTACGGTATATCAAAACATACAACTTTGATATGCAAAAGAAGCATTATTCAAAAATAATATGTTATGTTAATATATATTTGTAGAAAAAAGCACAGGATATTATTAATAATTTATGAATTTTTTAACAAAACACAAAATTGAATTATTTTTTAGGAGGTCTATTTATGGCACGTTTTACATTACCCCGTGATCTTTATCACGGAAAAGGAGCTCTTGAGGCTCTTAAAACTTTTGAAGGCAAAAAAGCTATGGTTTGCGTCGGCGGCGGCTCAATGAAACGCTTCGGTTTCCTTGACAAAGCCGTTGATTACCTCAAAGAAGCCGGCATGGAGGTTGAGCTGTTTGAGGGTATCGAACCCGATCCGTCGGTTGAAACAGTTATGAAGGGTGCTGCTGCTATGCAGAAATTCCAGCCTGACTGGATTATCGCAATGGGCGGCGGTTCACCTATCGACGCCGCAAAGGCTATGTGGATTAAATATGAATATCCCGACGTAACATTTGAAGATATGTGCAAGGTATTCGGCTTGCCTAAGCTCAGACAAAAAGCACATTTCTGCGCTATTTCCTCTACTTCCGGAACAGCAACGGAGGTTACGGCATTCTCTATTATCACAGATTATTCAAAGGGTATTAAGTATCCTATCGCCGATTTTGAGATTACTCCGGATGTTGCTATCGTTGACCCGGATCTTGCAGAAACAATGCCTAAAAAGCTTGTTGCTCACACCGGTATGGACGCTTTGACACATTCCATTGAAGCATATGTTTCAACCGCTAACTGCGATTACACCGACGCTCTTGCTATGTACGCTATTAAGATGATTCAAAACGACCTTATCCCGTCATATAACGGAGATATGGCAAAGCGTGACAGTATGCACAACGCTCAGTGTCTTGCAGGTATGGCTTTCTCAAATGCTCTGCTCGGTATCGTTCATTCTATGGCTCATAAAACCGGTGCTGCTTTTGCCGATTACGGCGCACACATCATTCACGGTGCCGCTAACGCTATGTACCTTCCAAAGGTAATCGCTTTTAACGCAAAGGATGAAACGGCAGCAAAGAGATATGCACAGATTGCAGACGATATGAAGCTCGGCGGCAACAGCGTTGAAGAAAAGATTAAGCTTC
>OJAR01000608.1_pt1 | contig 10863 bp, 7 predicted proteins | sample 1589431 | NCBI WGS metagenome assembly OJAR01 (sample SAMN03283242) | human gut metagenome | biome: human-associated habitat; material: feces | host: Homo sapiens | place: Peru | collected 2012 | reverse complement strand
CGTCGATGCCGTTGCGATAGTCCATGGGGAGCTTTTCAATGCCGGGGCCGCAGAACTCCAGCACGCAGTTGTTCACGAACCCCGTTTCAAATGTCGCCTTCACCAGCGCAATGGCCACGTCGTGCGGCCCCACGCCCTGCTTCGGCTCGCCGGTGAGATACACCAGCACCACCTTGGGCATGGGCACGTCCCATGTGTTTTTGAGGAGCTGCTTGGCAAGCTCCGGCCCGCCCTCGCCCACGGCCATGGTGCCCAGAGCCCCGTAGCGGGTGTGGGAGTCGGAGCCGAGGATCATCTTGCCGCAGCCCGCCAGCTCCTCCCGCGCGTAGGAGTGGATCACGCTCTGGTTGGCGGGCACATAGATGCCGCCGTATTTTTTTGCCGCGGAGAGGCCGAACATGTGGTCGTCCTCGTTGATGGTGCCGCCCACGGCGCAGAGGCTGTTGTGGCAGTTGGTCAGCGCGTAGGGGATGGGAAACTCCTTCATGCCGGAAGCCCGCGCCTGCTGAATGATGCCCACATAGGTGATGTCGTGGGACACCATGGCGTCGAAGCGTATTTTCAGCTCCATAGGGTCGGAAGACGTGTTGTGCGCCTGCAGAATTTGCCAGGCCATGGTGTTTTTCCGCCCCTGCTCCGTCGGCAGCCCTGCGTCGTCGGTCAACCGTCCGTTCTGCAGAAAAACGCCCTTATCAAAGCACCGGATCATTGCTGTATCCTCCTTGTGTATAGAAATAAATAATCAAAGTGAGTATATCACACTCCCGCCCCTTTGTGAATCCCCTTCCGCTTCGGCCTTGCCGATTTTTGACGCGGCCGCATTTTTATGGCTGTTTTTTCATATTATTTATTTTTTTTTGCAAAAAAGGCTTGCAATGAACATGTATGTACGATGTATACTGCCATCGTAAAAATAGGTGCAAAATGGGCTAATGCCCAAAAAATGTCGCCGGCAAAGTGCCGGAAAAGGCCGCCTCGGTTCAATAGGCGGCCAAAAGGAGGTAATCATGAAAAAAAGAATCGCAAGCATACTGCTGGTTCTGGTGATGGCTCTGAGCCTGATCCCCACCACGGTATGGGCATGGACATCAACGGTTTCGACCTTTGAAGCCCTAAAAAGTCGAATTTCCAGCCTCTCCTATAACAACCCCATTGAGATCACTGTGAGCGGCACCATCGAGATCTCCGAGACCCTGAATATCAGACCCACCCAGGACGGGCATGGCCACATGGCCTGGTATGAATTTTGGAACCAGAACATCATCATCTCCGGTGCAGATGCCAACAGCAAGCTGGTGCGCGCCAAAGGCTTCAAGGGTGCTCTGTTCAATCTGCAAGGCGAGCAGGGATATAGCGGCTATCAAGGCTCGGATCATCCCGCCTATACCTCGCTGACCCTGCGGAACATCACTCTGGACGGCGGCGGCGATACCGCGGCGGCCGAATCTGCCGCCATCACCGTGCGGGAATATAGCACCGTGAATCTGGAAGACGGCGCCGTGGTCCAAAACTGCAAAAACATCTATAATGACGGCGGTGCCGTGTATCTAAGCAGCGGCAATAGCAAGGGTACCGCTTCGTTTACCATGAGCGGGACTGCCCGCATGGAAAGCAATGAGGCGCGCACGGGCGGCGCGGTGTATGTCGCCAACGCGCCGGCTGCCGTCACCATAAGCGGCGGCACCATGCAGAACAACACCGCTCGGAAAAACGGCGGTGCCATCGGCTGCCAGGCATACAGGTACATGTCCTCCAGTGAGCTCCCCGTCGATCTTACTCTCACCGGCGGCACCATTAAAAATAACACCGCCGGCATCAAGGGCGGCGGCGTATACTTCACCGGCATAACCACCTGCACCGTGGGCGGCGCCCTGAACATCACCGGCAACACCCAGGGCGACAGCAAGACCGCCAGCAACCTCCACGTCGGCGAAGACGCGGAAAAGCAGCAGATCTACATCGGCTACGGCGATAACAAGCTGACCTCCGCCGCCCGGATCGGCGTGAATTCGGATCTTGTCCCCTCAAAGCAGATCGTGTACGGCACCACGGACACCAACATCTTCTTCAGTGACCGCACCGACTGCGCCTTGGTGCCCAATGGCAACAGTCTGGATCTGAAGGCCACCGACACCCACACCCACTGCCCCTGCAACAACACCTACACCACCTCCGACAGCTACCATAATCACGCTGCCAACACAACGTGGACGGGCATTAACAGCCTCGCCGCCATCAAGTCCAGCGGCAACTACTATCTGCTCAACGACGTTACCATCGACGATACTTGGGCGCTGGACGTGAATAAATCCAACGTCAGCCTCTGCCTCAACGGCCACAAGCTCATCATTAATGCAAACTATAATAGACCCTGCATCAGCATCCCCGGCTACAGGACGCTCACCCTCACCGACTGCGGCCGGACCGCCGGCCAGATCGTCGCGCAGGGTAATCTGGACGACTACGGCATCCGCGCCATCAAAATTGAGGCAGGCGGCACCTTCAATATGTATGGCGGCGAGATCACCGGCTTCAATGAAGGTTTTGCAGCCGTGCACAACTATGCCGGCAAATTCTACCTTTTCGGCGGCAAGATCACCCACAACGACACCCACGGTGTCTACGTCCAGGGTGACTCCAGCAGCCTCACAACACAGATGCCGAAGTTTTATATGTTCGGCGGCGAGATCAGCTATAACACCGCCGATGGCTCCGATGTAAATGGCGGCGGTGTGCTGCTGGAGTACAGATCCGAGTTCAATATGCTCGGCGGCTCTATCAAGAATAACACCGCCGGCGGCAGCGGCGGCGGCATTGCCGCCTACGGCAACAACGTCGGAGATGCCACCCTGACCATCTCCGGCGGTGAGATCAGCGGCAACCGCGCCAGCTGCAGCAGCACGCAGAAAGACGATCAGGGCGGCGGCGGCATCTATTTGGGCGCCTGCAGCAAGCTGACCCTCTCCGACGGTAAGATCACCGGCAACTACGCCTGCGCTGAGAATTATAAGGAAACTCAAACCAATAACGGCGGCTACGGCGGCGGCGTGCTCTTCCGCAGCGCCCGCGCCTTCTCCATGACGGGCGGCGAGATCAGCGGCAACCACGCCGGTATGTCTTCCTTCCCCAAGGGCTACGGAACCAAGTATGTCGGCGGCAAGGGCGGCGGCGTGTATATCGACAATATCGACAACGCCAAGTTCTATATGAGCCGCGGCTCCATTAAGAATAACACCGCCGATAACTGCGGCGGCGGCGTGTACTTCTGCTCCAAAGGCTATGTGTATCTGTCCAATAAGCCCGTCATTCAGGGCAACACCGGCAAGAAAGGCGCCGCCGACAACCTGTACCTCGACTATAATAACTCGAAGCAAAGATTCGATGTTAACGGCACTCTGAACTCCGGTGCGGACATCGGCATAAGCACGTCGAAAGCCCTATACGGCTCCGAGACCGTTACCGTCAGCCGCAGCAAAGCCATCACTTACGATGAATTCAAGTATTTCAAGCCCGACCGTTCCGATTATGAGGCTTTCCTCACTGATTACGATCAATATATCGCCCTGCGCTTGAAGACCTATGATGTCAAGATCATCCTGCCCGAGGGCTTGACCCGCTTGGCAAGCAGCGGCGAGCTGGCGCAGAACTGCTCCACCCTCACCACGGTTTATGCCTACCTCACCGACGCCACGAACTACTATATCCCCGATGGTTACGGTCTGAACCTCAACGGCCTCACCGTCGGCAAGTCCAATAACCGCATCTACATCAGCGGCTCCCCCACCGCCGACACCACCATCACCCTGCCCGCCCCCACGGAAAAGGGCGAGCAGCCCAACGCCCCCACCGGCCTTGAAACCCAGGATCCCACCAGCTCCGATGGTCTCGGCCATATCAACCACACCACCTCCAAAATGGAGTACCGTTTGGTCGGCAGCACCGGCCCCTGGACCACCTGCGGCAATAGCTGGACCACCGCCGGCGCCGGCAAATATGAGGTGCGCTACAAGGCCACCGACACTCTGAAGCCCTCCCCCTCCACCGAGGTGGTCATCAACCGCTTCATCGAGTCCATCCCCGTGCCCACGCCCCGCGGCCCCTTTGTCTATAACGGCAATCAGCAGTACGGCCTGTATCCGGGCACTGCCCATGGTTACAGCTCTAATAGATGGTACGCTTGGAATGTGGGCACATATACCTCCAAGCTGACGCTGAAAGACGGCTTCAAGTGGCTGGACGGCTCCACCGGCACCAAGCAGGTGCAGTGGGAGATCAAGAAGCTGACCCCCACCGCCGCGCACTTTGTCTTCAAGGCTCCCGCCGATCTGGAGTATAACGGCACCGCCAAGGAGGCCACCATGAGCTGGATCCGCGGCGACAGCTCCGGCTGGGGCATAGGGGCATTTTCCGCCAACAAATTCACCGTGACCTATAAGCAGAACGGCAATGTCGTGGCCGCCCCACGGAAATGGGCACCTATCAGGTGTATGTGTCCGTGGCCAATAATGACAACCTCAACGCCGTTTCCGATCTGACCGATCCCTCCTGGACCTTCACCATTACCCACACCGGCAACCACCGCTGGGGTGAATGGAAGCACAATGACACCCAGCACTGGCAGGAATGCACCGTGTCCGGCTGCACCGAGAAGAACGGTCTGGCCGACCACGACGGCACCGCCACCTGCACCAAGCGGGCTTACTGCTCCGTCTGTCAGATCTTCTACGGCAGCATCGACCCGACCCATCATAACCTCCAGTCCGTCGCGGCTGTGGAGCCTACCTGCACCCAGTCCGGCAACAACGCCTACTGGAAGTGCCAGGACTGCGGTAAGTTCTTTGCCGACAGCGGCGCTGTCAATGAGATCACGGATCACAGCAGCGTGATCCGCAAGGCTTTGGGTCATGACTACTCCGTGAAGTCCGATAACCTGCGCAGTGAAGCTGCGAATTGCCGGGAGCACGACACCTATTGGTATGTGTGCGCCCACGACAGCACCCATATCGCCAAGGACGATCCCGCCGCCGCTGACAAGTATTATAGCGGCGCGGCAGGCCCCCACATCTATGGCACCGCTCTGACCGACTTCGGTGCCGACGGCCACGGCTACAAGTGCACCCTCTGCGACAGCCGTAAAGATGTCCAGAGCCACGACTTCCGTGACGTGCCAAACGCCTCCTTCCTCCAGAGTGCAGCCACCTGCCAGCACAGATCCGTGTACTATAAGTCCTGCACCTGCGGTGCCGTGAGCACCGAGACCTTCGAGTACGGCGACACAGCGCCCCATTCGGCAAAGGACGGCTATGAGTCTGACGGCGTAAACCACTGGCACATCTGCAAAGACTGCAGCGAAATTCTCGGCGAAAAGGCTCCTCACGCTGCAGCCGACGGCTGGAAGTCCGATAAGGACGGCCACTGGAAGGTCTGCAAGGACTGCGGCGCCGCCATCGACGGCACCAAGACCGCCCACATCCCCGACCGTGATGCAGCGGACTATGAGAACCCCGTCCTCTGCACTGAGTGCGGCTATGAGATCGCCCCCGTCCGTCCCGATGTCGATGTCACCGTGACCATCCCCTTCTCCATGACCGTGAAGAAGACCGGCGAGGCCGCTCCCGGTCAGGAGAGCTTCAAGCTGGGCTTTGCCGGCATGATGACCGACGGCCTGAAGGACTTCGTCACCATCGTGAACGACACCATCGAGACCAATGGCGAGAAGACCTACACCGGCAGCTTCGTCTTCACCGTCAAGGCCAGCAAGCTGCACTCTATCTCCGACGGCATCCAGCTGACCCAGGTCAAGGGCAGCGCCGAGGGCTGGACGTATGACGAAACGCTGTACTATGTCACCCTCGACATTGAGGATGAAACTGTCAGCCTGCGGGATGTCAGCGTCCCGGGCGAAGGCGACGAGTTTATCCCGCTGGATCCCAAGGAAGACGGCTCCCCGCTGGTAGCCTTCACCAACAGCTATAACGCCAGCCTGCCCACGCCTCCCGTGAAGACCGGCGACGCCGGCATCACCCTGTGGGTCTCTCTGGCAGTTCTCAGCGGTCTGGTCATGCTCGCCATCCCCGAGCTCAAAAAGCGCAAGACCCATCGCTGATCCTGCCAATCTGCTAACCAAGTAAAAACCCCACCCCGCTCTCACTGAGAGCGGGGTGGGGTTTAATCTGTCAATAAATCCGTCATTGCGAGCCAGTCCGCAGACTGGCGTGGCAATCCGTTTCAAAAATGTCTGTAAGCAAGGTTTTCCCCGTCATATCCTGTCCGCAATGGTGTCGTAAAACCCCTGCAGCCGTGCAGGGTCTGGGTCGTTGGTCTGCCCCAAAGCGACCTGCTTGTTGCCGCCGTGGTAGTCGCTGCCGGCGGTGACGAGCAGGCCGAACCTGTCCGCCAAATCCAGCATGATCTCCTTCTGCCGCGGCGTAAAGGTGGAGTAATAGCACTCCAGCCCCATAAGCCCCGCCGCCCGAAAGCGCTCCACCCGCGCGGCAATCTCCTCCTCCGTCAGCTTCTTCGCCCCGTCCGCCAGTATCCCGTGGGCCAGCACCGGAATGCCGCCCGAGCGCAAAATGGCGTCTATGGCCTCCTCCGGCGAAAGGCTCGGCTCGCTGCCGTGATAGCCCTCAAACGCCTCGAACCCCTCATCCTTCGTGCGCACATACCCCTTTTTCAGCATCATGGCCACAAAGTGCGGCCTGCCGGGGTTTTTCAGCGCCAGCAACTCCGCGCGCTCCTCGTCGGTAAAGGTAAAGCCGTATTTTTCCTTCAGATAGCCAAAGCGGTTCTGCATTTTCAGAATGCGGCTGTGGTGGGAAAAGGCCACCGCCTCCCGAATGGCGGGCTTGCTCCCGTCGAAGCCGTAGCCCAGCATGTGGTACTTCCCCCGCTCGTCCTTGCAGGAGAACTCCACGCCCCCGATAAACGCCGGATCCCCCTCCCGCAGCAGCGCCCGCACGGCGGCGCATCCCTCGGCGGTGTCGTGATCCGTCAGGGCAAAGAGGTCAAGCCCCGCCTTGCGCACGCAGCGCAAAAGCGTCTGGGGCGTGTCCGTGCCGTCGGAATATACGGAGTGCATGTGCAGATCCGGTTTTTCATAGGTGCTCTTTTTCATAAACGCCGCCATCTCTCTTCTGTATTACGGAATATTATACCCCATTTCCCCCGCCACCGCAAGCCAAATGCCCCCGCCGGAAAATACCTGTGGCGGACAGCCCCCATTTGTGGTATGATACAAAATACAAAAAAGGAGTGGATGACTATGCAAACGATCTTTGCCAAGCTGCTGTATGAAATGGAAAAGAAGCACGACACCGTGCTGGCCACCATCATTCGCGAGTCCGGCTCCACGCCTCGCGGCGCGGGCGCGCAGATGCTGGTGAACGCCCAAGGCCCCCAGGCGGGCACCATCGGTGGCGGCAATGTGGAAAACCTGTCCATAATTCATGCGCAGGAGCTGATAGCGCGCAAACACGGTGACGTGCGGGAATACAAGCTGCACCGCAGCGACACCGAGGACATCGGCATGGTGTGCGGCGGCGACGTAACGGTGCTGTTCACCTTCATCCCCGCCTCGGATGCCGCGTGGCGCGCCCTCGCCTCCTCCCTGCTGGAGCGTATCGCCAAATACCAGCCCTGCTATCTGTCGCTGCCCCTCACCGGCCAGGGCGGCTGTCTCACCGACGAGCCGCCCAAGGACGGCGCTTTCTCCCTCCCCGTGGCCATCGGGGAGCGTGCGCTCCTCTTCGGCGCCGGTCACTGCGCGCTGGCGCTGGCGCCGGTGCTCAAGTCCATCGGCTTCCGCGTCACCGTGTTCGACGACCGCGCCGATCTGGTGACAAAGGAGCGCTTTCCCGCGGCGGAAAGCCTCATCTGCGGCGACTTCGGCCATATCGCCCAATACATCACCACGGAGCCGGAGGACTACATCGTCATCATGACCAGCGGCCACACCCACGACTTTGAGGTGCAGGAGCAGATCCTGCGCCGCCCCGCCGCCTATGTGGGCGTCATCGGTTCCCGCGCCAAGACCGCCTCGGTAAATGCGCGCCTTCGCGCCGCCGGCGTAGACGAAGCCGTCATCGCCTCCCTGCACACGCCGGTGGGCGTGGCCATCAAGGCCGTGACGCCGGCGGAGATCGCCGTGTCCATCGCCGGCGAAATGATCTATGAACGGGCGCTGCGGCGGGAGCAGGCCGGCATTCAAGTCCACGGCTGCCCCATGCACTGATTAATATCCCAAAAAATAAGACCTCCGATACAGCCGGAGGTCTTATTTTTATTTTGCACACGCCGCCGCTTTCCGCTTCCGCAGGATAAAGGGCAACTGAAACAGCGTCACCAGCGCCGCCCCCAGCGCCATCAGCCGCAGCAGATACACATACCAGCCGTCATCGAGGTTCAGATACGGCAGGTTCTCCATAGGCGGCCGCACAAGGTACATGAAGTTCGTCCCGTAGGCCGACAGGGCGCCGTTTATGTAGATCATGATGAAGCTCAGCCCCAGCAATATCCCCAGATTCCGCAGCAGGGTCTTCCCGCCCAGCTCCGCCCTTTTCGACAAAATCAGATACAGGCAGAACCACATAAGCCCCGCGTGGTACACGAAGCACTGGTAGGCGAAGATCGTCCGGAAATCCGTGCCGTTGGTGGGGATCAGCAGGGCAAAAAAGCTCCCCAGCGTCCCCATGACCGCCAGAAAATCAATGACCCACTGCCTGGCTCGCCCCTCCCGTCCAAAGGTGATGTACAGCACGCCGAACAGCATCAGGCTGCACAGGTGAAACGGCAGCGAACGCGGATCCAGGCTCATGCCGCCGGCGGGATTCGCCTGCATGTCGCTCATCATTTTGCTGATCTCGCTGAAGGCGCATATGGCGGTCATCACATACCCCGCCCGCCGCAGGCTCCACCGGCCTTTCACGCTGATGATCGTCATGCCCACAATGAAAACGGCGCTCAGCGCCATCCAGATAAAGTGCTCTGCCGTAAACATTTCCTTTCCTCCCGCCCTCTTTTCTCTTTTTCTACTTTACCACGCATCCCCTCCGATAACAAGCCCTTGCCGCTAAAACGGCAGCCAAATGCCGCAAAAAAGTCCTGCAAAGCGCAAAATACGCCGCCGCCCTTTTTTTCTTCCACATTTTTCTTTTTTAAGGTTATTTCAGTTTAAGCCCGTATAATAAACCCCATCAAGGCGATCTCTGCGCCGCTTTCGTCAGCGGAATATGCCGACATTTCGCCCCACCGGCGCAGGACGACCACCGCCAGCAAAGGAGTGATACCATGGCCTATCGCCACGAGTGGAAGCACGTCATCAGCCCCGCTGACCTGCTGGTTCTGCGGCAGCGCCTGCCCCTGCTCATGGAGTGGGATCCCCACGCCACAGGCGGCGAATATCTGGTGCGCAGCCTCTACTTTGATAACGCCGCCGACACCATCTCCGGCGCCTTCTCCAAGTACGCCCAGTGCCGCATATACGGCTGAAATTTATAAAAAATTATCATAAAGGGGTGCCTCCCCATGACCTTCAACGACATTTTCAAATCCAGCTTTCTGGAAAACGTCACCAGCGTCAGCTTTCTGGACATGGCCATCGCCCTGGCTTTGGCCTTCGGACTGGGTATGTTCATCTTTCTGGTGTATAAGAAAACCTATCAGGGCGTCATGTATTCCTCCAGCTTTGGCACGACGCTGGTGGCGCTGACCATGATCACCACCGTCGTAATTTTGGCCGTCACCTCCAACGTCGTCCTCTCTCTGGGCATGGTGGGCGCCCTGTCCATCGTCCGTTTCCGCACCGCCATCAAGGAGCCGCTGGACATCGCCTTCCTCTTCTGGTCCATTGCCGTGGGCATCGTTCTGGCCGCCGGCCTGATCCCTCTGGCCGTGGTCGGCAGCGTCATCATCGGCGTCATCCTTCTGGTCTTCGTGAATAAAAAATCCCATCTCAATCCCTACATCGTGGTGCTCTCCTGCGCCGATTCCGCCGCCGAGCAGGCCGCCACAGAGCTGCTGCGCGGCCATGTGCCCAAGTGCGTGGTCAAGAGCAAGACCGCCGCCAAGGGCAGCGTGGAGCTGAATCTGGAGGTTCGTCTGAAGGACGAGAACACCGACTTCATCAATGCCCTCAGCGACCTCTCCGGCGTAAACATCGCCGTCCTCGTCAGCTATAACGGCGAATACATGGGCTGAGGAGGCAGGGCTATGTCCACACACAAGCACATTGACAGGATCTGCTGTGCTGCCCTGCTGCTGGCTCTGGTGCTGACGGCTTTGTTCGTAAACGGCGAGAGCTTCGGCCTCCAAAAAGCGTCCACCGCCATGGCCTATGAAACCGCCCTTTTCGACACCTCCAAAGTCCATACCATCAATATTATCATGGACGACTGGGACGAATTCACCGCCAACTGCAAAAGCGAGGAGTACTACGCCTGCACCGTGGTGATAGACGGCGAGACCTTCAAAAATGTGGCCATCCGCGGCAAGGGCAACACCTCTCTCAGCCAGGTCACCAACGACCGCTACAGCTACAAGATCGAGTTTGACCACTACACCGATGCCCTCACCTACCACGGTCTGGATAAGCTGTGCCTGAACAATATCATTCAGGACAACACCTATATGAAGGACTATCTTTGCTATCAGATGATGCAGCAGGTGGGTGTGGCCGCCCCCCTGTGCAGCTACGCCTACCTCACCGTGAACGGCGAGGACTGGGGGCTTTATCTGGCGGTGGAAGCTGTGGAGGAGTCCTTCCTGCAGCGCAACTACGGCAGCGACTACGGCGAGCTGTATAAGCCCGACAGCACCGAAATGGGCGGCGGCCGCGGCAACGGCCAGGACTTCACCATGCCGGAT
>OJAR01000603.1_pt1 | contig 10935 bp, 16 predicted proteins | sample 1589431 | NCBI WGS metagenome assembly OJAR01 (sample SAMN03283242) | human gut metagenome | biome: human-associated habitat; material: feces | host: Homo sapiens | place: Peru | collected 2012 | reverse complement strand
CGCCACGAAAGCGAGGAAGCCAAGCGAGGCACACAGCGCAACATCGAGCGGCAGTCGGGAGTGAAACTCTAACAAGGAAGGGGCGAAAGCCCCTCCCTTTACCGACAAAACAAGAACACAAACATTATTAAAACAAATAGCAAATCATGGTACAGGTCAAAGTTTATTTATATCGAGAAAAAGACGGCAGTTACTCCTGCTATATGGACAAGCATCCCGAACTCAACTACGGTCTTGTCGGCGAGGGTAACACCGTGCAGGAAGCCATCGACGATTGGATGAAGTGCTACGAGGGTATGCGTGAGGCATTCGCCGATGGAGAGCGCGGCGAGTTCAAGGAGGCGGAATTCACCTTCGCCTATGACCTCGCATCGATGCTTAACTACTACGCCGGACGCTTCACATTTGCCGGTCTCGCTCGCATCACAGGCGTATCGGCTGCGCAACTCTCGCAATACGCCAGCGGCTACCGCAATCCCTCGCCGAAGACCACGGCAAAAATCGAGTCTGCTCTTCATACCTTTGGAAAGGAATTGTGTCAAGTGACTCTCGTTTGATTTACACCCTTGAAAGTGCTCTTGACGCTCCCCGGGCTTCGGCTCGGGGATTTTTTTGTTCGTCTGTGTGCCATGTCGCTGAATTTTGGTAAATTTGCACAAAATAAATGATTATGGAAACGCTAAAGAGGATATTGCAACACTTCAAGGAACATCAGTCCGAGTATGTGGACCTCTACGGAGGAAGATATGTGGTGATCACAGCTGACTTAAAGACTGCTGGAGTTTTCGACAAGCGTGAAGATGCGAGAAGATTTTTGCGCACATTCAATGCCGGCGAAGCCGCATATTATCCTGCGATACCAGGAGAGCGGGCTTATTCAATATATATCTGACTCTATGAAATACAAAGCATACATTTTTTTTGCTACCTTTGTGTTTTGTTTAACCTATAAATAACCGTTATATGGAAGCTAAAGTTAGATATGTTATAGGATATCCTGGTTGGGATAAACCTTCAAATGTCAAAGTAGTTATCAAAGATGGCGTGGTTAGAATTAATGACGCGTCATATCCTCCAAGAGACATTTATATCAATGCCAAAGACATCCTTGACATCTCGTTTGATGCCAAGTTTAAACGCAGTGGCGCACGTGCTGCCACTGGTGCGCTCATCGGTGGCGTTCTGACGGGTGGCATTGGTCTATTGGCTGGTGCTGCCATCGGTGCAAAAGCCAAAGACAAGAGCGAAATGGTTATCTTGTTCAATGAGGATGGGCGAGAGAGAGAAGTGCTCCTCCAAACTAAAGAGCACACCAATGCCGTGTTCAATGCCATTAAAGATGCCATTGCCTATTCCAAGGAACACGAGGGCGAAGACTTGGTGAAGCTTCAACAAGAATCGGGCAAAATTAAAACCGAAAATGAGCGACTGGGAGATGAACCATCTACTTTTGCTGGCTGTATCTTTTGCATAGTCGTTTTGTGCATTTTGGTCTTAATTTTTACGATTTTGTGAAAATAACGTCAAAAAGTGATTTTTTGCGTCTAAAATTTGGATGCGTCGAAAATTTTAGCGTACTTTGCTTTCGCTAAATATCTGGTCAGTGTATCTGAACCCCGCTGGAGCAACGGTTATTGCTTCGACAATCGTCGGGCTTTTTTTATAGCCTAACCTCACATATCGCAAGCCAACCATAACGGCTGCCTTATCCAATGGAATTTTGCTCTCCGGGGTAAAGACCAGATGTTTAGCGACGGGATAACGGCAGCCGTTTTTCTGCCATAACGCTAAACATCTGGTAATATGAAAGCAATCACTTTCGAGGCCCATCAGAGCCATAATCTGACCCTCACAACGAACTTGGACAGTTCCGTGTTCAAGTCAGTGTCTAAGTCGCAGGTGCGCCGCCTATGGCTGCGCCTCAATCTCGCGGTGCGCTCATGGAGCCGCCGCACAGTCGCCCGTTACGGCACCCTCCTGGTGTGGGTGTGGAGCATCGCAGCCTTGGCCGGCTTCTTTTCCGCAGCTTTCGATAACGATGCCCTTACCGCCATCTTCGCCTTTATTGTAATGGCGGCGATGATCCCCGAAATGACTAAAATGACATACGAGGAGGACGAGATATGAGAACGATCGACGCAAAAAGAGTGGTCTCGTTTCAGTCCAACGACGACCTTTTCCATGTGGCTATCAGCAGCCAGACATACGACGGCGAGAAAGCCCACGACATCGAGGCGCAGTTCAACGGTGTTTCCGTCGGCAGTATCTTCATCGATCGCGAGGAAGACCTTGTGATGCTCTCCGACGCGCTCGCCGAATATGTGGAGACACGCAATCTCAGAAGAAAGGAGGACCAGCAATGAGCGAAAAGAAGAAAGGTTATCAACAGGGTGTTGATAACTCCAGCGAAGAGCAGGGCAAGCGTGAACCCAACGCCCTCGAGAAGGTATTGATCTCATACCTCGAGGAATTTATGCCGGCTCCCTCACTCGACAGCCAGGGGGCATTTGTAAAGACCAGCGACGACATCATTCTCGAACTCGACGAAATGGTCGAGATCGACAAGAACACCGTCGCCAAGATAATGATAGGACTCGGTTACAAGACCGTGAAGCAATTTCCTCGGCGCTTCGGGTGGCTGATGCAACCCTCGCCGAAGTATCTCAGACACGAGTAATCACCACCGATAGGCTACCACAGTCGGGAGGGGGAGAGAACATAGGTATCTTTCCCCCTCCTTTTTTATTGTCAGGATAAAATATAATAATTGTCCTTTAATGTATTGTCGCACATTGCTTTGTGCTTTTTGCCGAGTGCCACCCAAATTCACTTTCGTGCAATGTCGGCGGCACTCGGCAAAGCAAGCCGCTTGCTTTGCGCTCATTGGCACGCCATTTCCCCTGCTACCCCTGTTTCCGTATGAAAATAGTGTGGTACATCCGTACAGCCAACGACATCGAGCGGAGGGTGCGGGAGGGCTCCCGACCGCTCGTCAGCATGTAGCCGATGCGTGTAAATTTATTCTATTTTTATTTTTTCTTTTGGGAATATATATAAGAAAAATAAAAGTACATTCGTACGCTCCTATAATTTGCAAATGTAAATCAGCGATTTAAGTCCGTACTTTTTTCGGCAGAGCCGAGTGCGGTTTCGTACGTACTGTACGTTAGTACGGCGCACTATTTTTAAAATTAAAAGTACACTCGCACTGCATTGTAAATCAGTGCGTTGTGAAATTTCCGTACTCTTGTACTAATTTTCTGCGATTTTCAAAAGAATGTATAATCAAACTATTTGTTCATAAAAATGCACAAATAGTTTGCATCGGTGTCCAAAAAGATACATTGTTTCAGATTTTCTGTTTAACTTTGTAATCACTTATATTTATCTGCTTATGAGTCAAATACTGCTTTATCTTCACCTCGAGTCATACCTTGCCGAATGGTTTGTGCACGAGAACGGGGGAACGAACCCCATCAGTTTGCCAAGAGGCAGCAGCGAAAGCGACCTCTTGGAGCGTTTTCTTACAACGCCTGTGCCGGGGCGCCCAGGGGAAGTGCCACCCGACGATGCCAATGTGGTCATCGCCCTGCCTACTTTCCGCGACAAGGACCCTCGATATTACAACTACCTTCCGCCAAAGGCAAGGAAGACTATCGAGAGAAATATCTATGTGCGCTTCCGTTGCGAGATGTGGCAGGAGCTGCACACTCTCGACAATGTCGACGCACCCATCTCCGACCTCATTTATTCGTGGATGGAAAATCATGGCATCAGCGATGACCCCAAAAACTGGGAAACCATCAGGCAGATGTATTATCGGAAGCGTAAAACACACCGCAGGAAAGTACAAAACAAAAAGTGTTAAATTTGTGTTAAATCGCTCCGACTTCATTACGCGAAATTACCACCGCCGCACAACGCATAAATAACAGCACAACAGCGAAATAAGCGCACAAACAACACAAAAATAAAATAGAAGAAATGACACAGATTCTACCTGGTATAATCAAAGTGGGATATGTCCTTTGCACCTTTCTCACACCGAACATTCCGCTTAAGGCTCGCGCCGGTGTTCCTGTTAGCGTCCTATCTGACATTCATTGGCTCGACATCCAATCGGATGCCACTTGCCAATCTGTTGGCGAATATGACAACCACGGCGAAGTTGAGACAACTACACTGCAATTCCATACCACCGATGAGATTCCTACGCGATTGCGCTTGGCTTTTCTCATTGTCACCGTCGATGGCTCGGCGTGGCTCGTGGGCGCGGCAGAGCCGCCTTATCCCACCATCGAGATCACTCGTCACACGGGCGAAAGCGGAGGACAGCGTGCCGGAAACACTGTGAAAGTGTCGCTCAAAAGCCTTAAATCGCTCGTTTCACTCGGTAAATAAGTCTTTTTACACATTGTTTAAGTGCCGTAATTTTGAGCCAAATCTTCAAGATATGGCTCAAAAATACGACCTGAAACTCAAAGGCTACGTGGGCGGCTGGGATTTTGACGCCGACTATGTAGACTGGTTCCTCAACAAAAATAAGGATAAGGAACTTACCATTGTGATCGACTCGCTCGGCGGTTCGGTCACTACTGCTATGTCAGTGGCTGCCGCCATCAAGATGCACGGCAACGTGAAGGTGCATTATGTCGGCTACAACGCTTCAGCCGCCACAATCGTTTCGATGAACGCAAAGCATATCAGCATCGACACGAATGCGATGTACCTGGTGCATAAATGTTCGCAGTTCGTGTGCAAGTTCGCGCAGTGCAACTCTGACGAGATGCAGCGCATGATCGACGGACTGGAGAAGTCGAAACGCGACCTCGAAAAAATCGATATGAACATCGCTGGCATGTATGCCGCTCGCTGCAAGAAACCGAAGGACCAGCTCCTGAAGCTTATGAGCGAAGGAGGATGGCTCTCTGCCAAGGAAGCCAAGGAATGGGGCTTTGTCGATGAAATCACCGACGAGGAAGTCGAGGACTCCACCGTCATCAACGATGTTGTCGTCGCTTCTCTCGAAGAAGCCGGCATACCTGTGCCTCCGGGCTTTGAAGCCAAGAGAGTCGGCTTCTTCCGTCGCGTCAAGGACGCTTTCTCGCAAATATTCGATAACCAACCCACAAACATTATCAACACAATGGCAAAGATCTTACCACTTATCTGTGCAGCCCTCGCCATCGAAAGCCTCAAGTTCAACGACGGAAAGGCTGAAATCACCGAGGCTCAGGCTGACACAATCGAAAAACTCCTTGCCGACAAGGACAAGGAGATTGCCGACCTTAAGGCTGACATCACAGCCAAGGATCAGCAGATCGAGAATTTAAAAAAACAGCCCGCCGACGATACTAAAAATATCATCGACGAGAGCAAGCCGGCAAACAACGACCCGGACGATTTCAACGCAGTCGCACAACGCGCCCGCGAAATGTTTAACGCAATCAGCTAACATCTCAAGCAATGAAAACAGTATTTACCCTTGAGGACTACCAACTGGCTGCTCGCACCTACGCAAAGGAATTGGCTCTGATGCCATATTTCAAATGCGCAGATGCTCTTCAGTACATGCGCGGTCTGCCCGGAATCCGTTTCCAGCATGCCGTAGGCACTGCCGAGAGCAACGCCCAGTTCGCTCCTTACAAAAAAAATCGCAAGAGTGACAATACATTGCGTATCGCTCACCGTATCCTCGAGACATTCTTCGGCAACGTGGTGGAAGATTTCGAACCGAACGAAGTTATCACAACCCTACTCGGCAAGAACGCTCCCTTCCTCGGCGATGGCCAGAAGAATGCCCCATCGGCTAAACTTGTGCTTGCCACAGTAATGGCTTCTCTCGGCGAACACCTCCACGACGAGCTGTTCACCGCTGTACGCAATGCCGAGGGCGACACAACCCACGACCTTTTCAACGGCTGGGGAACAATCATCCGAGGCGAAATGGCTGAGGGCACCATCAGCGAACAGAAGGACAACCTTCTCCGACTCGATGAAGATGTCACCAACGTCAACGCCGTGGATCTCGCCAAGGAGATTCTTTTCTCCCTCAACCCGAAGCTGCGCCGTCAGGATCTGTTCCTCTACTGCGACCAGCACTTCGCCGATATGTACAACGAAGCTTACCTCACATCGCACACCGGCCTTGTTTACAACAAGCAGTACAACCAGGTGAGCGTCGAAGGCTCCAGCAACCGCCTCACTATCATTCCTCTCGCATGTATGCCTGACGACCTGATGATCGTAACCAACAAGAACAATATGCTTTACGGCTACGACGACATGGGCGACATCACCCGTATTCAGGTAGACCGCTTCGCTCCGTTCGAGCTGACGCTGTCGGCAGCTATGTTCTTCGGTACGCAAATAGAGAGCATCGACCCACGAAGATTCAAGGCCATCACAATCAATGACGGCGCTCCAAAGGCTCCCAAAATCACCCAGACACAGAATAGCATCGCTATCGCTGGAGGTGCAGGAGAGGCCGTGAAGTATTCAATCGACGGTGCTTCGTGGGATACCTACTCGACGGCTATCACCGCCACCTCTGCCAACAACGGCAAGGAAATCCGCGCCAAAGCCATCAAGGACGGCAAGGAGAGCGATGTAGCCACTCATACAATAGTGTATAACTCTTAAAGAAAGGAATCCAGACTATGAATTGCCCAAACCTTCAGCAATCGCTTGGCTGGTGTGACGGAAAGCCGGTTCTCCCCGGCATCCGTCGCCGCCTTTACTACCTCGCAAAGTCGTTCATCCTCGCATGGCCTACACGCCCCAAGGATGAAAACGGTCGCTATACAAGCGCCGAGTATTCAGGCAACTTCACCCTCGCCGCAGATGCCAAGTGGAAATACATCGATGTCATCGTCGACAAGTCCGGTTTGACAAGCGAGCCTCAGGGCGAGCAGCCTTCACAGACGCAGCTCAACAAGCTCGTGGCTGTGCATCCTGGCGTAGGCAAGGAAGCCACCGCGGCCGCCGCCTACCTCAACAACAGCGACAACGTATTCCTAATCCAGGATATGGACGGCAACTGGCGTGTCCTCGGCTCCGACCTCTATCAGAGCAAGAGCACCGTCAATCAGGATCTCGGACAGGGCCCGACCGGCACCGCCTCAACCACAATCAATGTGGAGGCCACCGACATCACCCCCGCTCCTTTCTACTGCGGCAAGGTGGAAACCGAGGACGGCACCTTCATGGCTGACGGCACCGCCACGCCAGAGGGATAACCAACACGTATGACCTGTACTTATGAGTGACATCGAGGGACAAGTCGGTTTTGATGGGCTCTTGAATGATGTCTCATCTGCTGCAATCGACTTGGATTCCCTCGATGTTTTTTCTTCCGCTCCCGAAAAGGATATTTTCGCCGAGCACGAGCGAAAATCGTGGGACAAGTCGGTCGAAGCGAGATGCGACTTCGAACGCCGTGTCCGACTCACAAAGCGCAGCGGCGTGTGGTTTGTCTCGCTGTGGCAGAAATCAATCGTCGGCAGAACCCTCACGGATATTAAATCCGACCCGTCGATGATTGAATTCTTTGCCTCGCAGATCAGTCCGCTGGTCGCTGAACTCCTCGGCTCACAACTCGCAAAAGGTGGCTGGGCTATATGCACCACTCCGAAAAGACGGCACAAAATCAAGAATTTTGCCACCCTCATTTCCGAGCGCATAGCCACACTGCTCGACATTCCTTTCTACGAGGATGTCGCTCTATGCCATAGCCGCCAGCGCGTGGGAGCGGTATTCTCTTTGAATGTTCTGCCCGACGAACACAACATCATCGTATTCGATGACTTTGTTACCACCGGACAGACTTTAGCTGCAATGAAAAATTTATTAACTCTCCAGAAAAAGAATGTACTGTTTATAACAGGCATCAACAACAAGTTATGAACCATCAATTTACAAAGGAACTCGGGGAATGGCTTGCCACTCCAGAGAAAGAAAGAGACTACAAGCGCGGTGCTGAGATGCTGTTTCAGCTCAATCACAATGTCATAATGTACCGCAACATCTCGGCAAACCCGCAGCGCAAGGCTGATTATATCACATACAATCTTCGGAAATACTACAACGTCCGTGTGGCTGACTTCACCCACGAGGAAGTTGTAGAACTGAAGAAGCAAGCCGAAGCCATCTCGCAGCGATATTCACTCAAAGAGGAAAATCCCGACAAGGGCTTTAAGGGTGGCAAGCGCGGCGACCACGACCAGCTGCCCGAAAAAATCCAGACTCTTTATGTAGAAAATCTTGACATCCTACACAAAATGCGAGAGGTGCAGACTCGCCTCCGAATCCTTTCCGAGACAAAGGACGGCACGGTCTGCCCCGACAGCGACCTATTCCCCTTCCTGAAGGAGCTCATCGCTCTCGACAAAAAGTATCACGAAAACTGGCACGCTTACGACACCTACGACCCTGTCGCCGGTGTTTCGACAATGGCCGTGGACGCTCGCGAGCAGAGCAAGAAAAACCTCCGCCTCGTCAACCTAAACAAGGGCAAGTATGCCAAGAACCCCAATGAGACACTGGCCGCTCAGATCCGCGACTGGTATGCCGGCATCATCGCCCCGACGCCTAAACTTACCAAGGAACTGACCGACCTCGGCATCCTATGAAACGAGGCACACCGATAGACTCTGTCCTGCGACCGCTACACGTTACCTGTCAGGCTTACCTGTCGAACGTGGTGCAGGTCGCCGACGTGCTTGAATGGATTCTTGCGCAGGTGGGGAAGTCGGAGGTGTGGCAGACATCCTTCTCGATATCAGAAGAATTTCTGCGACGGCTTTTCTTCATCGAGAAATCGGGGCTGGTGTCGGACTTCAATCTTGTGCTCGACCTGAAGGCGACCAACAAGACGATAAAGTTGTGGTCGTTCCTGATACAGGTAATCGACCGCACATATCTTGCCGACAACCACTCCAAACTCCTGCTCGTGCGCTCGCTCGCCGGTGACACCGTGAGCGTGATCACCTCGCAGAACCTTACCCGAGGCAATCGCTATGAGAGTGCCTTCATCACCACTGACAAAGATATTTTCTACACGCTGCACGCACAGGTGCAGGATTTGATAACCAACCACTCAGTGCCTTTACATGACTTATACAGACAAAGACTTGCAGAAGATTGAGAAACTTGCCTCTCTCTATATGTCTATATCCGACATGGCGGTAATCCTCGACGTGCCTGAGCACGAACTGCGCCGCGACATCAACTCTCACGGATGCCCGGCTCGCGACGCTTACCGCAGAGGCAAGACCAGCACCAAACTCGAACTGCGCAAGCAGGAGGTGATGCTGGCCCGTGTCGGCTCGCCACTGGCTCTCGACAACTGCCACAAGGCACTTCTTGATATGGAGGACGACGAATAATGCCAATGCCCGCAACTTTAGACGTGTGCCGCCGTGACCTTTTCACGGCTCGCAACGAACTCGAAGCCAAGTACGACGCAATCACCGTCGCCCGTGTGCTCCGGCTTCGCGATATGTACACTTGGAAAATCGGTTATCCTGACTCCACCGACCGCGAGTTTGTGGATGAAGTGATGTCGCACTACGGCATAAGCCAAAGCGCGGCATATAGCGATTTGAGCATCATCAAGCAACTCATTCCGCTGCTCTCGTCGGCAAGCCGAGACTTCCACCGATGGCGCACCAATGAAATGTTGCTCGAGACCTTTGCGATGGCGAAGCGGCGCAAGGACACTCGCACTATGGGGCAGGTGGCCCGTGACTACGGCAAACTCAACCGCGTCGATCTCGAGGACGAGCAGGTGATGCCGTATGACGATATTGTATATCAGCCTTTCACCGCAACGGATGACCCGACGGTGCTTGGCATCAAGCCTATTCCTAACATTCAGGAGAAGATCCGCACGATGATTGCCAAGTACAGGGCTGAAAGCATCGACATCGAGGATATCGAGGCCGAGGAAATCGACCTCGAGGAAGAAGAATTATTTGGCGAAGCAAGCAATGAAGAAACCGACTAAAAAAATGTATTTCAACACGCCCCAGCGACTGGCGCAGTTGGTCGGGGCGCATACCACCGTGATTGTGGCCGGCCGTCGCACAGGCAAGACCGACTCCATCGCGGCACCCTTCGTGCTTCGCAATATGCAGCGTATGCCCGGAAGCACAGGCGGCATCGTTGTGCCGACTTTCAAGCACGGCTTGACGAACACCCTGCCGGGACTGTTTGCGGCATGGAAGAGATGGGGGCTTATAAAGGGCGTTCACTATGTGGTGGGTCGTAAACCTCCCAAATCGTTCAAGGCTCCGATTACCGAGCCTGAAGAATATGAGCACGTCATCAGTTTCTACAACGGCAGCGTGGCAATCATCCTCTCACAGGACCGACCGGGCGCAGCCAACTCGCTTACGCTCTCGTGGCTGCTTGTCGACGAAGCGAAGTTCATCGACTTTCAGAAACTAAAGGACGAGGCTTTCCCTGCCAACGGCGGTATCAAAAGCCATTTCGGCAGACACTCGTTCAACCACTCGGTGCTTATCCTGTCGGATATGCCTCAGACCAAGAAAGGCTCTTGGTTCCTTCACTACAAGGATGAGATGGACACCGAACTCATCGCCACCATCGAAGCTACCGTCTATGAAATTTGGAAGCAGAAAGAAAAGGTGCGGAAACTCCGCTCAGAGGGTAAGCCGGTGCCGGACTATATCCGAGGATATATCCGTCGGCTTGACCGCGACCTCAACAAGATGCGCTCTGTGGCTGTCTACTATCGGGAATATTCCTCGATAGAAAACCTGCAACTGCTTGGTGAAAACTACATCAAGCAAATGAAGCGCGACCTTACGCCACTGACTTTTCAGACCTCTATCCTGTGCCAACGTATCGGCATCGCCAAGGACGGATTCTATTCCTCTATGCGCGAGCGTCACAAGTACAACGCCAGCGATT
>OJAR01000599.1_pt1 | contig 10968 bp, 9 predicted proteins | sample 1589431 | NCBI WGS metagenome assembly OJAR01 (sample SAMN03283242) | human gut metagenome | biome: human-associated habitat; material: feces | host: Homo sapiens | place: Peru | collected 2012 | reverse complement strand
TTCAGCCACCACGGGTGGACTGTATATTCATCCTTGGCGTGGGCTAGCTGCGTTGCTTATCTTTCTCGATGGGCAGCGAAGGCCTGGATGTGGGATAAGCAAGAGTAAGACTCCCACGTCTTTTTTATGTTTCGATTCCGGGAGACTATCGAAAAAACTGGAACTGCTCCTGATTATGCCTGGTCAGAGACTGATAATGACCATTCTCTCGAAAGAGATTCTGCTTTTTGCTCCCTATGATTCACACAGAGGGGCGGGTTCTGTTGCCTCCTCCGCATCTCCTTTCAGTAAACTTTCCGATGCGGATCTGGTCAAAGGCGTTTGCGGCAATGATGAGGATGCCGTCGTCTATTTCTTCTATGAGAAATATCTGCCTGTCTTTCAGTATCATATCCTTAAGCTGTTTCCTCACGGGACAGATGTGCGTGGCTTGGTAGATGAATTTTTCATTTATCTTTTTGAGGACGACTGGCGCAGATTGAAGACTTTCCGGGCAGAGAAAGCCTCGCTTTCTACTTGGGTGTCGGTCATCTCGTTCCGTTTCTTCAAGAACTATAAACATAACCGTCTTGATTCTAAGGGAATGCTCTCTGTCTCTGACAATTGGGAATCCTATGCCGGAGAATGGATCGGTTCCTCAGAGGCCGGAATCAGGATGGACATTGAAGCTGTGATAGACTCTATTCAGAATGACAGAGACCGCAGGATTGCCAAGATGATATTCATAGAAGACAAAGATTTTAAGCAGGTGGCGGATAGATTCGACCTGTCTGTGGACTATGTATATACTATAAAGAATAGACTCATCAGACAGTTTAAGTCAAGGTTGAGTGCATATCGTTAAATCCAGGAATATGCAGGATGAATTATTAATAAGGTTCATTGACGGAACGTGCACCAAGGAAGAGTCCGAAAAGGTGATAGAAGAACTGAGTAATGACGGAAATGAGGCTACTGAGTGGCTTCAGATGCTTGCCGCAGCCCGTCTGGCTGGCTCCAAACCTGTGCGGTCGGTGCTTGTCGCTGAAGCCAAGCGGTTTGTCTCCGAAACAATGGAGCGGAAAATCAAGAAGCGGGCAGGATATCGCAGGATCATCAGGTTGACGAGTGTCGCGACCGGCCTATGCGCGGTTGCCGCTTCAATAGTCATCGCGGTTGTTGTCAGAACTGGCAATGATGGTAATAATCCCGAATCTATGAATATGAACGGCCTGCTTGCGTCCTCACGTGATTCTGTGATATATGCCAAACCAGAAGCGGGAGAAGGCAGGGCCGGGACGAGAGAAGATAAAACTGGATTAGAAGAGACTAAGGAGACCGTTAACCCCGAGAAGCCAAGGAAGACACAAGAATATGTTGATCAGGAGTCTGTGCCTCAATCGGTTGTGTCTATAACATACGACAGCCATTCGTCTAAGGATTCCGTTGACGGTTCACAGACGAAGCCAGGAACACTTGACGCTGAGCGAAAACTTGAGATGATACGCCCGTCCAAGAGTCCTTACAGAGTGAAAGTCGAGAACCTGTCAAAGGATTTTGTTTTTGAATGGAGGTGTGACGGAGGTGCCAGCGCAAGACTTGTGGTTATTGATAGAGGAAAGACTGTTCTGGTCGACAAGACAGCGGAAAACCCGGACCAATGCAGGATCTCGATTCCGATTACGTCAATCACAGACAAAGGTGAACTCGTCTGGACTTTGGAAATTATGTTCCTTGACGGATCGAAGGCCTCCCGTACTGGCAGAATTTTACTCAAAAGTGAGATTGACTGACAATGAAAAAGATTACAGCCATCATATCCCTGTGTTTTGTCACGATCCTTGTGGCCTCGGCGCAAAGAACTGTCACTGGTAATGTTACCTATACCTATGTTATGTCTGACAACGAGACTGTCCGTGAAGCGGAGATCTCCGCGGTAAGGCAAGCGCAGCTGAAGATGATCGCCGACAACTTTGGAACCACAGTGGGGGCAACCACGACAATCACGATGTCAAACGGGAATATCCGTGATTTCACTTTCGGTGAGACCGAGGTTAACGGGGAATGGATAAAGACAATCGGAACCCCGGTTGTCGAAAGACTATGTGTTGACGATCACTTTATTATAAAGGTTACTCTCAAAGGAGAAATACGCGAGATTGTCTCAAATCCTGTCAATTATCAGTTTAAGATCCTGAAGAACGGTAGTGATGGCCGTTTTGAAAGTACATCGTTCAGGCAAGGTGACTATCTATGCCTGTCATTCAGAACACCGGAGGAAGGCTATCTTGCGGTCTATCTTACAGATGGCGAGACCGTTCAGTGTCTATACCCCTATCCCGGGCTTCCGTCATCGGCGATGAGGATGAACGCTGACACGGACTACGTCTTGTTTTCAAAGGAGAAATCCGGGGAATTAGACCCTGGCCGCGTGCAAAGAATGCGTCTCGGATGCAAGGAGGAGATGGAGCATAATCGCCTATACATCGTATTCTCTACAGAGAAGTTCTCAAAGGCGATGGATCACGAGAATGGAGAACTTCCCCGCCAGTTGAATTTCAAGGACTTCCATTCGTGGCTTTCCGGCATCCGCAGACGTGATGTCAGAATGACCGTAAGTCCGGTTGACATTGTAATATCAAAAAACTAAATATAATGAAACCTATCATACTTCGTTTGCTGTCTTTGGCTGTGCCGGGCGTTATGTCCGTGACAGTGGCCGCCCAGTCGGTGATGACTCAAACTATCTCGTTCAAAGTAAAAGATGTCACAGCCTCCTCGATGTTTATGCCACCGGAACTGCGTATGGACATAAAATTCATAGATTCCAACAACGATAATATTCTTGAGGCCGAGGAGTCAGGGAAACTTTGCCTTACCATCAGAAACAAAGGCGGCAGGGCCGACAATGTGAAAGTTTCCGTCAATCCTGTCGGAGGTTCCAATGGCATCATAATCGGCAAAAATGAATATTCGGCCGTGCTGGAGGAGAATGGTTCGGCGGACATAGAGATCCCTATAACCGCCGGCATAGATGTCCCCACCGGCAACACTAAATTCGCCATCAAGGTTTCCGAGCCTATGGGCTATGACATTGACGCTATTCTGGAGCTGTCCACTTTCGCCTATCAGAAAGCCAAGCTTAGGTTGAACGGAGTGGACATCACAGATTCCGGAGTGGGATTGCGTGCGGCCAACGGGAATCCTGACAACAAACTTCAGAACCGTGATGTGGCAAGGGCGACAGTGATGATCCAGAATGTGGGCGAAGGCGAGGCGGACGGAATCTCCTATGAAGTGGTGTCAAAGGATCCGAACATTAATTTCCTCACGACTTCGGGATATGCTGACAGGATCAACGGCAAAATGAAAGACCTGCTTGTCGGAGAGACCGCCGAAATCAGTTTCCGGCTTACCCCTAACGCACGTTATGTCCATAAGGGAAGATACGTGCCTGTTTACTTGACGGTGACTGAACAAAAAGGATTCGGCAATATTGTCTCCCGGCAGATTCCAATTCCGTTCGATGAGGTGGCTGCCAAACCTGAGGTTGTCAAGGTCGAAGGCAACAGGGAAAAACTTATTGATATTCTGGGAACGAAAATATATTCGGAAGACGACCGCGTGACATCGGAAGGACAAATCAAGGATATGTTGGCGGTCCCTTACGGCGAGCCGATCTTTCCGGACGCTGTCGCCGTGGTCATAGGGGCTGAGAAATATGCGGACAAGAATCTGCCGAGCGCCCCGTACGCCGAGCGTGACGCGGAAGTTATGTCTGAATATTTCAAAAAGGCTATGGGCATCAATGATGTACGCCTTTTGACTAATGAACAGGTCACCAGTATGGAACTCAAGAGAACCTTTGATGCTTCCCGTGGAAAGCTTGCGTCAAGGGTCATCCCTGGCAAGACGGATCTTTTTGTCTATTATTCCGGACACGGCGTTCCGATGGAAGGGGCAGATGGACGCAAGGACATATTCCTGATTCCTTACGATGTGGACAAGGCCTGGATCCGGGATGAGGGATTCAGCTTGAACAAGCTCTATGCGGATCTTGGGAAGCTCAAGGCACACTCTGTCACCGTGATTATGGACGCTTGTTTCAGCGGTGGTTCGAGGCGAAGCGACGCGTATGCCACGAAATCCATCGCCAATCAGAAACTGGTGATGATTGACGAGACGGAGATGGAGCAGCCTTGGCTCAACGACCCGAATTTCAGGGTGTTCACATCATCCCGTGGAGACCAGACATCTCTAGGGTACGACAGGTCAAGGTCTGGCTTGTTCACCTACTATCTTGCGATAGGTTTGCAGGGGGATGCCGATAAGGACGGCAATGGAAAAGTGGAGATGAATGAACTTGTTGAATATGTCACGGAACAGGTCAACAAGGCCAGTGACGGAGCACAGACTCCCCAATTCTATGGTGACGGAAACTTTCTTTGGGAAAAAATCAAGTAAAGGAATATGACGAAGTTGAAATTATTCTTGACATTACTGGCGCTCGCTCTTGCTGCCACTCTTTCATATTCACAGGAACTTACTCTTCCGAAAAGGAATGGCGTCTCGATCGGGGAGACAAAGGTGTCGATGGGAAAGGACGAGATAATCATTGACTATCGGATTCTTTTGGGAGAGGATGTCCAGTCCTGTAAAGTGAAAGTGACGATGTACCTTGGTTATAACCCTTACCGGAAAGCGACGGAATTCTCCGGAGACATCGGAAAGATAACAGAATCAGGGTTTAAGCGTATCCGCTATGATCTCAGTGGCAGAAAAGAACGACTGGCAGGGAGGGATATCAGTTTCAGACTCGATGTCTCAGACAAGATAGTTTCTTATCGCACCGCTGCAACTTATGCAGGCAACGGCAATTTTTTTGACAATAGTGTGGCGGACCGGAATATCCAAGAAAAGAAGGCCATAGGCACCAAGTGGCTTATCTCGGCACAGATTACTCCTCCATTTAATACCCTTTCTTCCCAAACTTCCATTCCAGCTTCTTATGGAGTAATGGTCGGTGTTGCCAAAATAGTCGGAGGGTATGTAAGCGTACGAAGCAATTTCATATTTACGACCCCGACTCGTTCAGTCCGAACTTATAGTGATGTTGTGTCGCCAACCAGTAATACAAAGATTTCTGACTTAAAGGCAACTGGAGGCTTTATATTTCGAGCGAACAAAAGTCTCTATCCCTACGCTGGGGTAGGCTACGGATTTGATAGACATTTATATGGGAGCTACTATCGTGGTAACGGCTTTCCTGCATATTGGTGTCTTGTGGAAGACCTTTCTCCGCAGGGATATGCCGCAGAGACGGGTTTGATTTCCAAGGTCGGCCCGATAGCCGTTTCCGCTGGTGTCAGTACAATAATGTTCAAGACACTCTCCATCGACTTTGGTCTTGGTGTGATGTTTTGATGTTGTTTGATATGAAGGCGCAGGCACTCTAATTCTATGAGGCAGAAATAATTTTGAGGAAATAATCAGGTAATGGAATATGACGAAACGGAGATTATTATTGACACTCATATCGTTTGCTCTGTCGACTAACTTCTTGTTTTCACAGGAACTTACTTTCCCTGCAAATAACGAAGTCTACATTGGCGATACAAAGGTGAATATGGAGAAGAAGGTGATAATCATAGAGTATAGGATTCTGTTGGGAAAGAATGTTCAGTCCTGCAAGGTGAAAGAGATATATGAAATCAGGAAAAACGATAGTAAGCAACAAAAAGATGTACCGATGATGATAGAATCGGATAGGCTCGTGACTAAATATATTCAGAAAACAAAATTAATTCATCATTATGAAAACACTTGAAATTCTTTTGACACTCGCCCTTGCCGTGACTTTCAATGTCTCACCAGCGGCGGCTCAGCGTAATGACACCAGGAAGGAGACTGCCCGTGAGATCAAGGCCTCGAACAAGGATCTTTACAGGAAGACGGACAGGAGCGTGAGGAAAGAGGCGAAGAAATTGACTAAGGAAGGTTGGAAGTCTATGGATCTTCCGATTGAGAAACAGCTTGAAAGGACTTGGGAGAGGGAGTGGCAGATGGATGACGAGGGGTACGAGAAGTACATATCCAAGACTGTGACCGTTGTCGGCCAGAACTATTCATCAGCTGTTCGTCAGGCGGAAAATGTCGCTAAGCTGAGCATAGCCTCGGATATGGGAACCCTTGTGCAGTCGATGGCTACCCTCGCGGTCGGGAACAAAGAGATCACTCCGGAACAGGCGACTTCTGTAAGCCAGTCTGTGGAGAAAGTAAAGCTTATTGTGAATGAAAAGCTTGGCAGAGTTGTCACTTCGTCTGTGATCTATCGCATTAACAAAAATGTGTATGAAGTGCGTCTGACCGTGCTATACAGCCAAAAAGCCGCTCTTATGGCGACCAATCAGGCGGCCGTGGCCCAACTGAAGGACGATATGAAGCTGAATGACGCTGAGTTTGACTCTCTGTTCGGCTACGACAAACTTCGTGATCAGTATGTGAAGACGGAATGGGATGAAACCATCAGATAATATCTATGAAGAAATTATTGTCAACATTGTTCTTGGCGGCGGTCGCGTTCACGGCCGCCGCTCAAAATTTTGAGGATCTGTTTGACAGTTTCGCCAAGGAATCATCCAAGGACTATGCGGCGTTCTATGACGAGGCCAACAAGAGGTTTGTCAACCTTCTGAATGAGAGTTGGATCGAATTCAAGGTGCTTGAGGGAATTGAATATCCTCGCAAGCCGAAGCCTAAGGTTCAGCCAGTGGCTCCAACCGCGCCGGTGGATCCTTCTGTCTCCCCTGTACGGACGCCCGATCCTGCCGAGGCTCCGGCATCTCCGGACACACCCGATACTACTTCTGCTCCTGAATATGTCCGTGTCGGGAATCCTTCTCCTGTTGAGACAGATCCTCCGGTGGTGAATGTGGCGGATACGCCTGATTGTGAGGCAAATGGGGTGAAGCCGTGCATATTCGATTTCTATAATTCCGAGGTGACGGTTCTTGTGCCGGAGGGCGTTTCGGATTATCGTATGGCCGGTAATTCAGAGAAAGATGTCGCTGGCTTTTGGGAGGTCCTGTCAAAGTCCGATTACCGTTATGTCTTGAATCAGGTTGAAGAATATGCCTCACGAATGGGATTGGAAGGGTGGAGCCTTTATCTTTTTGTCGATAGACTGTCTGATGAACTGTTTGACTCCTTCCGATCTGATGAGTCGGAGGTGTTCAAGACTTTTCTCCTCAATCAGATGGGGATTAGCGCAAGGATGGGATTGGCCGATGACAGGCTTATGACCACTGTCAGTGTCAAGGAACAGTTGTATGCCAGGTTGTTCTACAAATATGAAGGACGGAAATATTACTTCGACAGGAATGTCAAAGTAATAGAACGGTTCAAGAGTTATCGGGGAGATTTTCTGGACAGTCTGGTGCAAATCAGCGTTGAAATTTCATCGTCATTACATTTGGGCGGTAAGGCTGATGTCCGGAATATCTCAAAAACATCGAAGGTTTTCGGTTCCGTGCTCTCGCTTCCTGTCAATACTGCTTTATGTGGTTATTATCAAGACTTTCCGCAGGTGGATGTTGACATTTATGCCAAGGCCGCTTATGAAGGAGACTTCTCTTCAGCGTTGCTTGAAAGCATTAAACCGTGCCTGAAGGCAGGGAATGAACTTGCAAATGCGAATATGTTGCTGAAATTCCTGCAATATGATTTCGATTATTCGACTGATGAGGATCAGTTTGGTTATGAAAAACCGTTCTTCCTTGAGGAGAACTTTGTCTATCCGGCCAATGACTGTGAAGATCGTTCGATCCTATTCTCCTATCTTGTGAGAAATCTTCTCGGGTTGGATGTCATCCTGTTGAATTACCCGAACCACGTGGCCACGGCCGTCTGCTTCAACGAGGATGTTCCAGGTGATTCAGTCTGGTTTTGCGGCCGCAGGTTCACTGTCTGTGATCCAACTTATATCGGTTCCTATGCGGGAATGACTATGACCGGCTACGACAACGTTCCATTTAAGGCTTTGCCGTTGTTTGATTGAAGTTTTTTACAAATCCCCTTCAGCAGAACCTTGCGCAGAACGCCGCGGAATAAGGAATATGCTGAAAAACCTGTGGCTTACCCCAAGAGTTTTTCAGCATATTCCATGTTTGGCGGCACTTAGTGGCCGTTTGCCCTGAAGGCGTTTCGTAAAGTTGAGGTGCGGCCGAGCGGTGGGTGCTATTTATCACATAGGCCACTTCGACAGGCTCAGTGACCGGATGTTAGAACCCGGATCTTTTATGTCGGGTCTTGCCTTGCAGGTCGCTGAGCCTGCCGAAGCGACTAAACAGAACGGCCACCGGGCTCGTTGACGTGACTGAACAAGCTCAGTGGCCAGGCGTAGGAGAAATTGGTCAATTGGTTAGCGGTGGGGCTAATACCGGATGGAGCCGATGCCGGCGCGGTCGGAACGGACGTTGTCGGCTTTCAGGGACTCGGCGTCGATCACGCCTACTCCGTTCAGCTTGTAGATGGCGTTACCGGTCTTGCCGCCGAGGGTGATCTTGCCGGCACCACGGATGATTGCGGTGGCGGTCTTGGACTCGATTCCCTGGACTTCCACCTTGCCGGCCCCGTTCATCTCGACGCTGAGATCCTTGGCCTTGGCACCGTCCAGATTGACCTTGCCGGCTCCGGAGGTCATTATCTCAATCGAGTTCTTGGCGGACAGGTCATTGATCTCAACGCTACCCGCTCCGGACGACCTGATCTTCAGGGATTCGGTCTTGATGCCCTTCTCGCATGTGAAACTGCCGGATCCCGACAACTCCACGTAGGTCAGATGCTTGGTGCAGACCTTGACCTCGATCGGAGGCAGAGTATAGCTCTTGCCGTCTTTCAGATTAAGCTTCAGAACCAGCATACCGTCATCATTCTTGACATCCAGACACTCGAACACCTTGTCCTTCGCCTTGACCGAAACATCGGTCTCACCCGAAGTCTGCTCGTAGATGACACTGAACAGGCCGTTTGCGTCGATGGACGAGATTGTGCCTACATCGTAGGTCTTGGTCTTGTAGTCATCGTCATCGTCATCATTGGCGTTGATGGTTCCGGCATTCAAAAAGCCGGCGGATGTGAGGCCGAGCGTCGCCACGGCCACAATGTGGAATAATGTCTTTCGCATATTCATTGAAATTAGTTACTTTATTTCCGGTTACTGGTTGATTGTAATGTCTCCGCTGCCACTGTTTCTCTGAGTGCTTACATTCTTGGCTTTCAGTTCGCTGGCGTCTATGTCACCGGAACCTGACTTGTGGAATGTGACCGAATCGGCCTTTCCGGAAAGTGTCGCGTCTCCAGAACCTGTTGATGTAACAGATAGCGTGCCAACATTTAGGTCGTTGTACTCTCCGTCTCCTGAACCTTTCTTGTTAATGACCATCTCTCCGGCGGTGATGTGCTTTAACTCGTGGTCACCGCTTCCGGTCCCCTGGACTGTCAGCTTCCCGGTAATGTCAAGATTGAACGCCTTGAGGTCTCCAGAGCCGACAGTCTCGATGATCAGTGAATCACCCTTGTAGTCAGAGATTCGCATATTACAGGATTTTGCAGAGGTGATTCCGTTCAAAGACGGGGCATAGACACGAACTTGGATAGGTCCGAAGATTCTTGCGGTCTTATCTGTGAGTCCAACCGTCAGGACCCCATTTTCATTTGTCACGCGGATTGAGTCGGTCATCATCTCGTAAGAGATCACTTCAACCTTGAACTCGTTCTCGGTCTGGATGACCAACACGTCATCGATGCCACCTTTGTTGCATACCGAATGGAACTCACCTGGATTGTAGGTCACGGTGTCAACTTCTCCTTCTGCAGTGTGCATACTGTATCGCATATCATATTTGAGCTGCTTTTTCGCATCATCACTGATCCTGAAATAGCAGGATGACAGCCCAGCCGCCATAAAGACCAGCGCCGCGGCGGTCAGGATATTCTTTAATAACTTCATGATATTCATAAATTTAGATTACCCAGTTGTTTTTGTCAAGCAGTTCCTTCGGGTCGAGTCCCAGCAGTTCCATCTTCTTGATGACGGCCGGCAGCTCGACCTCCAGGAACTCTTTGCGGTTGTTCTCCAGCACAATGTCCTTGGCTTTCTCGCCGATGAAGTAGCCGATGCCGCGCTTGTTGTAGATGATGCCCTCGTTGGTGAGCTTCTCGTAGGTGCGCATCACCGTGTTGGGATTCACGCCGATCGAGGCTCCATATTCCCGCACGGACGGGATCCTGTCATCCGCCTTCAGCTCGCCGGAGAGGATCTTCTCGCAGATTATGTCGCTGATCTGTAGATAGATCGCCTTGTTTGAATTGAATTCCATAGTCAAAGATCATTAATGTTGAAGCCTTTTGATCCTGAACCAGGACCAAGTCCCGCAGATGGCCAGAATCAGCAGAAGCCATAAGTTGATGAAGGCGTTCAGCCATAAGTCAAGGTTGTCAGCATGCCGGATTGTCCAGTCATTTAACCAGTTCCCCCACCATTCGAGGTCAGCGTTGGTGATGAAGGCGCTTAACAGGCCGGAAAACACCATTTGAAGCGCAAAGAGCACAAGCGCGGTGCCCACAACCTTCCATTTCTTGAATATCAAGCCTCCGAGCAGGAACACGATCGCGTTTTCCACAATGGTGGAGGCCAGAATCCAGAGGCCGTTGGCAGGGATCACAAAGTCCGATGAACCGATCTCCTTGTTGATTCTGAATGACATAAGTGAATCACCGCAGGACTTGTCGAGCAGGCAGACAAAAGCGTCGCTGAGAAAATAGACAACAACGTAAACGAGAGGGATGACGATCAGTGAGATCAGCATCATTGACGTGAATTTCTCCAGTCTGGAAGCCGGCAGCATCAGCCATTCGGACCCTTTCGCCTTGTTGGTGATCTCACCATAGGCTCTGGACGGGAACAGCATCACGAAGATCGTTATCATC
>OJAR01000596.1_pt1 | contig 11003 bp, 10 predicted proteins | sample 1589431 | NCBI WGS metagenome assembly OJAR01 (sample SAMN03283242) | human gut metagenome | biome: human-associated habitat; material: feces | host: Homo sapiens | place: Peru | collected 2012 | reverse complement strand
ATGGGCGCTGGTATATGTGCGAATATGACAGGGACAGCGTTTTTGCGGATCGCTGGCGAGCCAATGGCGGCATCAGCGGCAGTGACGGGTTTACGGTGGGAGAGATGCACGACTGGCTGTTTGGAAGCCCGCAGGAGGCTGTGATGATCTACTGCGGGGTGGGACTGCCGGAGGAGGCCAAGTGGTACGCCTTCCGGAACGACGATATCACCTACATCTGCCCCATCGAGGGGGACGTGATTTTGGATGTATTCGTAGTCTCCGGCGGCGACATGGGGACTGCATCCATCCTGTTGGACGAGGAAAAGGAGCCGCTGAAAAAGAATTCGGATCTGGTGGATCATGTCCTGCAAAGGGAAAACTGAGCCGAGACAAAACGCAGGGCGATACCCAACAAGTATCGCCCTGCGTTTTTATATATGGATAGCAGATACTAAGGTCTGCTTCTGCGCGTTAAGCGCCGCACGGCGGCAAAGACCAGCCATGCGCCCAGGCGCACGTTGCCCACCAGTACCCCCACGGCCAATCCCGCCAGCAATATCACGCCCTGCCGCCGGTATTTTTTTGTGCAGAGCATCCCGCTCGCTGCCAGCAGCCAGATGGCGCCGCCGCCACCAGCACCGGTATCACCAGCATGGCGATATTGGAGCGCGCCAGCCTTTTTTTGATGGTCATGCCCATCCCTCCCCATCATAGGTGCTTTGATTATATCACAAATGCCGCAGAAGTGTTAAACAGAGATTAAACGAATCGCCGAACAGGCCGTTCCGAACGGAAACAACGGAAAACGCATCCGGCAATAGCCGGTGGACCGTGGAAAACGGAGCCGAAACGGAGCCGTTTTTTGTATATGGAAAAGCCGACAGAGAGTATCCTCTGTCGGCTTTTGATTCGGGGTGATCCGCTTTTTTGCCGGCTTATTTTACCAGCCCTTTGTCGGTCTTGGCCACGTGCTTAAAGACCTCCTCAAAGCGATTCAGCGCTTCGTCGATGATCTCCGGCGTGTCGGCCAGAGAGGTATACAGGCGGCTTCCGGCCAGAGTGACGATGCCGTTGGCCATGTAGGCCGCGCCCATGCGCTCCATGGAGTCCTTGCGGACATACATCATATCTTTGTTGCGCAGCAGACCCACGGCGGACTTCAGGAAAGACATGGAGGAGAAGTCGAAGCTCATGGCTCCGGTGCATTCCAGATGAACGATGGAACCCTGGTTGTAGGCCACGAAGGGCAGGCCATACTGGCCGATCAGGCTCTTGAGGCCGTCGCAGAGGCGGTCGCCCATCCGACCGGCGATCTCGCAGGCGTTGGTGCGCTCGATCTCCTGAATGGCCGTGTAGCCCGCAAGACACGACAGGGGATTGGCCGCCAGAGTGCCGCCCACATAGGCGCGGTGCTTGCCGGTGGCCAGACCGGCCGCCATACTCCCGCTTGCCGCCTACGCCGCCTGCGGAGGGATAGCCGCCCGCCACGATCTTTCCGAAGATGGTCAGATCCGGCACCACATCGAAGTAGCCCTGAGCGCCGGAGAGGGCTACTCGGAAGCCGGTGACCACCTCGTCGAAGATCATCAGCGCGCCGTACCGGTCACACAAAGACCGGACACCCTTGTTATATTCGTGTCCGATGGGGCGGGTGCCGCTCTCGGGGCCAACAGGCTCCACGATGACGGCTGCCGTGCCGCCCCGGAGCTTGTTGCGCCGGAGCATGCGCTCCAGCATATCGAGGTCGTTGGGGCGGACTTCGTCGGTGGCGGCGTAGGCGCCCTTGGGGATGCCGTGGGACTCCAGCAGGGCGCGGCTGCCGGGGATCTTCAGACCGTAGACCATCTGGTCAGACCAGCCGTGATACGCGCCGCCGATCTTAATGATGCGCTTTTTCCCTGTGGCGATGCGGGCGATGCGCAGGGAGGCCATCACCGCCTCGGTGCCGGAGCCAAGCATGCGGAACATCTCCACATTGGGCATGTGGCGGTTGATCTCCCGCGCAATGAGCATTTCCGACTCGTGGAGCAGACCCGTGACGGGGCCGCATTCGTTGAGCAGCTGAAACACTTTTTCCCGTATGGCCGGATAGTTGCTGCCCAGAATGGTGGGACCGCCGGCCTGAAGGAAGTCGATGTACTTGTTGCCGTCCTTGTCGTAGAGGTAAGCTCCCTCGGCCTTGGCCATGCACATGGGGAAGGGCTTGTTGAAGGCCAGATTGTGCTGGACGCCGCCGGGGATATACTTCTGCGATTCCTCATACACGGCGCGGGACTGGGTGCACTTCTCGTCGTAATACTTCAGAATTACATTGTTATAGTAGTCGTCCGTCACCTCCCAAATGGGCTGGTCGGTGAGTGCCTTGAGCTGGGCGTTGATCTTTTGGGGATCGTCCCATCTGCTGATGCCGCAATTATTCATGCTGCTGCTCCTTTCCTTGCTTCTTCTTTGCTATGTCGTTGGTATCCTTACTGTTGCGGTAAACTACGAAATTGTCCCACAGGTACTCCAAAGACAGGTTCAGAGCCATGTTGATGGCCAGAACGGCGTACTCATTCCAGCCGTGGGTGTCCGCCAGAAAATGCTCATTCCAAATGGTGAACGGCGCGAAGGGCACATAGAACAGAAACACCAACAGCATGGCGCGGGGGACATTGGCTGCGCTCTGGAAGGTAAACTTGCGGTTAAAGGTGAAGTTCCAGAGCACGCTCAAAACCAGAGCAATGGCGTAGCAGAGCCAGTGGGCGGGGATTTTCAGGATCTCTTCGCAGAGGATCATGGCCAGTGTCTCAATAATGCCTGCCGAGGCGGAAAAAAGCACGAATTTAATGACCCGAGCGGTCTCTTTCTTTTTCTCCGTTTGCATAGTCAGCCCTTCCTTTTTGTATATTTTTTTTGGTAGATCAGGTGCATCAGCGCTGCATCCAACCCGCTGAGATGTGCCTTGACACCAAGACCCGCGGCGTGCAGAGCGCAGAGGGCGGATTTCTCCGTCAGCAGGCGCAAGGCCTCTCGGTCGTCGGGATCCGCGGCTCGGATAATGGCACCCACGCCCCGAACGAACACCGCATCCTGCTTGGAAAGCATCCGCAAAATCGCCGCCGCCGATGGCTCTGCGCAGGGGATTCGGGAGCCCAGCATCTGCGCCATGTCGTCCAGCTGCGCCCGAAGGGCTTCCCCTCTATCCGCCCACAGCACGGCTCCGTCCCCGCCGGAAATTTCCGCATCGGGGATCTCCCGCTGCACGGCGGCAAGGAGGGCTTGGATCTTCTCCTCCGGCAGACGTCGGGGTTCGGTCTGGGGCAGGCGCAGGTTCCGGCGGCAAATGTCCTCCAGCAGTTTGGCGCGGTTCATGGCTTGGGACTGATCCTCGCCGCAGATGACCACGCCGTGGCCGGCCATGAGCACCGTGTGCGCTCCGGTGGCCAGAGCGGCGGAAACAGCTTTTTGCAGCTTTTTTGTGCCGGGGAGACCGTAGGCGGCCTTGGCCAGACCGCCCAGGGCGGCTTGCTCATCCTGCGTAATATCCATGGTGTCAAAGCCCGCCAGCCCCAGTGCCGAGGCGCAGTTTTGGTGGGTATGGATGACGAAGTTTACTTCGGGGAAGACCCTATAGGCGGCTGCGTGGACGCCCCGCTCTCCGGAGGGCTTGCGGCTGCCCTCCCAGGTCATGGTGGAGAGCTCCACTCGTACGATGTCCTGCGGCTGGGTCTTGTGATAGTCCAGCCCGCTGGGCGTAATGAGAAAATGGTTCGGATCCAGACGGCTGCTGACATTGCCCCAGGTTCGAGCCACCAGACCCGTTTTCAGCAGCGCCAGTCCTGTCTGGCAGATCAGCGCTCTCTGCGCGGTTTCTTCCATGGTCATGCCCCCTTAGTTCAGCGCGGCGAAATTCTTCTTATTGGCCGCATAGAGATTTTTGAATACCTTATAATTCCGGTCATACAGGGTCTGATTGGCGGGATCGGGCGTATAGCGGGCTGCGGGACGAATGAGTCCGGCGGCCTGGGTCAGATCGGCGATCTGTCCGCTGCCCACCGCCACCAGCATGGCCGCGCCCACCGCGCCCACATCCTTGGTGTCGGCCACGGTCTCCACGGTGCGGCCGGTGACATCCGCCAAAATTTGGCAGGTGACCCGTGACAGCGCCCCGCCGCCTACAAAGCGCAGGGTGGAGGCGATCTTCACCTTCTTGTCCTGACACTCCAGCATCCAGCGCAGGTGGTAGCAAATGCCCTCCAGAACGGCACGGAGCATCTCGGTCTTGCCGGTGTCCAGACGGAGGTTGAAGAACATGCCCGCCGCCTTGGGATCCTCAAAGGGGCAGCGGTTGCCGTGGAGCCAGGGGGTGAAGAGCACGCCGCCCGCCCCGGGGGGAATGGCCTCTATGGTGTCGGTCATGTAGTCGTAGAGGCTCTCATACACCGTCTCCTGGCTCTCGGCCACATTGGTCTTTTGCAGATAAATGCCGATCTCGTCCAGCACCAGGTGCTCCTTGACCCACTCGAAGCACTTGCCCGCGGTCTCCATCTCGGCAAAATAGTTGTATTTCCCCGCCTGCGCGCCTACGATGCCGGCAATCATGGACACAATATCCACTGTTTGGCGGCCAATGACTGTGCTGACCCAGCCGGAGGTGCCGGAATAGATGTGGGTCTGCCCCACCTCCGTGCAGCCTGCGCCCACGCCGATGAGCGTGGCGTCCCCGCCGCCGCCGTACACGGGGCAGCCCTCCGCCAGACCCAAATCCTCAGCGGCTCGGGCTGTGAGCATTCCGGCCACATCCGTACACTCGATGATGCGAGGCAGGTGGTCAAACTCCACACCGTACATCCGGCAAAGCTCGCGGCTCCAGCAGCCCTTGTCGGGGCGGCTGTCGTAGAGAAAAGTGGAATAGGCGGAGTCGCGGGTCATCACGAACTGACCCGTGCAGCGGCCGATGAGATACTCCTTCACATCCAGCCATTTATGTACCTTGGCGTACACCTCCGGCTCGTTTTGCTGGACCCACTTGTATTTCCACAGGGGATCCTTGACGCTGGTGGAGGCGGCTCGGGTGCGGCGGAGACTGCGCAGCAGCATGAGTGCATTCACGCCGGAAATGGTAAGGCCGTGGGTCTGGCAGGCGGCGAATTCCTTGCCGCCCCGCTGATCCATGTAGCTCATGGGGCGGCGCAGGGCGCAGCCCGCTTCGTCCACCAGCACCAGACCCTGCATCTGGGAGCAGAACGAGATGCCGGCAATGCTCTTAGGGTCGGTGCCGGTCTTTTCCAGAAGGCGTCGGGTGCTTTTGGCCATGGCCGCCCACCACTCGTCGGCGTCCTGTTCCGCGCCGCCGCCTAGCAGGATGTAGAGGCCGTAGCCCTCGTACTCTCCGGCCAGCAGCCGCAGGGTGTCGCCTACCTCAAAAAGGCAGGTCTTGACGCCGGTGGTGCCAATGTCATATGCGATCACATACACGGCGATCTCCTCCTATTTTTAATGCATTTTTGATGAAGTGCATAAAGGACTCAATGAGCTTTTCGGGATTGTCGACGCAGTCAGATCCCAGGAAAATGGCCATACGTTCCCGATAATACTCGCAGCTGAAGGAAAACTGCAGCATCATAAACAGGTTGTCTAAGAAAAAGGCGAATGCCTGCGGATTCAGGGTGGGGTCCACAGTTCCGGCTCGGCGTGCGTTTTCCAAAAGTCGGGCATAGACGGCGGCGGAGCTGCCCTCGATCTCTCGCGCCAGCTCCCGTGCGTACTTTTTGCAGCCGCCGGAGGTGATCTCGTTGTAGAGGGCGTTGTGGCATTGATGCTCTCGGGCGTGGACGATCAGGGCGCTGATGATGCTGCGGATGCCGGACTCAATGTCCGTTTCGTGCGCCACGGCCTCTTGCAGGACCTGATCCAGCTGAGCCAGAGAGTGACGCACGCAGGCCAGAAAAAAGCTGTCCTTATCGCCGAAATACTTATAGAGGACGCCCACGGAAACTCCGGCGGCCTTGGCGATGGTATTGATATTGGCACGATCCAGACCGAATCGGGCAAACTGGTCGATGCCGGTCTCCAGGATCAGATGCATGGTTTTTTCATCGAGCTTTTTATACATAGTCCGTCTCCGTCGGTGCGTGTCGTGAGTGGTGATTCACAAGATAGGCATAGTATACACCCACAAAGACATATTTGTCAATAATTTTGTGAGAAAAAGAGAAATCAGCGCAGAGGAACGCATCCGCCGGCGTGGCTGATGGTCGTGTTTGTTGGGAGAAGGGGGACAAGCCCTCATAGCGCGCAAAAAATCCCCGAAAAAGCAAGAGTTCGGGGATTCTGATTTGGCATGAGTTTTCACTTTCCTGTCCCGAACGCCGCCTCTGGCGGAGGGGAGGCTGCGTTTTGGGCGGCTCACTCTTTCACCGGCAGGACGAGTCGGGAGCAGTACCGCTGCGTTTCGATCTCTCGCCCCGTGTAGGGCGCAACGATGCCCAGAGTGCGGGGCGGCTCTGCAGGCGTCAGCCCCCGCGCCCGTGCTTCGCGCCCCAGTGTCAGCCACATTCCGTCCACGCCGGAATAGTCGCCGCAGTACAGCACCGACAGTGCGCGGCATTCCGGCAGCACCACCGCATCTGCCGGCGCCGTCTCCGGCCGCATGGGAACGCAGACGGCGTAGGAGTACGGCTCACTGCTGATGTAGCCCTCCAGATAGTCCTTCCGATCCGAAATTTGGAAAAGCGGCTCGTCGGAGAGCACATAGCCCTTGCGGATGCACTCGCTGTAAAACGCAAACATGGCGGCATAGCGCTCCTCATAGGTGATTCCCTTGCACCAGCGTATGCAGCAGGTCACGGCGGGCAGCTGCATCACCTGCACGGAGATGCTGGGGCCTTCCGCGGCGCGCAGCCGCATTTCTTCCACGCTCCGCTGCAGCTCCAGCAGGCGTTTTTCCAGCGCCGCAAGCAGCGCAGACGCCTCGCCACCGCGAATGAAATAGGCGGCGATCTCCTCTGCGTTCAGCCCCATGGCCTTGAATTTTTCCACTTGCAGAATGCGGGCAACATTGAAATTGTCGTAGTACCGCCGACCACTCTCCGGCGCAATATAGGCGGGCACAAGAAGACCCTTTTTCTCCAGACGCATCAATGTGCTGCGGGAGAGGCCGCAGGCGTGTGCCGCCTCGGTGATCTGAAAGAGGGCTTTTGTATCTTTTTCCACGAATTTTCCCCCTGTTCCACTTGCTTCGTTCATAGGTGAACGTGTTATAATACTATTATATGGAAAAGTGCGCTTATGTCAAGACCGTCTGCCCGGAAAGCGGATCTCCGGTGCGGCCGGCAAGGCGCAGAAGGCCGATGCGGCATATAGACAGACAATTATCACAGCGTTGCTTGCGGGAGGACTCATATGGAAAGAAAAAAGGATAGAGCCGACATCGTGAGGGATGTAACCCTCGGAATATCGGGGGCAGCTCTTGCCAGATTCAGGGGCTTTTGCGACCGCGTTCTCGGAATAAGGATCGACGAAGTCCCCACCGAGCAGAGCATTTTCATGAGGCAGAACTATTCCATCGTATTTTGCGCGGTCATTTTGTTTCTGCTGACCAACGGGTTCTATCTGGTCAAAAACACCATCATGAAAACGATGCTCCCCCTCGACATGATACCGCTTTACATGATGGTCACTGCGTCCCTGGCGATGCTGCTTTTTACGATTTTCTATAAGAAATACGACACCCCGCTTGCGAGGTTTGCCCTGCTTGCGTTTTATGCCGTGGTGATCGCCGCCGTTACCATCTTCATGGTTTCCTGCAATTACCATAATATCGGCCTTTCCATCTCCATGTGCTACCTGTTTGTCATCATGATCGCGCCGACGTACAGCACCCCGGATACCGTGATCGTATGCGTCCTGATCGCCCTCAGCTGCTGGCTGTCCGCGCGGCTTCCCTATGCGGAAAACTATAATTTATTCAAGCATTTCCTGCTGCGTTTTTCCATTGTTGTCGGGTTTATTGCCCTTCGGCATATCTTTCTTCGGCAGGCTGCCAATGAACGGTTCGTTAAGGAAATGAGCAATGATTTTATCAAGCTCGCCTATAATGATGTGATGACGGGGACGCTGAACAAAAAGGCCATGGAAACGTATTGCGCGTTTGTCGCCGAAAAAATGCAGCCCGAAAGGGTCAGTGCCATTATTTTTGACGTGGATGATTTCAAATCGTATAACGATCACTATTCCCACATGAAGGGCGACGAAGCGCTGAAGTGTATTGCCGAGAGCGTGGCCGCCGTGCTCGAGGGCGATGATCGGTATCTTTTCCGGTTTGGGGGAGAGGAGTTTGTTGTCCTCCTGCCGGACGTGGAGGAAGGCGAAGCCTGCCGTATAGCCGGAGAGCTGCTTGGCGCTGTGCGCGCTGCCGCCATTGCACGGGAGGATCTGCCGGACAGGCGTGTTGTTACCGCCTCCTTCGGCGTCGCCTGCGGGAGCAGCAGGGAGCTGAGCGACCTCTCGGTCATCGACAAGGCGGATCGCCAGCTCTATGTCGGCAAAAACGGCGGAAAGAACTGCGTGGCCGCAAACGATAAAATATACAAGAATTTCCCCAATACATAACGAAAAAAACGCAGATCGGAATGAAAATGTTCCGATCTGCGCTTTTTTGCGTTTCGTTCTCCGGCATGCCGTTATGTCCCCCGCGTTACCGGAGCTGACAGTATACCGAGGCATAGAACATGCCGTTCTTCGCCTCAAAGCGGCAAAGGCCGCTGTGCTGCTGGGCGATGCTTTTCACCGACTGCGTTCCCAGACCGGCGCCCTTGTGCTTGGTGGAATCAAAGTCGCCGTTTGGTTTTCGTTTGAGTGTGCCGGTAAAGGTGTTGTCCACGGTGATGCACAGGGAGCCGTCCGTCGTGCTTGCCCGAATGATGATCTTCCTGTCGCCGGTCTCCTCCTTGCAGGCGTCCAGCGCGTTTTCGATGAGATTGCCCAGCAAAACGGCAATATCCGTGTCGGGAATGCCCGGCTCTCGGGGGATGTCGGTCTTCACGATGTACGCAATGCCCTCGTTTTTTGCCTGCTGCGCGAAATACAGAAGCACCGCATTGGCGGCCGTGTTTTCGCAGAAGGGCGCAAGAGGTTCGTCCGGCAGGCTGGCGCTGTATACGTCCAGATACTCCCGCAGCGCCTCGTACTCCTGGTTTTTCAGGTATTCCTGCATCAGGGCGACGTGGTGGCGCATGTCGTGCTTGGCGCACCGCACCTCAAGGATCTTGCTTTTCAGGTTCTCATACTGCATGGACTGCATAGCCAGCTGGTGGTTGTGCTCGCTCAGCTCAAGGACTTTGTTCTGCTCCAGAATGAGCTGCGTCACCACATAGTATATCAGGATCTCCCCGACATTTATAACGAACAGAAACAGCGCGTTTTTCGGCTGCAGGGCGATCTCGAGGCTGGTCTGGGAAGCGTCGCCGTAAAAGGCGTAGTACCACATCACATAAAAGGTGGCCGGTATCAGCCACAGATACCGCCACTCAAGACCGGACGGCTCCTTTTCCACCGCCGGCGTATACACCGCCTTCATGTATTGGAAGATGGGAAAGGAAAGCAGCAGCTCCACGGCAAAAAGCATCAGCGCAAACGACCAGCGATAGTCCTGCACCGCCAGCGCCGGAAACAGCTTGCCCTCCACGCACTTGGCCAAGATCACGGCGAGGTTTGCGATATTGGAGATCATCAGCAGCGTGAAAAAGGTCTTGCCCCCGTGTTTTTTCACGGCCAAGAAATAGAAGACCGCGTACAGCACCGTGCTGACGGCGCTGACGGTGGCCGCGTTGTCCCCGGGCATAAAGGCGACCCATGCGCCGAGTATGATCTGGATAATGGTCAGAACCCCGATGAGCAGCCCCGTGATCCTTTTGGAAAACCGCAGGTTGTTGCGAAACGGGTAGATGGCCAAAATCAGAAACGGCAGAAAATTCAGCAGGGAATAGGCCACGACCTCCAGGATCCTGTAAAGCGGCGGCATCACGCATCCTCCTTTCGCAGCTGTGCAAAGCAGAACGACGAGTAGGCCTCCAGCACCTCGCCGGCTCTGCGGCGGCTGATAGGGATCAGGCTTCCGTCGCTCATTTTGAACATGGCGCCGTCGCGGGCGCTTACCTCGTAAAAGTTAATGAGCATGCCTTTCGTGGGGCTGAAAAAGTACGGGTATTCGCACAGCAGCGCTTCCATCTCGGAAAAGCTGGCTCGCAGCACGATGTTTCTGTTTCGCTTGCAGTGCAGGGTTATGAGGTGGGCGGCGCAGTCGGTGTAGATGATGTTCCGCAGCACCACACCGGTGCCGTCCGGCAGCGTCACCGTCCGGTTTTTTTCGATCTCCGACAGATCGAGCCGGTCGAGCATAGCCTTCACCTTGTCCCGCCCGAAGGGCTTGAGCAGGTAGTAGCAGGCGTTCACCTCATAGCTTTCGCTGGCAAACTCGTTGCTGGTGGTGCTGAACACCAGCTTCACGTCGGCGTCGGTCTTCCGGATCTCCTTGGCCACCTCCACCCCTGTGAGATGCGCCATAAAAATGTCCAGGATCACCAGATCATAGGCTCTCGGCTGCCACGCCTGCAAAAAAGCCTCTCCGCTCGCAAAGTACGCAAGCTCTGCCGAGCCGCCCAGCGCTTCCTTCAGGTACGCCTGCATGCGCTCAAACATTTTCAAATCATCATCAACAATAGCGATCTTCACGGTATAACTCCTCTTTGCTGAATGATTTATTTTCCGCATTATACCATAAAAATGGAAAAAATCAATGAAGACAATTTGAATTTTACCGCTTGTGTCATTTTTTTACCGTTTGTGTCAAACCCCTTGTGTTTTTTTGCCCGCCGACTAAAATATATTACAAGTACAGACTGCCGGACTTTGCGAATGCGGAGGTTGGCAGAAAAAACTGCGAAAAAGGACTTGACAACTATGGAGAAAGGGTACATGCTTCAGCAAGCAAGCAAGCAAGCAAGCAAGCAAGCAAGCAAGCAAGCAAGCAAGCAAGC
>OJAR01000594.1_pt1 | contig 11024 bp, 4 predicted proteins | sample 1589431 | NCBI WGS metagenome assembly OJAR01 (sample SAMN03283242) | human gut metagenome | biome: human-associated habitat; material: feces | host: Homo sapiens | place: Peru | collected 2012 | reverse complement strand
CCGCGCTGGTCTGCATCACGACCATGACCCGCATGGTCGACGAGCAGCGGACGCAGGCGGGCGTTTTAAAGGCGCTGGGGTATTCCAACGGCGCGATCTTGTCCCAATACTTCCTCTATGCCGGGATCGCCTCGGTTCTCGGCTGTGTGCTCGGCATCGCGGCAGGCTCGTATTTCCTGCCGAAGATGATCTGGCACGCGTATAATATCATGTACGGCTTTACCGGCATTCTGTATGCCTTTGACTGGCCGCTGGCGCTCGTCTCGTCGGGCGCGTATCTGCTGTGTGCGCTCGGCACAACGTGGTACGTCGTACACGCCGAGCTGCAGAAGCCGGCAGCGGAGTTGATCCGCCCCAGAGCGCCGAAGGCGGGCAAGCGCATTCTGCTCGAACGGCTCCCGCTGCTCTGGAACCGGCTGCCGTTCCTGCACAAAGTCTCCATCCGGAACATTCTGCGCTTTAAAAAGCGCATGGTCATGATGATGATTGGCATCGGCGGCTGCACGGCGCTGCTCATCACGGGCTTCGGCATTCAGGACTCCATCAGCAGCGTCGTCGACTATCAATACGACGAGATCACCCGCTATGACGCCGCCGTGACCTTCCAGCACGCGCTGAGCGGCAGCGAACGCGAGGACTTCCTCGCCGTCTGCGAGAAAAGCGGCGCGGAGGGCTGTCTGTTTGTCGCGGAAAAAAGTCTGGACGCTTCTGCCGGCGGCACGGTCAAGACCACAAACGTCGTCTGCCCGGAATCGGGCAGCGTGGACGGCTTTATCGACCTGCACACGCAGGAGAAAACGCCGATCCCCTACCCGCAGGACGGCGGCTGCATCATCAGCCGGGGCCTTGCGCAGGCGCTGCGCCTGTCGGTGGGCGACACCATCACCTTACAGACAGGCGATATGCGCCGGACGGAGCTGACTGTCGAGGCTGTGTTTGAAAACTATGTTTATAATTACGTCTATCTGACGCAGACTACCTGGCAGGACGTCTTCGGCGAAGCGCCCGGATACGAGGCCGCATGGGTCAACTATCAGACGGACGAGGATGCGCAGGCGGCGTCCGCAGCGCTCGCGGGCGCGAAAAACGCGGCGGCAGTTACCCTCAGCCGCGATTTCCGCAGCCGCGTGGCGACGATGATGCAGAGCCTGCGGTATATCGTGCTGGTCGTCGTGCTGGGCGCGGCAGCGCTGGCATTCATCGTGCTGTATAACCTCACGAACATCAACATCACCGAACGCGAACGAGAGATCGCGACCATCAAGGTGCTTGGCTTCTACGACGGCGAGACGAACCGCTACGTCTTCCGCGAGAACATCATCCTGACCGTCCTCGGCGCGCTTGTGGGCCTTCCGATGGGAAAGCTGCTGCACGCGTATGTCATGGGACAGATCAAGATCGATCTCATGTGCTTCGATGTGCGCGTCGCGCCGCTGAGCTATCTCATCTCGGCCGCGCTGACGCTGGTGTTCGGTCTGCTTGTCAATCTTGCCCTGCGGCGGAAGATCCGCACAATCGATATGTCGCAGGCGCTCAAATCCATTGAATAGCAGAAGAAAGAGAAGAAACACCCCATGAAAAAACTGCTTGTTTACCTGCGGCCCTACCGCCTGCAGGCGATCCTGGCCCCGTGCTTCAAGCTGCTCGAGGCCGCGTTTGAGCTGCTCGTGCCGCTCATCATGGCGGATATCATCGACGTCGGCATTTCGTCCGGCGATACGGCGTATATCCTGAAAAAATGCCTTGTGCTGGTCGGACTCGGCCTGTGCGGCTTTGCCAGCGCCACGTGCGCGCAGTATTTTTCCGCCAAGGCCGCGACCGGCGCGACGGGCAGCCTGCGCCGTGCGCTTTTTGCGCACATCCAGTCGCTGTCCTACGCCGAGCTTGACCGGCTCGGCACGGCCACGCTCGTCACGCGCATGACGAGCGACATGAATCAGGTGCAGACGGGCCTCAATCTGACGCTCCGGCTGCTGCTGCGTTCGCCCATCGTGGTTTTCGGCGCGATGCTCATGGCCTTTACCATCGACACAAAGTCGGCGCTTATCTTCGCCGTGGCCATCCCGGTGCTCTTTGCCGTTGTGTTTGCCATCATGCTCAGCTGCATTCCGCTCTACCGGCGCGTGCAGACGAAGCTCGACGGCGTGACCGGTGCGGCGCAGGAAAATCTGTCCGGCGTGCGCGTCATCCGCGCCTTTACCCGCGAACAGACAGAGACGGAAAGCTTCGCGGAGAAAACCGGAGATCTGTTTTCCGCGCAGCAGTTTGTCGGAAGACTTTCCGCGCTGCTCAATCCGCTGACGTATGTGATCATCAATCTGGCTATCGTTGCGATTTTGCGCGTGGGCGGCGTCCGCGTGAACGAGGGCGCGATCACGCAGGGCCAGCTGATCGCGCTTTATAACTATATGTCGCAGATCCTGGTCGAGCTGATCAAGTTTGCCAATCTGATCCTGAACATCACAAAATCCGCTGCCTGCGCGGGCCGCATTTCGCAGGTGCTGGACACAAAGTCCAGCATGGTGAGCGGCGAAGACGCGCTGCCGGACGGCGCGGGAGAGGCGGAGCTGGAATTCCGGCACGTCAGCTTCCGCTATCCGCAGGCAGGCGCGGATGCGCTGACCGATATCAGCTTCTGTGCCGCGCCCGGCGAGACGATTGGCGTGATCGGCGGCACAGGCTCCGGCAAATCGACGCTGGCAAATCTGATCCCCCGCTTCTATGACGCGACAGACGGACAGGTGCTCGTGCGGGGCGAGGATGTGAAAACGCTTCAATTGCAGGCGCTTCGGACGCGCATCGGCGTTGTGCCGCAGAAGGCGCTGCTCTTCTCCGGCACCATCCGGGGGAATCTTCACTGGGGCAATGCGGACGCGTCCGACGAGGCGCTCTGGGACGCGCTGCGCGCAGCGCAGGCGGATGGCGTCGTGCAGGATAAGAAGGGCCAGCTGGACGCGGCGGTCGAGCCAGGCGGGCGCAATTTCTCCGGCGGCCAGCGCCAGCGGCTGACCATCGCCCGCGCGCTTGTGCGCAGGCCCGAGCTTCTCATTCTGGACGACAGCGCCTCCGCGCTGGACTTCGCGACGGACGCAGCGCTGCGCAAGGCGCTGTCGAAGCTTCCGTGGAAACCCACAGTCGTGCTGATCTCGCAGCGCGTGTCGTCTATCCGGCACGCAGACAAGATCGTTGTGCTCGACGACGGCCATATGGCCGGACTCGGCACGCATACACAGCTGCAGCAGACCTGCCCGGTCTATCAGGAGATCTGCCGGTCGCAGGAGAAGGGGGAGGCAAGCGCATCATGAAGCATACATCCTCCTGGGCGCTGCGGCGCGTGTTAAAAAGCCTCGGGCGGTATCTGCCGCTGCTGCTTGCATCCTTGCTGCTGGCCGCGGCCAGCGTAGCGGGCACGCTCTATATCCCCATTCTGGTCGGCGACGCGATCGACCAGATCGTCTGCCCCGGACAGGTCGATTTTGCCGCCGTCAGTACGCTGGCGGTCAGAATCGCCGTGCTTGCCGGTCTGACGGCAATTTTGCAGTGGGTCATGACGGCCATTCACAACCGCGTCTGCTTCTGCGTGACGCGCGACGTGCGCCGTCAGGCGTTTTCCCACTTGCAGCGGCTGCCGCTTGCGTATCTGGACAGCCACCCCTCCGGCGACACGCTCAGCCGCATGATCGCCGACGTCGACCAGTTTGCCGACGGTCTGCTCATGGGCTTCACGCAGCTGTTTACCGGCGTTCTGACCATCGTGGGCACGCTCGGCTTCATGCTTTCGATCAGCTGGAAGATCACGCTGGTCGTCGTGCTGCTGACGCCGCTTTCGCTGCTGGTGGCGAAGTTCATCGCGGGGCATACCTATTCCATGTTCCAGCTGCAGTCCAAGGCGCGCGGCGAGCAGACCGCTCTCATCAACGAGCAGCTGGGCGGCCAGCGCGTCGTACAGGCGTTCTCACACGAGGACGAGAGCCTGCGCCAGTTTGACGAGATCAACGACCGGCTGACGGCCCACACCATGCGCGCGACCTTCTTCTCCTCCATGACGAACCCGTCCACGCGCATCATCTACAACATCATCTATGCCTGCGTCGGCTTTACCGGCGCGCTCAGCGCCGTGGCAGGCGCGATCACGGTCGGCGGGCTGTCGTGCTTCCTCAGCTATGCGAACCAGTACGCCAAGCCCTTCAACGAGATCACCGGCGTGGTCACGGAGCTTCAAAACGCGCTGGCCTGCGCTGCACGGGTCTTCGAGTTGATCGACGAGCCTGCCGAAACGCCTGACGCACTGGACGCGAAGAAGCTTGAAGCCGTCTCCGGCAGCGTAGAGCTGCAGAACGTCGCGTTCTCCTACACGCCGGAGCAGCATCTGATTGAAAATCTGAATCTCTCCGTAAAGCCCGGCCAGCGCATTGCCATCGTCGGCCCGACGGGCTGCGGCAAGACGACGCTCATCAATCTGCTCATGCGCTTTTATGACGTGAAGGACGGCTCCATTTCCGTCGACGGCAGCGAGATCCGTTCCGTCACGCGCGAGAGCCTGCGCCGCCAGTACGGCATGGTGCTGCAGGATACGTGGCTCAAGACGGCCTCCGTGCGCGAGAACATCCGCCTTGCAAAGCCGGACGCAACGGATGCCGAGGTTGAAGCCGCCGCGCGCATGGCGCACGCGGATTCCTTCATCCACCGTCTGCCGGAGAGCTATGACACGGTGCTGTCCGACACGGGCGGCGCGCTGTCCGCCGGACAGCGGCAGCTGCTGTGCATTGCGCGCGTGATGCTCTGCCTGCCGCCCATGCTCATCCTCGACGAAGCGACCAGCTCCATCGACACGCGCACCGAGGCGCATATCCAGCAGGCGTTCGACACCATGATGCAGGGCCGGACAAGCTTCGTCGTCGCCCACCGTCTGTCCACCATCCGCGAAGCGGACGTCATCCTCGTTATGAAGGACGGCCACATCATCGAACAGGGCCGCCATGAGGACCTGCTCGCCAAAAACGGCTTCTACGCCAATCTGTACCACAGTCAGTTCGAAGGGTAAACGCCCTCATCTCCTCCCCTTGCCGCCCGGCAAGGGGAGATTTTTCATACTAAGGCGGATAGATTACCCATTATCCGCGAAAACCGGCGAAATTCAAACGCAGTTGGTAGGGGCGCCTTTTTGTGCGCAAAAAAACGCCCCCGGCGTGAGCCGGGGGCGAGGGGTCGATATGCTTAGAACGTCAGGAAGCGGTGGAGCATGACGGCGACCTGGGCACGGGTGGCGTTGCCCTTGGCGTTGAGGTAGTTTCTGCCGCCGTTGGGCGTGCCGGTGATGATGCCGGTGCCGACGGCCCACTGCATCGCCGTGACGGCAAAGGAGCTGACCTGCGCCTGATCGGGATAGCCGCTCAGAGAACCGGTCACGGTCGGACTGCCTTCGTAGCGGTACAGGATAGCCGCGATCTGCTCACGGGTGACATTGCCGTTCGGGTCGAAGGTCGTGGCGGTCGCGCCGTTGACAATGCCCATGTTGGAGGCCCAGAGGACTGCGTTGTAGTAGTACTGGCCCTGCTTGTTGTCGGTGAACTTGTTGGTGATACCGGTAACGGTGGGCTCGCCTGCCGCACGGTAGAGGACCGTGACGAGCATGGCGCGGGTCATCTTGGCGCCCGGCCCGAAGAGCTTCGGGTTCTTGGTGTTGTTGCCCTTGATGATGTCGTTCATGTACATGAAGTCGACGGAGTTCGCAGCCCACTTGTAGTCGCCGGCTACGTCGGTGAACTGGTTGGAGGCTGTCTGCTGGTTGACCTTGAAGGACAGCGTGCCCTTCGTGCTGCCGTCGATGGTGTAGGTGACATCGACGCTCTTGCTGTCGGCCAGCGGCAGGATATAGAGGTTATCCAGACTGCCGGAGCCAGAGAAGTAGAACTTCGTGCTGCCGAAATCCTTGCTGGTCAGCGCGGTGCAGTGCTTGATGCTGGTGTAGCTGGAATAGAGCTTGCCGCCGACGACACGGTCAATGGTGATGTAGGTGCTGCCGGTGGCGTTATCCGGCGTGAGTTCGTTTGCAATGCCCATGGAGCGGAAGGACGCGCCGGTGGAGTTCAGCGTGTGGGTGTCGTTGACGTAGACGACGAGCTGACCATTGATCGTACCGGACGAGCCGGTTGCCGTGAAGGGGATGGTCACGGTGTACTTCGACGTGGTGCTGTCCGCGATGAAGCAGACGTTTTTCAGCGGGTTCGAGCCGGTCGAGACGCTGTAGGCCTCGCTGCCGACCTTGCCGGAGCCGGTCGTGCTGCCCTTATACAGAGCGCCGTGGGAATTGCTGTTCGTGCCGAAGGTCACGGAGCTCAGACCGGAGCCGTAGACGCGCTGGAAATCGCTGACGATCATCTGCTGCTTTTCATTGGCGGAGATGTGGTATTCGACCGTGCTTGCGCTGGTCATGACATTGATCGTGCCGGTCGCGACCTGGGCGCTGCCGTCATAGGCGGCGTACCTGATGGTATGCGTGCCGGTGGTTCTCGTCGGACGGTAGACCATCTTGCTGACTTCGCTGACGGAATACTTGGTCGTCGTGCTGACCGTGCCGGACATGGCGCTCGAGGTATAGAGCGTGCCGTTGGCCGGGGACTCAAAGGTAAAGGTGCTGGGCGTGACCTTCGCGGCGGTCTTGACTGCTGCGGCAAGCTTGCTGCCGTCGAGCTGGACGTAGGTTTCGTTCTCGCCGAGCGTCACATTGACGGCGTCCGCATCGGGGACAGTGACGGTGAATTCCTTCGTGCCGGTGTGCTTGTTGCCGTTGATGGTCGTCTCAGCGGTGATGGTGACCTTGCCGCCGCCCTTGACGGAGAAGGAGACGCTGGAGCCGGTGGACTTGTTCAGCGTGCCGACGCTGGTGTCGCTGACCGTCCAGGAGACGGTGTAATTCGAGGCTCTGACGTCGGTATACTTGCCGTTGAGGTACTGCTGCGGGGTGGCCGTGAAGGTGATCGTGTCGCCGACCTTGACCGAGGTGGGCAGGCCGCTGATGCTGATGATGTAATCGCCGCCGACCACGACGTTCGCGATGCCGCTGCGGGTCGTTGTGCTCGTGCCGCCCTTCTTGGTCGTGATCTCGCAGTAATACTGATAATCGCCGGGGGTATTGATCTTATCTGCAAGGCTCAGCGTGGATACATAGTAGCGCGTGTTATTTTTGATCTTAGGGTTCGCGCCTTCGCTGTTGTCGATCTGAACATCGTTGTTGTTCTTGTCCTTCCAGACGACCTTGGTGATGTATTCGCTGTTGTCCGTCGTGCGGATCGTGCAGGTCAGACTGCCGAGCTTCTCGTTGACCTTGAAGCTCACGTCCTTCGGGCCGTCGATCTGGACGGTGGAAATGGTCGCGGGGCCAACGCTGATCTTATAGTTCGTCAGGCCCGTGCAGCTTTCTGTCGGATAGTACACGGTCTTGGAGCTCTCGTCGAAAGCATTGACCGTGCCGGTAAAGGTAAAGGATGTGCTGTCAGTAGTTGCCGACACATAGGTTGCATACAGAGTAACGGTCTTGTTCGTGCCCTTTTCAAGTGTCGCCTTCAGAGGCTGCTTTGCAAGCTCGGTGCAGGTGGTATACGGATCGTTGATCGTATCTCCGAGCGCCGGCTTTTCAATTTTATTGTATGCCTTTGCGTCCCAGACGTAGAGCTCGACGGACTTGCTCGTGCCGCTGCCGGAGGTAGACGGCATGGTCGCCGTGATCGTGACCTTGCCGGTTCCCACGGCTGTGACTGCTACAGTATCGCTGCCCGACTTGGGTGTGACCGTAGCGATTTTTTCATTGGAACTTGTCCAGACAAGACGGCTGGCGGCGCTGCTGCTTTCGGATTCGACCGCTGCAGTCAGCGTGAGCGTGCCGGTCGCCATGCTGGAGATCAGGGTTTTGTAAGTGTCAGAAGCAGAACTGGCCACATCGATCTTCGCAAACCGCTTGTTGGTCAGATCGGTATCCACGGTCAGACCGGTGATCGTTGCAGCGTCCTTGACGACGTTGATGTAGCAGTCCTCTGTCAGCCCGCTGGTCGTCTCGGTGACTGTTACCTTGACCGGCGCAGTTGTCTCATCGACCTGCGGATAGATGGAGCCGTCGGGGTTTACGACGATCTTCGCATTAGCGCCTGTCCCGTTGGTCTTCTCATCGGGCGTATATGTATATGTGCCCGTCACTGTTTTCGTGCCGAGCATGAGCTTCGGCTGAATAGACTTCGTCTTGCCGCCCTTGGTGACGTAGATGTTCTTCTCGGCCAGCGTCAGCGTATAGCTTGCGCCGCTGCGTACTTCGATGTACCCATTGGACGGATATGTTGCTGTGACAGTTGAGCCGGCTCCGGCAGGTGTTACGGACGCGCTGACGCGGATCTTACCGGTGAGGCTTCCTGCCGTCACGGTGACCTGCGCTGTGGCTGTCGTCGCGGAGGTCGGAATAACAGGCACGTTGTCCGACTTGCTCAGTGTTGCAACGCCCGCAGTGCCGTTGATCGCGAAATCGACCGTTGCAGTTTCAATCTTATCGGTCGGGCCGGTCACGGTCGCGAGCAGCGTGACCGTACCGCCCTGATCAAGCGTGTCGCTGAATCCCTTGGAAGAGGGATCAACAGCCAGCTTAACAGACCACGGCGTGATGCTGATGATGAACGCATAAACAGCCTTGTTGTCGCCGGTACCGTTGAAGCCGCGGTTGTTGCTTGCGGCTTCGGCAGTCTTATACACGTAGACATACTGGTTGCTCACGGCTTTCGTAATGCCGCTGGCTACGGTGATGCTGTTTTTTTTGGCGGTCTCACCGCTTGTGTAGTAGGGAACAGTCAGATAGCCGCTGCTGCTGCCCACTTTCCAATAGTATTTTGTTCCATTGAACGTTTCGGGGAGCTCTACGGTAAGTGTTTCGCCCGGAGCTGCCGTCAGGCTTTTTGTCGGGTTTGTCTCTGCAGCCAGCACTGCCGGAACCATCGCCAATACCATGGCGAGCACCAGCAGCAGGCTCATGAATCTTTCAAATGTACGCTTCATACCTGCACCTCTTTCAATTTGCGGCCTGTTGCAGCCGCAGATTTTATGTAACCAGTTTACCATAAAAATTAAAAATTGCAACCAATTTTTACGAAAATGTCTGTTTTACCAAGCATTTCAGCCCCTTTCGGCCCATGTTGCGAGGTAGACGTAACACCCGCCACAAGATATTGTGGGCCGCGCCGTGTCCGCATCCGCGCTTCTCTTTCCTACACGCAAAAATTCCGCAAGGGTTGCATCCTGCCGAAAATTTTCTGTCCGCAAAAAGCTGCCCTTTTGCAAAGGGGGCTTGACAAGAGCAGTCTAATGCGTTAGACTGCAATTACAGTCTAACGCATTAGACAAGGAGGGAATGCCTATGTCCACCCCGAAGATATTTGAGAGCGAATACCGGTTCTGCCTGATTTTATGGGAGCATGAGCCGCTGCCCAGTGCGGAGCTGGCGAAGCTGTGCAAAGAAAGGCTCGGCTGGAGCCGGACGACGACGTATACGGTCATCCACCGTCTAGGCGAGCGCGGCATCGTAAAAAACGAAAACGGCCTCGTCTCCTCCCTCGTCTCCAAGGACGAGGCGCAGGCGGCAGAGCTGGACGAGCTGGTCGAGAAGACGTTCGAAGGCTCGCTCCCCGCGTTTATCGCGGCGTTCGCGCGCAAGACGAAGCTTTCGCAGGACGAGGTCGACCGGCTGCGCGCCATGATCGACGGCTATGAGGAGAAGCGGCCATGACAAATCTTTTTCTCGGCTTTCTCAACCGCAGCCTGTCTGCGGCGGTTCTGATTTTTGCGGTCGTGCTGGTGCGGCTGGTGTTCAAAAAAGCGCCTAAATGGCTGCTGTGCGCCCTGTGGGCGCTGGCGGCGGTGCGGCTTTTGTGCCCGTTCTCGATTGAAAGCGTGCTGAGCCTCATTCCGAGCGCGGAGCCGGTGCAGCCGGAGATCGTGTATTCCGCCGCGCCAGCCATCACGAGCGGCATCCCGGCGGTCGACGCCATTGTAAATCCGCCCTTACAGGCTGCATTCACGCCCGACCCCGCGCAGAGCGCGAACCCGCTGCAAATCCTGACGGAGCTTGCCGCATGGGTCTGGCTCGGCGGCTGCGCGGTGCTTATCCTGTACGCGGCGATCTCCGCGCTGCGCCTGCGGCTTCGTGTGCGCACGGCGGTGCGGCTGGAGGGGAACGTGTTCCAGTCGGAATTCGTCCCGTCCCCGTTCATCCTCGGCGTGATTCGGCCAAGAATTTATCTGCCTTTCGGGCTGGAGCCCGGCGCGCAGGACATGGTTCTGGCGCACGAGCGCGCACATTTAAAGCGCGGCGACCAGCTCTGGAAGCCGCTGGGCTTCCTGCTCCTGACGGCATACTGGTTCAACCCCGTCTGCTGGCTGGCGTATGTTTTATTCTGCCGCGATATCGAGGCGGCCTGCGATGAAAAGGTCGTGCGCGAGCTGGGCGACGGGTGCAAGGCGGCGTATTCCCGTGCGCTGCTGCAATGCAGCGTCCCGCGCCGGATGATCACGGCCTGCCCGCTGGCCTTCGGCGAGACGGGCGTGAAGGGCCGCATCAAGTCCGTTTTAAATTACAAAAAGCCTGCGTTCTGGGTCGTGCTGGCGGCGGTATTCGTGTCCATCGCCGTGGCCGTGTGCTTCCTGACCGACCCGAAGACGGACGCAGAGCAGCCGGAGGAAGAGCTGCCCGCTTCTTCTACCGCAGACAGCCCCGCAGAGGCAGACAGCACGCCCCCGACAAGCGCGTTCTTTTCCAGTATAGAGGACTACGCCGAATATTATATCGCGCAGGTCATTTTGCCGGAGCCAATCGAATATAAGGTGCTGACCGACGGCGGATTTGAGACTGTAACAGATACGGTGCAGGACGCGCAGATGGTGAACCTCGAGCAGCTTGCATCCCTGTCCGGCCTCGACCCGGAGGGAGACTTGCAGCTGTGGAGCTACAAAATTGCGATCGCGCCGGAAAATGCCGACGGGCGCACCTT
>OJAR01000592.1_pt1 | contig 11050 bp, 6 predicted proteins | sample 1589431 | NCBI WGS metagenome assembly OJAR01 (sample SAMN03283242) | human gut metagenome | biome: human-associated habitat; material: feces | host: Homo sapiens | place: Peru | collected 2012 | reverse complement strand
GGTGTAGCCATACTTGCCGCTCGTGCCGCCGTGCGCGGTGCGGCGCTCAACGTGATGATAAATGCTGCCGGACTCAAGGACACGGACAAAGCCAAGGCACTCAAAGGTGAGGCTCAGGCCTTGGCTGCCGAGGCGGACAGCCGCGAACAGACTCTAATATCCGAAATCGAAGAAAGACTATGACTCTCAACCAATTCCAACAGGACATCGTGGGCGGTATTCCGGCCCGACTGCCCGAACCGCAGGAATATGACACTTCTGTCAACCACGCTCCGCGGCGCAAGGATATCCTCACGCCCGCACAAAAGGCCTTGGCTCTGAAAAATGCGTTGCGCTATTTCCCTAAGGAACAGCACGCCGTCTTGGCTCCGGAATTTGCCGAGGAGCTACGCCGCTATGGCCGCATATACATGTATCGGTTGCGCCCGCATTATCCGATGTACGCCCGGCCCATCGAGGAGTACCCGGCCAAGTGTCGGCAGGCTGCGGCCATAATGCTGATGATACAGAACAATTTGGACCCGCGCGTGGCCCAGCATCCGCACGAACTTATCACTTATGGCGGCAACGGTGCCGTGTTCCAAAACTGGGCGCAATACCGCCTGGCGATGCAATACTTGTCGCAGATGACCGAGTGTCAGACCTTGGTAATGTACTCGGGACATCCGTTGGGGCTGTTTCCGTCGCACAAGGACGCGCCACGTGTTGTGGTCACCAATGGTATGGTCATACCCAATTACTCCAAGCCGGACGACTGGGAGCGCTTCAACGCCATGGGCGTGTCGCAGTACGGCCAGATGACAGCCGGATCGTACATGTATATAGGTCCGCAGGGCATAGTCCACGGTACCACAATTACGGTGCTCAATGCGGCTCGTAAGCGTCGCGCGCCGGGCGACACACGCCGTATGCTGTTTGTGTCTTCCGGACTGGGCGGAATGTCGGGAGCACAGCCCAAGGCCGGGAATATAGCCGGCGTGGTAAGCGTTGTCGCCGAAATCAATCCGGCGGCCGTCGAGAAGCGTCACAGCCAGGGATGGGTGGACGAGGTGCATACCTCGTTGGATGAGCTGATTCCGCGTATACGACGTGCTTTGGCCGATGCCGAGGTGGTGTCTATGGCTTATCAAGGCAATATTGTAGACCTTTGGGAACGTTTGGCCGATGAGAACATCCGTGTAGACCTGGGCAGCGACCAGACCTCGCTGCACAACCCGTGGGCCGGCGGATATTATCCGGCAGGACTTACCTACGAGCAGTCGCGCATGATGATGGCCGAAGATCCGGAACAATTCAAGCAGCAGGTGCAGATGTCTCTGCGCCGACAGGTGGCCGCCATAAATAAGCTTACGGCACGAGGTATGTATTTCTTTGACTACGGCAACGCCTTTATGCTGGAGGCCTCGCGCGCCGGAGCTGACATTGTGGACTCCGAAGGCAAGTTTATATACCCGTCATACGTGCAGGACATTATGGGGCCGCTGTTTTTCGATTACGGCTTCGGGCCGTTCCGCTGGGTGTGCACCTCGGGCCTGCCTGAGGATTTGGCGCAGAGTGACGACATCGCACGCCGCGTACTCGAAGACATGCGCCGCGATGCTCCAGCCGAAATTGCCGGACAGCTCGAAGATAACATTCATTGGATAGCCGAGGCCGGCGCCAACAACTTGGTGGTCGGATCGCAGGCGCGTATCCTATATGCTGATGCAGAGGGACGTATGGCTATAGCTCGCGCCTTCAACGAAGCCATAGCCGACGGGCGCATCTCGGCGCCCATAGTCCTGGGTCGTGACCACCATGATGTCTCGGGCACCGATTCGCCCTATCGTGAGACGTCCAATATTTATGACGGCTCGGCCTTTACCGCGGATATGGCCGTGCAGAATGTCATCGGCGACGGATTTCGCGGAGCCACCTGGGTGTCGCTGCACAACGGCGGCGGTGTCGGATGGGGCGAAGTCGTCAACGGCGGATTCGGTATGGTTATCGACGGCAGCGCCGAGGCGCGTCGGCATATAGACGAGATGATGCTGTGGGACGTCAACAACGGCATCGCTCGCCGCAGCTGGGCTCGCAACGACGGAGCCATGTCGGCTGCGCGTCGCGCCATGGCTCTTCATCCGGACATGATCATCACCATGCCCAACATCGCCGATGACGACGTGGTGCGCGATGCGCTCGCGTGACTTTGGCTCATAGGAAATATTGTCCGCCTTCTCAAAAATTTACAAACCACAAATTCTTACCTCGAATATGTATCATACCATTAGTGAAAGGCATATTACGCCTGCCAAAATATACGAAATCGTTGCCTCGGGCAAGGCGCTGCGTCTATCGGAGCAAGCCGTGGAGCGCATACACAAGTGCCGCGAGTACTTGGACAAAAAAGCCGTCGGCGGCACGCCCATTTACGGCGTCACAACGGGCTTCGGTTCGCTGTGCAATGTCTCTATAGACCGTAAAGACTTGTCCACATTGCAGCGTAATCTGATTATGTCACACGCTTGCGGCACCGGCGAACGCGTGCCCTCCGAGATTGTCAAGTTGATGATGCTGCTTAAGGTTCAATCGCTTGCTTACGGCCACTCCGGCGTGCAAGTGGCTACCGTTCAGCGACTTATTGACATGTACAACCACGATATCATCCCCGTCGTCTATCAGCAGGGTTCGCTGGGTGCTTCGGGTGACTTGGCGCCATTGGCGCACATGTCGTTGCCGCTCATCGGAATGGGCGAAGTGGAATACATGGGCAGGGTGGTGGATGCCGGCGAAGTGATGCACAAAATGGGCTGGGAGCCTATCGACTTGCAGTCCAAGGAAGGTCTGGCGTTGCTCAACGGCACACAGTTTATGAACGCCTACGGCACGTGGGCGCTGCACATGGCACATCGAATTTCGGCATGGGCCGATGTCATAGGCGCCATTTCGCTGGATGCCTTCGACGGCCACATCGAGCCCTTCAATGACTCGGTCAACCGCATCCGCGCACACCGCGGTCAGTCGGACACGGCCACATTCTTCCGCAAATTCATGGAAGGCAGTGAGATAGTGGCTCGTCCGAAGAAGGATGTCCAAGACCCGTACTCGTTTCGCTGTATACCGCAGGTACACGGGGCGTCCAAGGACACAATACGGTACGTGGACAGCGTCTTCGAAGCCGAAAGCAACTCGGTGACAGATAACCCGACGGTGTTCCCGGACGAAGACCTCGTTGTTTCGGCCGGCAACTTCCACGGCCAGCCGTTGGCCATCGCCATGGATGCCTTGTCCATAGCCGTCGCCGAGCTGGGAAGCATCTCAGAGCGCCGCATCTACCGCCTCATCTCGGGCCTGCGCGATCTGCCGCGCTTCCTCGTGGCCAATCCGGGTCTCAATAGCGGATTTATGATTCCGCAATACACTGCCGCATCCATCGTCAGCCAAAGCAAGGGCCTGTGTATGCCCGCCTCGGTAGACTCGATTTCGTCCTCGCAGGACCAGGAAGACCATGTCAGCATGGGTGCCAATGCGGCTACAAAGTTATACCGCGTGGTACTCAATACCGAACGCGTACTCGGTATTGAGCTTTTCAATGCCGTACAAGCCCTCGACTTCCGCCGTCCGCTCAAGTCGTCACCGGCCATAGAGGCTCTTGTGGCCGAATACCGCGCCATTGTCCCATATATAGACAACGACCAACCGATGTATCCGCATATTGCCAACTCTATCAAATTCATACAGCGCGAAGCACCGCGCATCTGACAGTACACGCCCATAATGGCTATAAAGCTGTAATGGCCATTATGGGCACGCTTCTTTACCTACTACGCGCTATGGACACTCTATTATACAATATCGGGTTTCTCGCCGGCATCGAAACACAAGGCCGCACACGCCTGCAAGGAACGGAAATGGGCGAAGAACGCTCGATGCGCGATGCATATCTCGTAATCAAAGAAGGGCTTATCGCCGACTTCGGTCCCATGGCCTCGATGCCGCGTGACCGCCGCTACGACACCGAGACGGATGTCCGTGGCGGCGCCGTCCTCCCGGCGTTCTGCGATGCGCACACGCATATCGTGTATGCCGGATCGCGCGAGCGGGAATTCGAGGATAAAATACGCGGACTCTCCTACGAAGACATTGCGCGTCGCGGCGGCGGAATACTCAATTCGGCCGACCTGCTGCACAACACCTCCGAGGACGAACTTTACCGCCAAGCACTGCCGCGTGCACGCCGTATGATTGAGTACGGCACCGGAAGCATCGAAATCAAGAGTGGATACGGACTCAACCTCCATGACGAATTGAAAATGCTGCGTGTCATTGCTCGTTTGCGCCAAGACTTGCCGGCCAATATTGTGTCCACATTTCTGGGAGCGCACGCATTGCCGCGCAATTTCGCCGGTGACTATCAGGGATATGTCGATGTTGTATGTCGCGAGATGATTCCCGCCGTGGCGCACGAAGGCCTTGCCCAATACATCGATGTGTTCTGCGACCGCGGATTCTTTACGCCGCAGCATACGGCGCAGATACTCGAATGTGGGTACCGCCACGGCTTGCGGCCCAAGATTCACGCCAACGAGCTGGACTACTCCGGCGGCGTGGAAGTGGGCGTGGCGCACAATGCCCTCTCCGTAGACCATCTCGAACACACCTCCGACGACCAAATACGCGTCCTCAAAGACACACATACGATGCCGACGGTACTGCCGGGCTGCTCGCTTTTCTCGCGCCTGCCTTACGCCCCGGCACGCCGAATGATTGACGCCGGGCTGGGTGTTGCGGCCGCCTCCGACTATAATCCCGGCTCGACACCCTCGGGCAATATGTCGCTGGTCAATTCGCTGCTATGCATACAGATGCGGCTCACTCCGGCCGAAGCGCTCGCCGCCACCACCATCAACGGCGCCTATGCCATGGGCCTGTCCGAGACCACCGGCGCCATCGCTGTCGGCCTCCGTGCCGACCTCCGCATCACCGATCCCGTCCCCTCGCTCGCCTTCCTGCCATACTCCTTCGGCGACAACCTCACTCGCACGACCCTCCTCTCCGGCCGCCCCGCCTGATGCCGCGATGGCTGCATATGCGCGCAAAAGACGTTATACCGGACAAATATGGATGGTAGCAAAACTATAATTCGAATCTTTTGGGCGGTGATTATTATCGGTATCATCGCCATAGGCGCGCACGTACACGATAGCAAAGACACCGAAAAGCCTGTAGCGTCAGAGCCGGACACGCCCCAAACCACAGGGTACGATTTGATGTTGAATCATAAAGTCGATACTTTTATCGACCCGACCATTGCTTGTCCGACGAGCGGCAGCCGCAGCAGCTACGTAAGCCAATCATCGCCATCCGGAGATTCTTACGATGCCGGATATGATGCCGGATTCGAGGATGGCTATGCCGCCGGAGTGGCAAACAATTCGTTCGGCGCCGGCTATGATGATGCAAACGAGTTTTCGGACGAAGATGCCACGCGCTTTTGTGCCGGATACGAAGCCGGCTACGAGTCCGGATTCTTGGAAGGCCTCGCTCACTACAACGATGAAAAGCAAAAAGAATCCCTAAGAACGCGTTCCTTCTTCCATCACAACCACTATCCCGACCCTTGGGATGAGGAATAGAAAAAGATATCCTCGAGACTATGCGGCATCTGCTGTATCTATTATGCCTCTAAATGAGTATCTTGAGTGTCTCGACATCCAGCAAGAACGGGATAATGCCCACATAGATGATGCCATCTTCATCTGTCCACATTCTTTGGTTCCCATCTAATACCACTATTTTGCGGTAGAAGTCTCCGCTATGTTTCAACGAGAATGTCTCCTGTTTGCGCTTCTCCGGGTCATCTACATTCAGCGCGGACTGGATATACACTTTTTCTTTTCCGGTGTTCACGACAAAGTCAATTTCGTATTGAGATTGCTTCCGTTTGCCATCAATTGTTTGTAAGACTTCGACCACGCCGACATCGACACTTAGTCCGCGCATTAACAGCTCGTTGTATAACATGTTTTCCATCAGGTGCGAACGTTCCTGTTGACGCCAGTTCAAGCGAGCATTCCTTAATCCTAAGTCCACTGCATAATATTTCTGAATAGACCCAAAATACTTTCTGCCTTTTACGTTCCATCTTTTTGAACAACTAAAAAGATACGCGTCTTCAAGGATGTTTATGTATTTCTTGATGGTGCTGTCCGATGTTGTCTTGCCCAATATAGAACAAGCAGTATTAGCCAGCTTGTGTGGATTTGTTAGTGAACCGACCGATGACGATAAAACGTCTGTCAAAGTATCAAGCAATGTTATGTCTTTTAGCTTGTTTCGTTCAATAATATCCTTTAGATAGACGTTCTTATAAAGATTTATAAGGTATTTGCGCTTTTCGGCCTCGTCATCTTCCAGCACGGCTAACGGCATACCACCATATGCCAAATATTCCTCAAGGGCATCAATTTTGTCAAGCTCTTTTGTTTGGCAGAACTCTTTGAAGGACAGCGGATAAATCCTGATTTCCGACCCCCTGTCCCGAAAATTGGTGACAATATCCGTAGACAACATCTTAGAGTTTGACCCGGTCACATACACATCCAGATTCGGATGCCCCATTAAGTCAGTGAGTACGTCATAAAAAGTCGTATAAAGCAATTCCCGGTCCTCTTCCGGCACAGATTTTTCATCTATATCAGTGCTTTTTACCCTGTAGGACAGCTGTATCTCATCGATGAAAACATAATACCGCTTACCCATATCGCTTGACTTTTTGACCACATAATCGTATAGGACGTTTGGGTTGCGGTATTTTACGTCACGTCTTTTCTCTAAGTCAATTTCTATGAAGGAGTCTTCCGTAACGCCGGTCTCTATCAGATGCTGTTTGAAAAGAACAGATAGGAGGAACGACTTGCCACAGCGTCTGATACCTGTGATAATCTTAACCTTGCCGTTCCAGCTTTTGGCACTAAGTTTTGCTATGTAATCGGCTCTATTTATTATCATTACGTCTGTTTTTTAGTAGCTGCAACTGAAAAAATGGTTGCAGATGCAGCTGTTTTTTCAGTGCAAAGATACGATTTTGTGTTATATACTACAAATAATTAGCGTTTTACCTCTCTCTATTTCCGGGCCGCAGATGGTTGGGTCAGGGGCTTTTCGTAGGCGAGGCGGGGGCCCCAGGTGAAGTGGTGGAGGCCGCGGCAGGTGTAGTCGGCGCGGCTGAGGATGCGCTGCATCACGATGTTGTCTTGGCCGGTGTCTATGCGCATGGCGCGTATGCCTTGTGCGGCAAGGTGCGCTTCGGACATGGCAAGGATTTCGGCGGCAAGCCCTTGTCCGCGAAATCCCGGGGCTATGGCCAGTCGATGGATGACGCCGTAGGATCCGGGATAGTGCCATATCCCGGATAGACGGTCGTACTCGGCATCGCCTCCGGTCAGGTAGGCATAGGCAATAATGCCGTGTTCTTCAGCATTGTATACACCTTTATTGGCAACGCTTTCCCCTTCAGAATTCCATGCTCTTTCGGCGGCAATATCTGCGCTTGTACCTTCGGCGACAGCGCTTTCTTTTACGCTTTCGGCGGCAATGCTATCATATTCGAATACGTATGCGCCTTGGGCGGCAATGTCTGCGGCAATGTCGTCATATGACGGGTAGCCGTCTTCCCATTGGCGAAATCCGCATTGGCGCTGGAACCGTCGAGCGCTGTCGGTGATTGCCAGTATTTGCTCGATGTCTGCCGTTGTGGCGTATCTCATTTTCATACTCCAAAGTTAGGCATAACTATTTGTTTTGGCAAGATTGTCAAACGCGGCGGTGGATGATGTTTGAAAAATAGAAAGGGAGGCGAGCCGCGCGGCTCGCCTCCCTTTATTGAGGATGATGTTGGTCAGTGGTTATTTGATGACGACCTTGGTGGCTTTATTGCCTTGACGGCGTACATAGATGCCTGGGGTGAGGTTGTCGGCGTCTACGCGTATGCCTTGGAGGTTGAAGTACTCGACGTCGGCGTTGTCGCCATCGACGGTGATGTCGGAGATGGCGTCAGCGATTTCGCCGGCATACTTGAAGTATCCCAGACCTTGTCCGAAGACGTTGGCGTAGATGTTGACGATGCCCTTGCGCGATCCTTCGGCGCTTACGACAACTGTGGACATGTATTGGCTGTTCACGTTTGATCCGAAGCCGTTTTCGGGCAGGCGTTTGATGGGAGCCGTGGCTTTGGCCACGCCGCTGGTTACATCAATGATAGCTACTTGTCCGTCTTGCAGGTTGCCGGTCTTGTAGGTGATAGCGGCGATGTATCGCTTGTTGCCTATGGAGAATTGGGCGAAAGCTGTGCCGTAGGAGGATCCGCCGAGCGCTTCTTTGGGCAGAATTTCGTCTGTAATCTTGCCGGAAGCGTCGAACTTGGCTATCTGGTTGTCTTTCTGGGCCATCCAGAAGCTGCCGTCGGTGTTGGGATAGATCTTGGAAGCACCACGGCCGTCGCTGCCGTATGCATATGCTTCGCCTTTAGCGTTTTTCAGCGCTATGGTGTGCATATTGTTGTCGCAGCTGCCGTTTTTGATTTCGAAGTATACGACTTCGTTGGAGCCGTCTTTGGTGAGCCATACTCGGCCGTTGTTGAGCGTTCCGCTGAAAGCTACGGAAGCACCGGTTATGATGCCTGCGCCGTCTTTCTGGACGAGTACGCGCGGTGCGGCTGCATCGTTGTCCCAAATGTATACGCGGAGGTTTTGGGCGGCTGTTACGATGTTGGAGGCGATGAGTTTGCCGTCGGCTACGGCGAGACCGCCGAGTTTGCCGAGAGCACTTCCGAGGTCGGCCACGGAGAGCGAGCCTTTGTGCTTGCCGTCCTTGGTGTTGATGATGTTCACTGCGACATCACCCCAGTTTTTGCCGTTGAGTACATAAAGTTTGTCACCAATCAGAGCGATGTCACGGTTGGCCGATTCGTTGGTGACGAAGCTTGTCCAGCTCGGGGTGTTGTTCTTGTTGGTGGAGTATATCCATTCCTCGGAGAGTTTGTCCTGATGGGCTGCAATGTCTTCGAGCAGGGTTATGGTGGCTTCGCATGTGCCGTTGAGGGCTACGGTGACGTTGGTCGCGCCCTGGCTTGACAGCGTGATGGTGGCCTTGTGAGTGCCTTCGGCGGTGGGGGTGTATGTCACCTTGATTGTGCCGGAGTTGCTGAGACTTGTATTGGAAAGCTTGAACATGTTGGCATTTGTGCCGCTGAGAGTGGCGGTGATGTTGCCTTTGAGGTTGGCGCCTTCAATCTTGAGGTCTTTGGCCACTGCCGCATTCTTCTTGGAGGAGAAGGACAACGAGGTGGGATTGGCGCTTATTGTCGGGTTAGGTTCGCTCGGGCCGACGATGGCCGAGGGATTCTTGGCCGGCGGGTTGCCGTAGGCGTAGTATGCCATGCCGTGCTTGGTGGAGAGTACCCAGGCTTCCAAGTATGAGTCGCCGTCGGTGTTGATCATGCAATCGCCTGTGCTGTTGGTGTTCTTTGTGGCGTCTCCAAGTCCGTCGGCGGGGTACTTGCCGTTTTCGGTGGTGTTGGAGTAGTCGCCGGCGTTGTCCTTGACGATGCGCATCTTGGCTCCGGTGTAGTTCGTCGTGCCTTCGAAGATGAGGTTGATGGCATATTTGCCGCCCTTCCAATTGAATTCGTGATGGCTGGCGCCCCAAGGTTTTTTGTCTTCGGCGCAGGTGTTGACGCATTGTACGGTGCAAGTGCCGTTGTTGGGGTTATTGGTCCATGCGGGCATACTCTGAGAACCGTCTACCCACCATCCGCTGCCTTTGGGATATGCGCGCGAGGTGGCTCCGGTCTTCCATTGTTTGCCGTCTTTCAGAACCTTAGTGTTCTTGGCCTGAGCAATTTTGGTGCCGTTCATATGGTATTCGACGATGCGGGTGTCGGTGCCGTTGTCGTTACAGAATGCTAACCAGTAATCCGAGGGATATGTACCGGTAAGCTCCATACAGTCACCCACACGAGCGGCGCCTTGGATGTCTGTGGTAGATAGTGCCAGTGTGGGGTAGCTGTTGTCGTTGTCCCATGCGTATACACGGAACTCTTCGCCTTGTTTTGCGATGTTGCAGGCGAGAATCTTGCCGTTGATACACTTGACATCGCAGAGTGTCAGAGTGCCGCCCTTGACGATGTCGTTCTTGGGCAGGAAGCCGAGTTTGGCGCCGGTTTGGGCGTTTAGTACCAGTATGTCGCTGTGGTTGTATACGCAATAGAGTTTACCGTCGTTGTATACAAAGTTGCGGATATTGGAGGCGTCATAGCCCTTGGAGTCCTTGTTGCCTTTCTTTTCGGAGAGGTTCCATTTTTCGGAGAGCTTGCCCAGCGGCGGAGCGGTTACGGTAGCAGTGATGTTGATGATTTTTTCAAGGCTTCCGCTCTTGACTTTGACATAAAATTTGGAGTTAACGGCCGAACCACCTTCGCAGTATGTGCCGATTTTGTCGGAGATATTGAAGGTGATTTTGAAAGTGCCGCCGGTTTTGGGAAGTGATGTAACGCTTGGGGTGAAACGTCCCGGGGTGTAGGAAGCAATGGTGATATCGCTGCTAAGGTCTTTGCCGGTGACATTAATGGTCGCGGAGGGATGCTGGTTGAGTTCGCAGGTGAAGTTTACGGACGCGGGGCTGACGGTGAGCGTGGGGTTGCTGGGTGTGGGCTTGGAGCCGGTGGCAATGCATCCCCAGTGGAACGTTCCGATGTTTTTGTATCCGTTGCTGTATCCGGGCCAGTCGTATGTCGAATAGCGGCCGTCCCAGTTAGGGTAGCTGGCACCGTTGTAGTCGCCATAGGGGTCGTGGCAGATGAACGAGCCGGTCTTTGCCCAGGTGCTGGAGCCGTTGGAGGCAGCTGCCTGATTGGTGCGGAAGCCGAGGACGACGTGTCCGCCTGTGCCGTTGGCCAGACAGATGGTGTACGGGTCGTTATTGTTGGTCTGGGTGCAGAAAGTGCTCCACGATGAGGCGAAAGAGGAGCTAAGGCCGTTTTTTTGGTAGAAGCTGGCCATCATTGAGGCGG
>OJAR01000591.1_pt1 | contig 11055 bp, 9 predicted proteins | sample 1589431 | NCBI WGS metagenome assembly OJAR01 (sample SAMN03283242) | human gut metagenome | biome: human-associated habitat; material: feces | host: Homo sapiens | place: Peru | collected 2012 | reverse complement strand
ACTTATTGGCGAAGCAGCGGCAAATGGGGTGGACGGTGTGCGACGACTCCACATTCACGCGGCATCGTGGAGCCGATAGCATTGTGGTGGTGGGGCTGCATAGTTTCCGTCCGCCGCATTGGAAAATACCCACTTATCTGCGTGAGGTGTATTCACAAATCGCCAATCCCCATATCTATAAGATAGTGCTCCAGCATGTGCCGTATGTTTGGGACAATTACACCGACACAGCGCATATCGACTTGATGCTGTCGGGGCATACCCATGCCATGCAGCTGATGTTTAGCTTCTTCGGTGTGGAAATCTCGCCGGCACGGCTCATTTCGCCATATTGGCGCGGCGAGTATCACAATGGCGATGAATCATTATATGTGAATACGGGTGTGGGTGAAGTGGGTGTGCCTATGCGCATAGGCGTGAAACCAGAAATCACCGTTATCACACTTAAAAAGAAAAAATAACCATAAGTTATGGCTGACAAAATATCACAACTCATCTCGCAAGAACTCAACATTCCGCTTCACCAAGTGGCTGGAACGGTTGGGCTGCTCAACGACGACAACAGTATTCCCTTCATCAGTCGCTACCGTAAAGAAGTGACTGGTGGGCTCGATGAAATAGCGGTGCAGTCGGTGGAAACACGGCTCAATTACTACAACGAACTTGAAAAGCGTAAAGCCACGATTATCAAGAGCATCGAGGCGCAAGAAAAACTCTCCGAGGAATTGTCGGTGAGGATTTTGAACTGTTGGGACGCAAACACTTTGGAGGACATTTATTTGCCCTACAAGCCCAAGCGCCGCACAAGGGCAGAGGTGGCACGCGAGAAAGGGCTGGAGCCTTTGGCGAAGATTATCATGGCGCAACGCTCCGACGACATTTCACGCCGTGCACAGCAATTCCTTTCCGATGCTGTGCCTGATGTGGAAGCCGCTATCGCTGGCGCGCAAGACATCATTGCCGAATGGATTTCGGAGAGCGAGGCAGTGCGCAACAGTGTGCGCCGTGCTTTCCGCCACGATGCCGTGCTCAATTCCCATTTTGTGAAAGGGAAGGAGATAGAGGGCCGTAACTATGAGAATTATTACGACTACAGCCAGCCGCTGCGCCGAGTGTCGTCGCACCAACTCCTTGCCATTCGCCGTGGCGAAAAGGAGGGATTCCTGAAGGTGGGCATCGCCATCAACGACGACCGCACCATCGATAACATTTGCCGTATAGTGGTGAAAGGTAGTGGAAAAGCCTCCATGCTGGTGGAAGAAGCGGCGGAAGACAGTTTCAAACGCCTTGTGAAACCATCTATCGAAACGGAGTTTGCCGCGCTGTCAAAGTCGAAAGCCGATGATGAGGCCATCGATATGTTTGCGCAGAATGCACGCCAGTTACTTTTCGCTCCACCATTGGGGCATAAGCGCATTTTGGCAGTTGACCCTGGTTTCCGCACAGGTTGCAAGGTGGTTTGCCTCGATGAGAATGGCAATTTGCTGCATCACGATGTGATATATCCCACGGCTCCTAACTACGACATCGACGGAGCCACGGAAAAAGTGTGCGCACTGGTGGAGAAATACGCCATCGATGCCATCTCGCTTGGCAACGGCACAGCGAGCCGTGAGACTGAACGCTTCCTCAAGCGCCTGCGCCACAGCCGAAAGGTGGATGTGTATGTGGTGAGCGAAAACGGTGCCAGCATCTATTCAGCCTCGAAGATTGCACGCGATGAGTTTCCCGATAAAGATGTGACGGTGCGTGGCGCTGTGTCGATTGGCCACCGTTTGCTCGACCCATTGGCAGAATTGGTGAAGATTGACCCAAAGTCGATAGGCGTGGGGCAGTATCAGCATGATGTGGACCAAAACAAACTGAAAGAAGCACTCACATTCACCGTGGAGAGTTGCGTGAATAGCGTGGGCGTGAACATCAACACAGCGAGTAAGGAATTGCTAACCTACGTTTCTGGTCTCGGACCTGCGTTGGCTGAAAAGATAGTGAATTATCGTGCCGAGAATGGTGGATTCAGTTCGCGCGCCGACATTATGAATGTGCCGAAGATGGGTAAGAAAACCTTCACCCAAGCGGCAGGCTTCTTGCGCGTGCCCGAAAGCGACAATCCGCTCGACAACTCTGCCGTTCACCCCGAAAGTTACAGCATAGTGAAGCAAATGGCTGCCGACTGCGGTTGCACGGTGGCTGAATTGATGGCAGACAAGGCGAAGCGCGCAAGCATCGACATCAAGAATTATGTGAGCGAGAAAGTGGGTATTCCCACGCTTGCCGACATTATGTGCGAACTCGACAAGCCGGGTCGCGACCCACGAAGCGAGATTGAAACTTTTGAGTTCGACGATTCCATCAACGACATCAAAGACCTGCGTAAAGATATGGTGCTGAATGGAAAGGTGACCAATATCACCAAGTTTGGCGCATTTGTGGATATAGGCATTCACGAAAACGGACTGGTGCATATTTCGCATCTTTCCGACCGCCGTGTGAGCGATCCGTCGCGAGTGGTGCATATCGGTCAGCATGTGCGTGTGAAGGTGATAGAGGTTGACCTCGACCGCAAGCGTATAGCCCTGTCGATGAAAGGAGTGCAGCAATGAAAGAGGTGGTTTTGAGCGTTGCCAGCAATGTGGAAAATCGTCGTGAAAAAATGGTTGCGGCAATGGATTGGCTTACAGGGGTGTTGGCTCCGATACGGAGTTCGATGCTCTATACCACCACAGCCCTTCATGGCGACTCCACCTATCTCAACGCTGTGGCGCAAGGTTATACCGATGTGTCGCTGGAGCAACTCAACGCCTTGCTCAAGCAACACGAAATAGCGGAGGGACGCACTGAAGAAATGCGCGCACGCAAGCAAGTGCCCATCGATATCGACATTGTGATTTACGACGGCGAAATCCTCCGCCCCAACGACTACAACCAAGCCTTTTTCCAAAAAGGATGGAAAGAGATTGGAAGTTAGAAATTAGAAATTAGAAGTTAGAGGTCTAAGCCTCCGATTAATCCGAGTGCTCTGAGTGCTCCAAAAACCAGATAACAAATATGAATCAAATGATTTCTGCCCGAACATTGAGGGTGCTGCGCATTGTGGGTATGGTGTATATGCTGTTGGCAATTGCTTATTTGGTGATGCCACTTGATCTCGACCGTGTGGGTTGGATGGGATATATCGACGACTTTTTCCTGTTTATGTCGGCATTCACATTTATGAATGGCGCGTTCCAAAAGGCGGAACGCGCGTTCATTCGTCGTCAGTTTTTCCTACTCTCGGCGGTGTTTTTTGTGCTTTGCCCCATTTGGATTCTTATCTTCACCTCCATTGATTAATGGTAGGTGCGGGTGATGGTGAGGCGTGGTTTGCCGTCGAGTGTGGCAGCCACGCGGGTCCATTGTCCGCTCTCGTTGGTGGTGTAGGTGTAGTTCCACACATATTTTGTTTTACCCTTTTCAGAGGTGATTTGTGTGGCACGGCTGCCATCGTAGCGTAAGAATTTCAGCAGTGTTCCGCCCGTTTTCTCGGTGCGGATTTTTCCGCTTTTATAAGTTGACTTGCGGTTTTTGCCACCAGTAATGGTCTCGTTGCGCTCTGTGATGCGACCATCGGCATCGTAGGTGAAGTTAATCACTTGCCCATCGGTGCAGGTGATGCGAGAGAGGCGCCCGTTGGCTCCGTATGTGCATTTGTAGGCATACGACTTTCCCTTTTCCTTTTTCCCCACCAAGTAATAGCCGTGCTTGGCATCATAGGCGTAGGTGTATTGCGTGAGCACTCGTGTGTGGCCGTTGTATGCCTCGGTGAGCAATCCTTGCGCATTGAATTTGTAGCGGTTGAGCGTAACGGTGCCAGATGTTTCGGTGATGGTTTCATCTACGCTACCCACAAAACCGTTGAAATTCAGTTTCAGGCTCATGAAGCGGTAGGAGTGTGTGGGCAGATTTACAAGATTATCATAAGCCACAAACACACGGTTTGCCACATCGCGGCGGTGCGACGATGCGTAGTCGTCGAGTTCGGCAAGCGTAGTGGCTTTGTTGCACAGGCGCGTTTCCTGCAAGTGCGTCAACGCCTTTCTTGCTTCGCCCACTTGTGTGGAAGCCTCGCTCACAAACTGATAATCGCTGATAAATTTATTCCATGTTTTCTCGTCGTTCACCTCCTTGGCGTGGGTGAATTCCAACTTTAGAAGTTGTGCCTTAGCCTTCTCAATCAATGGCGAATTGGGATAGTTGCGAAGATAGGCGTGGCAGCCAGCCACGGTTTTGCAACTCTCGTCAAATTCAAGAATTGCCACTTGCTCGGCTGCATATTTGTAGGCAGGGTGATTGTTGTCGAGCACGGTCAGGAGTTCGCGGTAGGCGTCAGCGGTGTGGGTGGCTTTCACATCCTCAATCAGTTGCTTTTCCACCATGTTTTTGATGATGTCGATAGAGAGTTCTATGTCGTCGGCACCAAGAAACTTGTTGGCATCCTCAATGCCCACGCCACGCACATACACATTTCGTACCAGTTGAATGGCTTGCAGCGGGTCTTGCTGCATACTCACGCCCTGACGCGATGGGCAAGCCATAAACATGGCGTTGCTCAAATCGTAGAGAGGGTAGAGCGCACGCTCGTATGCCTGGTGGTCGGCAGCCATCATTTTTTCGAGGTTGAGTTGCTCTTGCCATGCGCCGGCATAGTTGCCGCTGCCTAAAAGAGCAAACACGCGGTGCATTTGCTTCACATGGGCGGCTTTAGCATCTTTTTGAAAAGCCACAATTTGTGTTGCGGCGGCAGCCTGTGTGCTGATTGCTGGCGTAAAAGCCACAGCAACTGCTGCGAGGATAAACGCTTTCAATTTCATCGTAGTAAAAAAATAAGTTAGGTGTGTGTTTTGTGTAAAATAATCAACTTTCGCTTTATCCCAAATCGGTTGACCGATTTGGGTTTATTGTATGGGGACTGCCAACAGCGGCGTGTCGCTTGAAAACAGCACACGGTGCGCAATGCTTGGGTTGAACAGTCGTGCAAAGATATTCGTTTTTTTGTTAGGAATCACTATGAGGTCGATTTTTTTCTCCTCTGTGAATTTTCTGAACTCGTCAAGGTCGTCGCTGAGTTTCATTTCTATCATCTGAAATTCGCACTGGGTGTAATGCTCGGTGCAGTATTTCATAATCTGCTCTTTGGCTTCCCTTGTATATTTTTGATTGCTTTTCTTTTCCTCCACATGCACGATGCTCACCTTCATTTTGTTCACCGAAAGCAGGTGTGAGAACAAGTCGAATGAAAGCAGGTCGTTGGGAATGAGATTGCTGAAAAATGCCACATTCTTCACATTGGCAAGTCGGCTGGTCTCAGCGTCTTTAGGAATTGCCATAATGGGGAACTTGCAGGCGTCGAGCACTTCAGCCGTCACGCTGCCCAGTGCGGCACGCTCTTTCTGACTGGTGCCGGCGGTGCCCATCACTATGAGGCACGCTTTCACTTCCTCGGCGCAGGATAGCACGCAATGCTCTGGTACACCCTCGCGCACAGCCGTTTCAAACGCCACATTCGCCAATTTTCCGTCCACAATCATCTTTTCGAGTTTGGAGCGGAGATTTTTCATAGCCAAAAGTGCTTTAGCGCGAAGTGTGTTGTCATCGTCGCCGCTGCGTTCGTAACGGTCGCTGCCGAAAGGCAGAGTGAATTTGCGCTCGGCATTCATGTAGGCGTGCAGCAGCACCACGCTACCGTGATAGCGTCGGGCGTATTCAAATCCCACAATGCAGCTCTTGATGGAATAGTCGCTGAAATCCACAGGAATGAGCACCTTTCTGTCGTTTTTCAACGCGGCTTTGTTGGGTGCCTGTTCACTTTCCACCACAGCCAAGGCTTTTGGCAAATCTTTTTCTCTGATGCGCACACGCACGCCAGCCGACACCACTGGCTCCGACAGGTTCACATTGTGGAGAACAGCAGTGATACCAGCTTGCTCAAGTTGGAATTTGAGAATCACAGCCCGGTCGTAGGTGTGAATGGCAAGTGTGATAAGACGATTGGGATCGTTGTTGTTGCTTTGAGTTGATGCCATGATGATTTAAGTGAAAAGTGATGAATATATAAATGTATTGTAGATATAAAAAAGCATGGAACCTCGCACATTCTATTTAATGTTTGGCCCCATGCTATTCTTTCTTGTTGTCAACTTTTAGGCTTCCTCCTTCTGTCCAAGAATTTCGAGGGCCATATCTAAAATTTTTGTATCGTCGAGAACTACATAACCACCATCGGGACCTGGCTCAATGTGAACGCCCATATTGGTGCCGTATTCATAATTTGAACCTCCGAAATAGTTACGAACTGATTGGTCTGTCATGTTCAACTTATCCGCAATTCTGTGGATTGAACCTTCAGGTAAACTGTCTTTGATGCGACGTAGTTCTTTAAAAGGAATTGTTTTTGGCATGATTATGTAAATTAAATTAGTTAATAAATGGTTTTATTTTATGCTATAAAATTATCACAAAAATTGGAGATTGCAAAATATTTTGCGTGTTATTTTTCGTCAAAAGCTTTTAAATACTGCGATAATGGCGATTATCAGCAAGTTAAACACTATGGCGAAATTGATGATTTTTGCGTCGGTTTGGCTCAACAGAGCATCTGGGGCTGGAATAGCCCATTTTTTTGAGAGCCTTTTCCATATCCAAAACACCAAAAATGCCACGCCTATGCCAATCACCGTGCCACCGAGAATGTCGCCTGGGTAATGCACACCAAGATAGATGCGGCTGTAGGCCACTATTGCCGCCCATGCCATCATCGCAAGCCAAGAGCCACGGTTTCGCAGCACAAGGCTGATGAGTGTGGCTATGCCAAACAGGTTGGCGGCATGGCTCGAAACGAAGCCGTAGAGTCCGCCACGGTAGCCGTTCACCACATGCACGATGTTTTGCAAATCGGGGTCGTGTGTGGGGCGCAATCGCTCCACTATGGGCTTGATGATGCCCGACGAAATGCGGTCGGCAAGCAGCACCACCAGAGCCGTCATGATTACGAACGTGAGAATGCCACGCCAAGAGCGGTGGTGCGCCAAGAGTGCCAGCAGCACAATGATGATGAGCGCCGAGGAAAACTTTCCGGAAACGAGCCACATCAGCTGGTCGGCGTAGGGGCAGTTCCAGCCGTTGAGCGTGCAGAGCAGTTCGGCGTCAAGTTGCTTCAGGTATTCAAGCATATTTCTCAGATTTTTTTAACGTCAACTGAATTAATCCACGCAGGTTCGTGGTGTGCCGACTCCACTTTGTACCAAACCACCACAGGTTTGCCAGCGGTGACCACAGAATCGGCGATGCTCACCTTTGTGCCGCCTTTGAGCTTGAAAGCCACCTCTTTTTCCGATGGGGCGTGAGGGGCGGTGCTGAGGGTGGCGGTTTGTGGCATCACAATCGCATCGGTGTGATTTACTGCCACCGAACGCTGATAAAAAGCAAATGCCATAGTGGCGATAAACACCACCAGCAATATGCCAGCACCGAAGAAACCGATTTTACGGCACAGGATGCTGTTCATGAATATGTAGGCGGCAATGGCAAGCAGCAGCATCACAAACACGATGGCGGAGATAATAGCCCAAGTGTTGCTCGACAGCTGACTCACACTCGATTGGAAAAGGTCGGTTAAAAAACTGTCGGAGGTGTATTCCTCGATTTGCGATTTCTCGCGCACAAATTGCAGGTTGGCTCTCGCGTCGGCGTTCGAAGGGTCGAGCACCAGCGCGCGCTCAAAGTAAAGAATGGCTTGTGGCACATTCTGCATCTTATAGTGGGCGCACCCTAAATTATAGTACAAATCCGACGAGGTGCCGCTTTCCTGGGCTTGCGTCTCGTAGAATTTGATGGCATCTTGATAGCGCTTTTGGTTGTAGGCGCTATCGGCATTGTCGGTGGTGGCTGCAGTAGCCATCACCGTATATATAAAAGCTGAAATCAACAGAATGAGCGATTTTTTCATTTTGCAACAGTTTTTTTGCGTTTCACATTTTCCAGTTGGTCCATAATGGAGGCAGCCTCATCAAACACAGTGTGCATATTGTTGCCGCTCAGTTCGGGAGCATATTGGGCAAACTCGCACTTCTCAAGCAGCGAAAGCATCTTGGCACGGAGCGTGGCATCTACGCCGTAATTCTCCAGTTCGGCATCAATGTTCTCCTTGCTGAGTTCCGACACAGGAATACCTAATTTGTCGCTCAGATAGCCCCACGAAGCGGTGAGCACCTCGGCGTAGAAAGCGGTGCTGTTGTTGGCAAGCATGTGTTTTTTAGCCTGCTTCAAGCGGCGTTGGGCCACCTTGCTTGCGCGCTTCACTCGCATGAGCTGCACATTGGTGCGCTCCTTCACCAGTTTGCGGTAATAGATGAGAATGCCCACAAAAGCGAAAAGCGGCACGAGAATTAGCAACCAGTAGCCGAAGGTGTCGAGCAGCAGCGTGTGCGACTTGCTCAAATTCATGTCGCCACTGTGCACAGGGTGAATGTCGGTCATTCGCTCACCGTCGGCATTTGCATTCGAGGGCTGTCCGTTGCCTTTGGCTATGGTGAGTTTGTGGGCTGGGAGTTTCAGCGTTTCGTATTTTTCGGTGTTGGGGTTGAAATACACAAATTCGCTTTCGGCGATGCTAAAATCGCCCACTTGCTGTGGAATGAACTGGTAGGTGAATTTGATGCTGCCTTTCACATCGTCGCCCTCAGAAGCCGTCTTGATGTCGTTTTGAGGGTCGAAAGTGTCAAACTCCTTCGGGAAACCGATGGTGGGGGCTTTGATGTATTTGATATTGCCGCTACCGGTCACCGTGACGGTGTAGTTGGCGGTGGCGAAAGTCTTCAGATTGGCTGGGGTGATGGCATCTTTAATGGAGAACTCACCCACAGCACCGGTAAAGCCCGCAGGGCGTGGAGAGGGGAGAGGAGTGATGTGAACCGATGCGCTGTTGCTCTTGATGCGCAACTTATCGCCATCAACAGGCACGGCAATAGCGCTGTTGAGCCCCACATACACTCTGCGCTGCACCGGAATCACATCAAATTCGCCAGAATTGATGGTCAGTGTGCCCGACTTTTGAGGATAGAGAATGCTCTTGCGCAGAATGGCGGTGTAGTAGTTTTGCCCGTGGTAGTTTTCCACCCGTGCCGTACCAGCCATTTTTGGTGTGATGTCTTCAATCAGGAAGCCTGTGTATTCAGGCTGCTGGAGCGGCATAAATTCCTTGATAGGGAACTTGGTGTAGAGTTTTACGGTGCACACCACGGCTTGCTGCTCGTAAACGCGCGACTTCGACATCTCAATTTTCACGAACAGGTCGTTGGCAGTAACCGACTTTTCCTCGCCTTGCGAGAATGGGTCTTCGGCGTTCACGCCTCTGCCTCTGAGTTGGCTCATGATGGATTGTGGGGTTTGCTGTTGGCGTTCGCCTTTGCCCACTTTCATTTGAAAACCTTTTGCTGTGATATGCTTACCGCCCACATTTACAGAGGCTTTGCTTACAGTCAAGCGACCTTCCTTCTCTGCCTTGAAAGTGACGGTGTAGCGATACACATTGCCGCTGCTGTGCTCAATCACCTTGCCGTTCACTATCGTGGTGCTTGAACTTGAACCGATGGCTTGCGCGCCCGACTGATAGAGTTTCTTAGCGCCTTCAACTTTCGGTGCGTTGAAAGTGCCGGGGCTCGACACGCCGGAAAGTTGGTACACCAGTTGAAACTTATTTCCGCCCATGTTGCCACCGCCCACATATTCAAGTCGTTGGGAAAGCGCTGGAGCGGAAATCAGAATCGCTAATGCTATGTAGATTATATGTTTGAATAATTTCATCATCTAAAAAAAGTAGTGTGATAAAAAGCGGATACGCGCTGTGGCGGTGGGGGATTACCACTTGTTGCGTGTGCGTGCGCGCTCACCTTGCTGCTGCTTGGCTCTTGCGGCGTTCACTCGCTGCTGGGTGGCATTTTCCTGATTCTGCATGGTGCGCAAAATTTGCTCTATGTTTTGCTGGCTCATACCGCCTTTTTGCTGCTGTCGCTGCTGTTGTTGGTTTTGTTTATCTTGATTTTTGTCTTGGTCCTTATTTTGGTCCTTTTTATCTTTGTTTTGCTTATCCTTGTCTTTATCCTTGTTTTTATCCTTATTCTGGTCTTTATTCTTGTCCTTGTTCTTATCTTGATTTTTGTTTTGATTCTTGTTCTTGTCTTTCTGTTTCAGTTGAGCCATACGCAGGTTGTATCTTGCGTCGTCGTATTTCGGATTTTTGCGAAGCGCCTCCTTGTAGCATTCAATGGCTTGACCATAGTCTTGCTGCTTGTAGGAAATGTTGCCCAAATCGTAGGCTGCCACACTCACCACGGCTGGTTCGGTGCTGCTTTCCACAAGGCTTTTCAGAATTTCGACAGCGTGTTGCAGTTGTTCGCTCATTTGCTCTTGCTGGGTGGTGCCGGTTTGCTGGGGTTGAACTGGCGCAGGGGCGTTTTTCCCCATTTTAGGGTCCTGGCGCAGCAGAGCGCTGGCAAGGTTGAATTGCGCCATGGCGGAATTTGGGTTTTCCGTCAGGGCTTTGCGGTAGGCGGCTTCTGCCTCGGTGTAATTGCCCTGGGCATATTGCTCGTTGCCTTCCACGATGAAGTTGCGCTCCGCTTTAGTGCTTTCGGCAGGCTTATTGCCATCGTTGTGGCTGGAGCAAGCGCAAAGCCAAGTGAGCGACATCACCGACAATACTATATATATAGCTGAATATTTCATTTTTTTTGCTCTTTTTTGGTGAAGAAGTTGAATCGCTTCAAGATTGGATTCTTGCGGTCGAGGATAAACAGTTCGGCAATCAGCAGAATAAACGCAATCCAAGCGAAAATGGGGAACAACTCGCTTTCAAGTGAATAGTTGTAACTGCCGAGGTCGGTTTTCGAGAGTTTCATCAACTGGTCGTTGAGCGCATCCACGGCATCGCTTGCCGCACCGTTCACATACACGCCCTTGCCACCCTTGGCAATTTCCATCGCGCCTTTTTCGTTGAGTTTTGAAATGGCAGGGCTGCCG
>OJAR01000583.1_pt1 | contig 11096 bp, 8 predicted proteins | sample 1589431 | NCBI WGS metagenome assembly OJAR01 (sample SAMN03283242) | human gut metagenome | biome: human-associated habitat; material: feces | host: Homo sapiens | place: Peru | collected 2012 | reverse complement strand
ATCAATCTCAGGATGCTTTCTGGTCGCCTCGTGGAGGAACACCGCCGCCACGCAGTCCGCCGGCAGACCGATCTCGTCCGCCGCGATCAGCGCCACGTTGACCGGATGCTCGATGAAGGGGTGTCCGTTGCCACGCGTCTCGTCGGCCAGCGCCGCCGAAGCTATAGCGTACGCTTTGTCGATGAGAGCCTGTCCGCCCTCATCGTACTGGGGAAATCTCTGATGAATCGTGTCCATAGCAAAGTCCGTTTTACGCCCGAGGGCATCATTCCTCTCAAAAATACAAAAAAAACTTCAAAAATGACACAGTTTTGTCTTCTTTGTTTGGCCAGATTCAACAAGAAAGGCAAAGAATGTTTAGTGGCTGCTCGTCTTTGGCGATTCTGACGGAATCAGCCCGGATTTCTTACGTGGACTTGGATTCTTTTTTGTATTTTTGCGGACAGGAAAGCGATTTACCTTCCATGGACATTTACTCATCGTTGTCTTTTGTGTCCGGCGTGGCCATCACCACGCTGGCTTTCATCTTGCTTCTCGTCAGGATTGAACCGGACGAGGAAAGCCGGAAGATCCGTTTCGCAAGGGCGATACTTGCCGCAAGTTATTTTCTGCTTGCTGTCCCTGACTGGCTGAACATCTACGGACTGAATGACTCCGAAGACATAGCCGCCGCCACGATCGTCTCGGTGTCCATCCAGTCCTTGCTGTTCACTTTCACGTTGATAACGATGATCCAGCCATCTCTCGTAACGATGCGAAGGATATTGATCAACGTGGCTCTCGTGGCCGTCGGTTCGCTCTGCTTTCTTGTCGTGGATTCGTTGGCTGGCTCGCCGATAGTCACATGCGTGGCGGTCGCCGCTGTCATTGTCCAGCTTATTCTTTACTCGGCGTTGTTCCAAAGATGCTACAAAAAGTTCGTCAGGCAGGTCAAAGACTATTATGATGAGGAATATGAACGGCCGCTCCGTTGGGCGAGGAACAGCTTTATCGCTGCCTTGACGGTCGGGGTGTCCGCACTGTTGTCCCTTATGGTACCGCAGCTGGTCTATAATGCCTTCATGTGCTGCTACATAGCCTTCTACGTCTGGTTCGCCAGCCGCTTCATCAACTACATCATCCGTTCTGACTATTATCTCCCTGCTGTGAAATCGTCTCCTGATGAGGCCACCGGGCTGAAATCGGAACTGGAAACGATGGTGTCGGACTCTGAATTCAACGTTTCGGAGGAACTCATGAGCAGACTTAAGGCATCGTTGGATGAATATGTGGCCTTGAAGGACTACCTGAACCCTGAACGTGACAGAAACTACATCATCGAGCGTAGCGGTGTGGATCCCCGGTTCTTCCGCTGGTACTTCCAGAATGTGATGGTGCAGGACTTCCGTGTCTGGAGAGCCAACCTGAGGATCGAAGAGGCGAAGAGGATAATCATGGCAACTCCGGACGTCTCGATGAACGCTCTTGCGATGAGACTCGGCTTCGGAACGTCCCAGAATTTCTACCATCATTTCAAGAAAGTGGTCGGCCAGACTCCTACGGAGTACCTTGAATGGTGCAAGACCGGGGCGAAATAATGGTAAATTTGCTGGTAAAACACGTTCAGGGGTGGTAAATTTTTGTTTTCAAGAAAATTTACCACCCCTGTTCTTTTGACCATTGGATGTCGTTTCGTACTTTTGCATCAACTCAAACTTCGTGGAATTCTTACCGAATTATATATTTTTTGATCCTCTCCGTAGGAATTGTTTGCATTGATGATGACAGAAGAACAGATTTACATGGCTCTTTGTGTGGCCTCCGTTGTGGTTTGCATGACGGACGCTGTCCTTCTGCTCCGCATGCGTGGATTCCTCAGGGAGATGGGCAGGAAACTCTACCGCCCGGAAAGATACATCAGCGCGCGGTATGCCCTCGGGGTGGCTTTTCTCATCATGGCAGTGATGACAGCGGGACTGTTGTTCCGAGGGCTGGCGGCTCCGTCGGAGAAATTCTTCTCGATAGGCAATCTGGTGATCAGTTCCTCCCAGGCGCTGCTGTTCACGATCGCGACCCTGGCGTTGCTCAATTCCCGCCTTGTCCGGCGGAACGTCATTCTTTGGAGCTGTCTGCCGATCGCGCTGTTCGTCGTAGTCCATTTCATATTCATAGAACATGATGAGATAGGGCGGGGAATATGCTACTGCTTCTTCACATTCTATGTGGTGCAGCTGATCCTCTACACGGTGGTTTTCGCCTTCGAGCGGAAGGAATATATTCATAAACTGATAGTCAACTGTACAGCGGAGGAGTTCGAGAAGTGCCGCAACAACGGGGTGACGTGGATTTTTGTTTCCGCCCTGCTTGTGGGCATTCTGGCGCTGGCGTCGTACTTCTTCACCGAGTACTGGCAGCTGTCGCTCTTTATCCTCACCTACACGGTGTTCTACACGGCGGTGACGGTTTACTTCCTGAAATACGCAGGGAAGAGCGCCGAGATCGAGAGCATCACGGCTGATGACAGGGATTTCTGAATATGCTTGAGGACAAATGGTTTATTATCAATAGTTTAACAAATTAATGCAAAACGTAATGAAAAAGACATTGTTGATTGTTGTCGCGGTTCTGGGCTTCGCCGCCGTAGCAAGCGCCCAACCAAGGGCAATCGGTATCCGTTCCGGTTGGGGATTTGACTTCTCCTACGAACACACACTCAAAGGACCGAACTTCGCCGAGTTCGAGATCGGTCTGGATGGCTACGCTTTCAACGCCTTCCATGTTGACGCCACCTACAACTTCATGATAGCCAATCCGGATTGGACTCCTGTGGGAACATGGGGCATATACGCTGGCCCAGGAGTCTCAGCCTACATGTGGCCGTCCGAGAGTGTCTTCTACGCCGGAGTACTTGGCAACGTTGGTCTTGAGTACAAGTTCAAGTTCCCTCTCCAGCTTTCCGTGGATGTCCGTCCGCGCATCATGTTCGGCAACGGCGGCGTCTGGACAGACGGTCTCTTCTACGGAGGTGTCAGCGCCCGCTACTACTTCTGATGACGGCTGACAGTTGATTCTTCAGTCAGAAAACGCTGTAGCCAGGCCCTGCCGTGAAAGCGGGGCCTTTTACTTTTCTTTTCTTTGTTTCAGGCTGTCCTTTCATTTCTCGCTGATAATTTGCTATCTTTACAAGTTGAAATGGTTTGCCGTCGGAGACTTCGGCGCAGCCGGCAAAAAGGAACATCATCATGAGCATCTTGAAAGTGGGAATGGTGCAGCAGAGCTGCACGACAGACATAAAGGCGAACATCGCCAAATTGACTGAGAACATCTGTGAATGCGCCGCCAAGGGCGCTAAACTGGTTGTGCTCCAAGAACTTCACAATTCGGTGTACTTCTGCCAGACCGAAGACGCGTCGCTCTGCGACCTGGCGGAGACAATCCCTGGACCTTCCACTGAATATTTCGGTGACCTTGCCAAGAGGCTCGGGATCGTGCTTGTCCTCTCGCTTTTCGAGAAGCGGGCTCCGGGACTTTACCACAACACGGCTGTCGTGCTCGAGAAGGACGGCAGCATCGCCGGCAAGTACCGCAAGATGCATATTCCTGACGATCCTTGCTTCTACGAGAAGTTCTATTTCACACCGGGGGATTTGGGCTTCAGGCCTATCCAGACTTCGGTGGGGAGCCTCGGCGTGCTGGTCTGCTGGGACCAGTGGTACCCTGAGGCAGCAAGGCTCATGGCTCTGAACGGTGCACAGTTGCTGATCTATCCTACCGCCATCGGTGGGGTCGGCACGGATTCCAAGGAGGAGCAGCAGACCCAGAGGCAGGCCTGGCAGCTTGTCCAGAGGGGCCATTCGGTGGCCAACGGGGTTCCGGTCGTCACCGTGAACCGTGTCGGACACGAGGATGATCCTTCCGGGAACACCATCGGACTGGATTTCTGGGGATATTCATTCGCCACTGGGCCGCAGGGGGAGATCCTTGCGCAGTTCGGGACTGATGAGGAGGGCGTGAAGGTTGTGGACATCGACCTTGACCGCACTGAATATGTCCGCAGAGGGTGGCCGTTCCTCCGTGACCGCCGGATCGACGCATACGATCCGATACTTCTTCGCTACGGCAAGTAGCCATTGCCTTTTTAAGGATTACTTAGGCAGGAATTGCCGGAAATGTTGCCTGAGAGTGTCGCGCGACACCCTCAGGGTCGCGGTATGGTTCGTAATAGACCAAGGTTTTTTCCAAAATACCAAGAAATAGGGATGCGGAAGCGATTGCATCCGAATAAATATTTGCATAACTTTGCATCAAAACGAAGTTTAACAAATATTTATTCAATCATTCAATGCTTATGGAATCAGAAAAGACAATGAAGGCGGTCGGCCTTAGGTTTCTGATTCTTTCCTTGTGCGCCTTGCTGTCGGTTATCGGCTTCGAGGACATCGCCTCCGCCCAGACCAATCAGGGCAAGAGCGCGTCGTCCGGGGCTCCGAGTAACCCAAGGATCACGATCAAGGGACGAATCACGGATGACCACGACGAGCCTCTCCCCGGAGCCAATGTGCTCGTGAAGGGGACATCCATCGGAACCTCCGCGGATGTGGACGGAAACTATTCTTTGACATTTCAGCGTAGTCCTGGCAAACAGGATGTCCTGATATATTCATTCATCGGAACAGAGTCGAAGGAGTACAATGTCAGCACCTCGACAAGGCTGAATGTGCAGCTGAAGACCTCCAGCCTCGATGCTGTGGTGGTAAACGGCTTCTACACTCAGACGAAGGAAACGTTTACAGGCGCGGCCACTACGATAAGCGGCGACCAGCTGATCGCCGTGTCCTCGACAAACCTGATGCAGAGTCTTGCCTCCCTTACCCCGGGCATGGTGCTGGTGGAGAACAACAGCGCGGGATCCAACCCGAACGCTGTGCCGTCCATCCTTATCCGTGGATCCAACACCTTGATTTCCAATGAGAGCGAGGAGGGTGTGAACAACCCTCTCATCGTGCTGGACGGTGTGGAGATCAGCATCCAGGAACTCTACGACCTTGACATGTTCGACATCGAGAGAATCGATGTGCTGAAGGATGCATCCGCCACCATCCTCTATGGTGAGAAGGGAGCCAACGGTGTCATCGTCGTCGAGAGAAAACGCTCGGAGGAAGGAAAGCTCAGGCTCAGCTACAACTTCGTGCCGAGGTTCAGCGTGCCGGATCTCAGCTCCTTCAACCTTTGTAGTCCCGCTGAAAAACTTGAGATAGAAAGGCTTGCGGGAAAGTATGACACGGCTGACGGCTCCATGGACGAGGCCTACGACTACAAGCTTCAGCTTATCCGCAAGGGTGTCAATCCGGACTGGCTCCACGCTCCGCTGCGTGTGCCGTTCAGCCACACCCATTCCCTGGCGCTCAGCTCCAGGGGCGAGAAGCTGGAGTTCCGGGCGAACGCCAACTTCGGAGACACTTACGGAGTCATGAAGGCCGACAACAGAAGGAATCTGGGCCTTAACTTCAGCATCAACTATCATTTGCGCAACAAACTGACGCTTTCGTACAAGAACAGTTTCTCCCTGAACAGAAGTCTTGATTCACCTTATGGGAGTTACTCTCAGTATTCAAGGATGAATCCATACAATCCGATGACGGATGAGGATGGAAACTACATAAAGAGTTATTATTTCAATCCACTGAGTACCTCTTCCTACAAGACTGCAAACCCTTTGTACGATGCCACGCTTTCAAGCTTCGGCAAGAGTCAGAATCAGTCATGGACAAACTCTCTTTCAGGAAGATGGAACATCACAAAGGAACTCTATGTCACCGGCCAGGCTAACTTGAACCTGACGTGGAACCGTTCTGACAACTATGACTCTCCAGACAGAGCCAAGTACCAGAACAACGCATTGAATGACAAGGGACAGTACAGTCTCTCGACAGGCAATGGCCTTACCACTGACGGAAAGATTGTCGTAAACTATGGCAAGTCCTTGGATTCCAAGGGATCGATGTTCCGTGTCAGTGCTGGTAGCAACATCCAGTACAGCCGAAAGCAAAGTGCGTCATTCCTTGCCAAGGGGTTCATAAAGGACGAGCTGTCGGATCTTTCCTTTGCCTTGACATACCCAACGGGGCATCCAACCGGAACAGATAGGGTTTCGACAGCGGTCGGATTCTTTGCCAACGCCAACTTCAGCCTTTGGAACAGGTATTTCGTTGATGGTTCTTACCGAACCTCAGGCTCATCCAAGTTCGGCTCAAACAACAGTTTCGCACCGTTCTGGGCTTTGGGAGCCGGATGGCATCTTCACAACGAGAAATTCATCAAGGACAATCTTCCTTGGGTCAACACGTTGACATTTAGGTATTCACTGGGTTACACCGGTTCAGTCTCATTTGACTACTATCAGGCCCGTACAGTTTATCAGTACGATTCCAAGTACCAGTATGTCTCCGGTATCGGCGCGCTGCCTAAGCAGATGGGCAACCCTGACCTGAAATGGCAGAGGACCCTGAACAACAACTTCGGCCTGACGGCGGCCTTCCTTGACAGCCGTTTCAACCTTTCGTTCGATTTCTATTCCAACACGACCTACGACATGCTGATGTCTGTCAATCTCCCGCCTTCCGTAGGTACCTCATCAATGAATGTGAACTTCGGGCAGCTCAACAACAAGGGTCTTGACCTTTCTCTTTCCGCCCAGATCATCCGCAACAAGGACTGGTTCTGGAGCGTGACATTGACAGGCGGTCATGTGATGGATCAGATCCGCAAGATCTCGGAAGGGCTTAAGAATGACATTGACAATCCTTACGACTCCTCCAAGCCGAAGATCCTCTTCGTGGAAGGCGGCTCCCAGTACGACATTTACGCGATGCGCTCTGCTGGAATCGATCCGGCGACAGGAAAAGAGATATTCATAAAGAAAAATGGTGAATATACTTTCAACTACGATGAAAAAGAGAGAGTCGCTGTCGGAAACACTAATCCTATCCTTCAAGGTTCGTTGATGAACACGTTGAGGTACAAGGGATTCTCTATCAGTGTCGCCACTTCCTACACATTCGGGTCTGACTATTTTAACTCAACTCTTAAGAACAAGGTCGAGAACATAGACCTCAATTACAATGTTGATCGTAGAGTCTTCACCGACAGGTGGAAAGAGCCCGGCGACCACACCCGTTTCCTTGGAATCGGCACGTCCAGCAGTTCTTCCCAGTACTCCGAAAGATTCGTTGAGAAGCGTAATGAACTGTACATCTCCAGCATTCAGGTGATGTACGACTTCGCTCCGAAGGCGATCACGAGGCTCGGTCTCCGCAAACTTGCGATAGGCTTCGGACTGTCTGACATAGCGCACATCTCCACCGTCAAGTTCGAGAGGGGAACCGATTATCCTTACTGCCGCGGAATCAACCTGATTTTCCGCCCGACATTCTAATAAGGAGGACAGACAATATGAAAAGCAGAAAAATATTCATAACAATCATAGCCGCGGCTGCGGTTTTTGTCTCCGGGTGCTCGAAATTTCTTGACGTTCATCCTAAAGGAGAGAAAATAAATATGTTCGAGACTGCCGAAGAATATGAGGACGCACTTTACGGTGTCTATAATGAGTTGACTGGCGCCAATCTTTACGGACAGTACATCTACCTGCTTCCGGAGGTGCTGAGTCAGAATTTCACAACCTCGGACTATAAGTATTCAGAACTCGCTGAAGGAGAAATGACCACACAAGGTGCCACTGCCACAAAGCGCGACATCTGGAAATCCGCCTACACTGCCGTCAATCACATCAACAATATTGTTGAGCATGCAGAGGACGACATTGACACCTACAAGCATTCCGGCTTGTACCTCGGTGAGGCTTTGGCGTTGAGGGCTTTGGTGCATTTTGAGTTGTTGAAACTCTTCGGTCCACCATATTGGGCTTCGGAAGCCGAGAAAAAACAGGTTCTTCCTTATGTCACCAAATATTCATTCGACATCAAGGATTTTGATTCCTACGATGCAGTCTATGAGTCCATTCTCTCCGATCTGGGAAGAGCCGAGGAGTATCTTGCCGAGGATGCCACTCTTGTTCCTGCCGACCGTGACAAGACCGCCAACTCATTCACGGACGCAAGAATCGCTCACATGAACTTGTACGCTGTCCAGGCGCTTATCGCAAAAGTTTACTGGAGCAAGGATGATCTTGACAATGCAGAAAAATATGCGGAGAAGGTTATCTCCAGTGGTAAATTCTCTTTCCGTCCGGCCAGTGCTTTTGTGCAACCTGACAACGGGACATTGGATCTTCACGAGACCATTTTCGGACTTTATGTCAGTGACGAGAGTACAATGATGAAGAAACTCGCTCTTTCTGAGACGGTTGGCTCGTCAGCCATGAGATTGGCATCCGACTACTCTGTCCTTTACGAAAAGAACTCTGGAGCCAGCACGGATTATAGGCTTTCCGCTTGGTTCGACCCTTCAATTCCAGCATGCCGCAAGATGGTTAACAACATATTCATCACAGGAAGCAACACTTATAACGGAAAGTCCATTCTTGGCTATGATGTCATCCGTCTTCCGGAACTGTACTACATTGTAGCGGAGGCGAACATCACTAAAGACCCTGCCAAGGCCAAGGAATATTTTGACAAGGTGCTGAAGTCCAGAGGCCGTGAGACGTTAGAGGAGTCTGGGGAGCAACTTACAGAAGATCTTCTCTTCGAGGAAAGAGAACGTGAGTTTTACGGAGAAGGATTCACGTGGTTCGACATGAAGAAGGAGCGTAAGGACATCATGACAGTTTCCGGCAAGACATTGCCTGGCAACGTTGCGGCAACCTACACTCTGACTGTACCGGACGAAGAGTGGGAGTCCAGAAAGAACATTGAGATTTGAAATTAAAATTGGATCAACGATGAAGAGATTGATATATACATTAATAGTATGTCTTCCGTTTCTTGCTTCATGCGATGGGACATGGGTGATGTACGATAACGCGCAGAAGGATCACCTCTATTTTCAGGATAGGATCCAGACGATAATGAAGTCTTTTGCGCTTCTGTCTCAGGATGAGATAGAGGTCTCCGCCAATGTCTATGTGATGGGTAATGTTTCAGACGTGGACAGGCCGTTCAAGGTTGAGAGTGTTGACACACCTGAAGGAACAGTCCTGACTTTCGGCGGTGTCGAGTATCCGGTGATTTCAGCAAGGGAAGACGTTGATTTTGAGGTGGGGGACTGTGTTATACCAGCGGGTGAGGTGTCCACGACAGTCAACGTGACACTCAAGCGTCAGCCAGAGATGAAGAACGGAGGTTATGTGAGAGTGCATCTGAGGCTTGTTCCTTATGAGAACTTCGAGCCTCTCCCGGCTGACACTACCAGTAGTGTTGTCATGTCTCCGGATTTTCAGGTTTATGTCAATGATGGTGATCCTGCCTGCCCTACTTGGTGGAGACCATCGGCCAGCAAGCCGGCGGGTTGGGACTACGATCTGGGCAACTTCTACCCCGCCAAGTTCCGCAAGCTGCTGGAATTCTATCACAAGACAGCCGAGACAAATCCTACTTTCTACGAGTATTGTGTGGCTCATTACGGAGAGAATCTGGATGCGGAGCCTAGCTCCGAGAACAACAAGATGGTAAGATTCTGGCGCCAGACCTACATGGCCGCGTGGGCTACTTATGTCTTCTGCCCTTTGTATGAGTACTATGAGCAGTACTACAAAGACCATCCTGATGACCCGAACTTAGAGGTGATGGGATCTGACAATGTGAACATCAATGCATTCAAGGGCTGGGGAGACCCAAGAAGCGGTAGGTATGGTTTCCTTAACTAAATCAGCATATTCATTATGAAAAAAATCAGATATAGCATATTCGCTGCCATTTTGCTTCTTTCTGTCTTCCCCTCATGCTGGAAGATAGATGAGGGTGAGACCTTGAAATTGGAGCCGATTGATGTAGTGGCAGTGTCAGACACAATCAACGCTGACCTTGGTGTTGAACTGAAATACGAAGGCTTGACTGTCAAGAGCGGCCTTGAAGTGAAATACGAGTGGACGTACGGCCAGCCAGCGGACGGAAAGACGATCGCCGACCACCTTTTCAAGGCGGGAACAATCGAACAGTTCTCTACTTCACCGACCATTGACTACACGTTCTCAAAGATTGGGACATTTCTTCTGAGGCTTAGACTGGACAATGGAGAGAGTGTGTCTTATAAGTACTTTACTCTCAACGTGAACTCTGGCTATGACGAGGGCGTTGCAATCCTTAGTAACGATCCGGAGGGGAACGGTAGTCTTACTTTTGTGAAGACTTTGACTTCAGATGAGAGTGCAGTTGGCAAGCAGGAGGTTTTTCAGGACGTTTTCGCTTCCATCAACCCAGGACAGACTCTGAAGAACGGTGTGGCTCTTTATATGTCCAACGCGACTGTCAAGAAAGTTGACTATTCTGGACTTCTTATCGCGACAAAAGATGACCAAGGCACGATGTGGCACATGGAAGCCAAGACGTTCCAGTTGTTCCAGAAAGCCAGCATGGTCGCAGCCGGAGCCAACTTCAAGGCGTTCGGTGGAGAGTTGGCAACGACATCGGGTTTCGCTTCTTTCATGATCGGGGACAATTCCCACATCTACCGCTACGACATGCTTCTTGGTAATTACACCGACATGACCGACATCAAGCCGATGACTCGGATCTTCGGCGGGCTGTCCAGAACTTCGGCGACATCCGAGTCTGTCCGCGCCACGATTTACTACACGGACGATACCCTTTGCCTGAGAAGAAACGCCTCGGCCGGAGCGGTGTATTATTCTGAAAAGGGCTATTCAGTGGTGAATATGGCGACGATGAGAACTGCCAAGAAAAATGGACTTTATGTTCTTTTTAGAAAAAAGGAGAACCCTGACGAGTACCTTATCCGCAATACTGATGGTGTCGGAGGATCCGGCACTTTCAAAAATTGGGGGACTTCCGTCAACTTCACCACATCAGACCTGAAGATGGATGAGGATAGTAAATTCGTGAACACAAAGCACTCCGCTGATGTTTATTACACTTTCCAAAATGCCATCTACAGATGGTCCCTGATCAGCGCCCCGGCCACCAAACCGACGATCACGC
>OJAR01000570.1_pt1 | contig 11260 bp, 8 predicted proteins | sample 1589431 | NCBI WGS metagenome assembly OJAR01 (sample SAMN03283242) | human gut metagenome | biome: human-associated habitat; material: feces | host: Homo sapiens | place: Peru | collected 2012 | reverse complement strand
CTGGTGTATCGAATAGCCGCGTGCAAAGTCTTCGGCATCTTCGCGCCGTATCCGTTCGAAAAAGCTCTCAGATCCGACTTTCGTGTGCGACCCTACATTATTGGGACGTCCTTTCGCCGGTCTGCGCCGCGACGGGATTCGGATATTAATGTTTGAGCCTTGTCCGAGTCCGGCATTCACGACACCGCCTTTGCCATCGGGTTTGACAACATTCCTTACGTCAGGATCGCTCATAGACCAAAGCGACTGTCTGGCGGAGCGTGCAAGGGCGCCGGCGTCCACGTCCTGCGCGTATGCTGTGGACGTCGTCACACACAGTAGTATTGCAGATATGATTAGCGCTTTCATTCCTCCTCGTTTGTGTCGTAAGGCCTTAACCATACTGATAGTTCTACAGGTATTGTCAAGCGTTTCTTTTTGCGCTGTACCACCACGTTCACCACTTCGTAGGGCTTAAAATGGCTGATGGCTTTACTGAAAGATGCATCATCTGTAATCGGGTAAGGTCCGACTTCTGCAATGACGTCATTTTTCTTCAGTCCGGCAAGCAAAGCGGCAGACCGATTTTTGTCAAAATCTTTGATGACAACTCCTTGCTCGGGCGACCATTTGTTTTTCTTGAGGAAGATGCTGTCTACCGAGGCGAATATCATGCCCATAAAGGGCGCAATATAGCTTGCTTGTTTCAACGAATCGGCTTGTGCCATATACATCTGATAATATAGGTCATCGTCAATACCTTCTTCCAATGCGCGAATATGGTTCAGATACCATACTTTATGGCTTTGTTTATTATTAAAATGCTCTTGGTTTTTCTTTGCCGGAGTGAACTGGTTTTTGCGTGCTTTAATGTATTCGTTTAGCCATGTGTATGGAGTGTTTATACCAAATCTCCACCCGGCCCAATATATATGGTCGTCAGTATTGTACCGCGTATATGCAATATCAACACTCCAAGATGATTTATTGCTGACTTTTCCGTCTACATTGACCTTTTTGCTCTGATAGCTCAAAGTTCCTTGTAACAGATATTTGTTGACGCGCCGGAAGCGTCCTTCGAGAATCCATACAGTCTTTGACGGCTTCCAAATGGCGTCAAATATGGCGTTGAGCCCGATTTCAATGGCCGATGTGGCTATATTGCCGAGAATTTGCTCTCCGAGGTCTACTTTGTTGTGCCGTGCTAAGTTGCCTGAAACTATAGAGGCTGCTGTGGATGTCGCGCCGCGCAACAGTCCGAGCGCTTCAGGGTCGATATTCTTCAGCTTTTCAGAAGACCAAACGATATACAATGAGTCTTCGGCATAAGGCAATACGAGGCGGGATGTGTCGGTTGGTTCGTATTCGTTTGCTCTCTCTAGTTCCTTTAAGTATGGCTTGTGATATACAATGGTTTGACCATCTTTATAATCAAAAGTTATTTGCTGTGAGGGCCAATTGTATATATCGGGTCTGTGCCTGTTCGAGATCCACGTGCCGTCAAGACCTTGGTCGGCAGGGACGTAGTTGCGGATTTTGATAAGGTGGTCGTAGAGTGTCTGGCTGTGAACGGTGTCTTGCAGCAAGTTTAGGCGGCGAATGACCTTTTTCAGCTGAATGGTGTCCTGTTTTGATGCAAGGATATTGCCTTTGACATACAGCATCTTGGTCTTGTTGGCTGCCGTGTCCGCAAACAGATGGTCGTATAGCTCGACCACGGCTATTACACGGTCGCTGCTGTTACGCTTGAGATTGGCTGTAAGCGAGTCCACCAAGAGCTTGTCGAATGCCGAGTAATACTTGCCTTTCAGCTGCTTTGAGTATCCCAAGAGGCGTATCAGCGGATCTGCCGTATCTCGTGAATAGGATTTCTGCTCAATGTACTCACCGACCCATTCGGTGACCTTCTCGAAGGGTTCGGATGGTGGCTTGACAATCTCGGTGCGCGTTGCCCGCCGATTCTTTTTCTTCTTTCGGGGTGTTGCGCCGTATGCGATGCTGATGCACATTGCTGCTATGGCGACAAGTATGGTATATCTTCCTATGCAGTGTCTTGTAATCATGTCTTGGTCAACTGTCGTTTTGGAGCGTGTTTAAGGGGGGGGGAGAGTTCACTATACCTTACCTTAAATGCTAATCAATGTAATTAAAGACAAAGATAGTTGTAAAAAACTTAAAACACCCTCCTCGGATATTAAATTGTGTTAATTTATAGGTCTCGCTTGGATTAATGAGTAAAATGATGCTTAAGGCGTTGTCATCGCTCAGTATTTTTGGCCTATGCAGTTGAGGTATTTGATGGCTGGCTCCATACCGTTGCGGGCAAGTTCGCGCAGCATTTTCAGACCTTCTTTGCGCTTGTTTTTTCCTTCAGCTCCATCGTAAAGGGCGACCGCATAACAATAATATCCTTCTAAATTATTGTAACTCATAGCTATTTTGTAGTATTCGATAGCTTTTTGAACATCTTTGTATGGTGCTCCGTCAATGGCACCTTCGTAAAAACCGCCCAACATAATAGGGCAGTCGCATAGTCTTTCATAACATTCGACGGGGACCAAAGAAAAGTATTTAAATGCGAGTTTGTCATTTTCTTCTGTGCCATATCCCTTGAAATAACACCATGCTAAATAGTAGTATGTATCGGCACGCCATTCATCTTTAAGAATATCGGGATTATTGGCTAAATACGATAGATACTTAAATGCCTTGTCTCTGTCTTTGGGAAATCCGTCTTCGCCATCATAGCATGATAGTCCACAGACATATAGAGCTTCCGGAATTTTTTCATCGGCGGCCTTAAAACTCCAGTGTACGCAGTCCTCATTTTGCTTGAACTCATGATATATATTGGCTAACTCCCAAAATGCGCTGCTATACTCTTGTTCGGCAGCTTTTTTCAGCCAGTAAATAGCCTTGTCTATATCGTATTGGTATCCGGCTCTTTTAAGCGATGTTGTGATCTGACCTAATGATGGGTTGTACATCACTCCGAGACCGCATTGGGCGGCGGCATTGCCGTTTTCGGCAGACTTCTCGAGCCAATAAACGGATTGTACGGAATCTACCGGAACTCCGAAGCCGTCTGCGTAACATGTGGCAAGTCCGTACTGTGCGTCGGCATTATTCGCTTCGGCTGCTTTCCTGAACCAAAACGCACATTTTTCACCATCTTTTGCCATAACCACTCCTTTAAGATATGCGTATCCAAGCCAATACATCGCCGGGGGATAGCCGAGTTCGGCGGATTGACGGTAGAGTTCGGCGGCTTTCTCGCGGTTCATAAAGACTTTGTCCGTGCCGAAATAGAAGTCTTCGGCTTCGTTGAAGAGGCGTTCGGCTTTGGCTTCTGTGGATTCCTTGGCGGGGCGTTTGCCGCTGCGCTTCTGTTTCTGTGCGTCCATGGGACAGAGACATAGCGCCGCCATAATTGTCAGGAGTAATAGTCGTTTCATTGTCGTATATTGTCTTTTGTGGTGTTGTCAAAAAAAATGGCTGCCGTACCCGCCCGCAGGAATGGGCTGTTTCTTGGATATTTTGGAATGTGGTCAGGCGGGCACGGCAGCCGGGGGTTGGATAGGGAATATGTATCGTGGAGGAGAGAGTAGATGAAGAGGTGAGAGGGAATGAGCGATCTACTTACACTTGCCCTCGTAATAGCCTATCGGTCGGCTGTGATATGATTGGAAACTACGCGCCGTACAAGAGCGTCGATATTGGACGTATGCAGGTATGGTTCGCCACGGTATCCGTCATAGTATGCGATCAATTCGCCGTCTTCGTTGTAGTCGTAGTATATGGCAAGGACGCAGGGCAGCATATTGATGCCGAAGTAATTTATGACGGAGGGATATTCTGAGACATCGAGTTTATAGAAGTACGCCTGCGAGGAGTAGCGTCTGGCGACCTCGGCGAAGCGCGGTGCCACTACACGGCTGCCGGGGCAGTTGTCCGACCACATCTCGATGACTAAGGGCCGTCTCAATGTTAGGTTGTTCATGACTTCGTACACGGTATCGTCGTCGATGTAGTCGATGGCTTTTGCCGGCAGGGCAAATAGCGCGAGCAGTATTATCAGTAGATATTTCTTCATTGTTTTGGTTTTGTTGTTAGTGGTTATATCGTCGTTTATATTGGCATGGGGCGTATCAAAGGAATGACTATGCCGACTTCGAAGCCCCAAACAAGTGCGGGTGTCGTGCCGGAGAACATTTTTGTGACGCCGCCTATACCGATGTTGACGCCGCCTGTAAGGCCGATGGGATTGTCCTCGCCCAGCCAGTGGGTATACCCGACATCGAGGGTCAGTGTCAGATTGCGATGCACGGCGCTCTCGGCTATGGTGACGCTTGCGGCTATATCCTTGAATCCGTCATCAAGCGTTGTGTAATAGCCGACCCCGGCGTGCCATAGAAATCGGTGTTTGTTCGCCCCGTTCATCAGCAGGTCCATGCCGATGCCGCCGTAGACGTGCAGGTGGGAGGCGAAGCATCTGCGAAGTCGGATAAATTCGCCGTAGGTGCGCGAGACGCCTGCTGCGAGGTATAGTCCCGGGTATGGCTCGCAAACTACCGGCCGGGTAATAGCTTCCCTATAATAGTCAAAGGCGCTTCCATAACGACGCTTTTCGGTGCATACGCGGTGTCCGAGGGCTTTTTGGCGCAAGGCTGTTGTGTGACGGGTCGTGAAGTTGTAATAGGCAAATGTGTATCCGTCCTTGTCGTCTATGATTATGGCCTCGGGAAGTACGAGTGCATATCCGTTATAATCATCAGCATAGACCGGATATACGAGCGTATCAATCCTCAGTCCGCTGTCCGTGACGGTGTATGTGCTGTCGTTGGAACATCTGACAGATATGGGCGTATGCGCCTCGCCGCCTACGCTGAGGTAAGTGGCTTTGATACCGGCTCTTGCCGGATTGGCGAACAGCGTCAAAGGCGCTATCAGCACTATCAGCAGGTTTTTTGCAGAACGGAACATACTTCGTTACGGATTTATTTGGGGGGAAGAATTATAGCAGGTGGTGCGGGTCGTTTGGATTAGAGCTTGGCGAGGCGGAAGACTATGCCGACCTCGAAGCCCCAGGCAAAGCAGGGGTCGGCCTCTACGTTGTCGGTGTTGAACAACTCGCGGAAGTCGCCGCAGCCGAGGCTGAGGCCACCGGTGAATCCCACACGTTTCCACGGGCCTATCCAGTAGGTGTAGCTTAGGTCGGCTGTGAGCGAGCTTTTCTTGTACATCGCGTTCTCGGCGTAGGTCAGGCCTAAGGCTACGTCCATGGACGGGTCGTCGTAGTCGCCGCCCAATCCGAAGTAGAAGCCTATGCCGGCGTGCCATAGCAGGCGGTCTTTGTTGTCGCCGTCCATCAGCCAGTCTTTGCCTATACCGGCGTACAACTGGCATCCGCTATGGCACATGCGCAGGCGTGCAAATTCGCCGTAGCCGCGCGATATACCGGTTACGAGGGACAGCCCGGGATATGCCTCGCCATCGTGGTACGAGGCGTAGACACTTGCCGCGCCTGCGAGGCCGCTCAGGCCGCTGCGGACGGCATCGCCGGCGCGGTTAGCGCTTTCTTCTATTTCCCGGTCGCGGCTGTAGCTGTTGCCGTAGCCCTGTGATTCATAAGAATCATATATCATCTCAAAGCGATAATATCGATAGTGATAGCCACCGGATCCGCTCTTTCCTTTGACGTCACCTAAGGGCATAACGATGCTACGGCCTTGGCAGTCGTAGGCCTCGCGAGGCTGTGTCAGTCCTTCGATGCGCACTTGGTCATATACTTTGTATGTGTTTCCGTCCCAGCATTTGACTGTGATGGGAGAGCATATATCGCTGCCGACTATCAGGTAGGTGGCTTGGTCTTCGGCCATAGCGCTTAGGGCTATGAGGGCAGATACCATTAATGTGAAGAATTTTTTCATTGTATGGTTTTTTGAGAAATAGTGGGAATTATGGGTGCGATGCGAATGATAGGAACAATAGGGAATGGGATGGCAGTCGGAAGGCGGTAAAGCCTTGGCGGAGCGTATGCCTTGCCGCCTCCCGGCTGGTGGCGTATGGATTATCGTGTATAGAATGTGTAGCCGACGTTGATCATAAAATTGCTGTTCTTGATGCCGCTGTTGCACTCCTCGGACATGGCGTTGGTGAGGCCGATTTCGTAGGCGATGCCTGCACGGAGCTTGTTGTTGAACACCACCTCGGGGCCGAAGCGCAGGCCGAGGTCAAAGCGGTTCATCTGCCCTTTGCTGCCGAAGAGCTTGTACACGGTCTTGGTGGGGCTGGAGGCGCCGCCGGAGACTTTCTTGACGTCTTCGCCGTGGAGGCCGAAGGCAAAGTATGGGCCGAAGTCGAATTGCAGGCGTATCTGCTCGTTGAGCTGGTAGCGGTAGCTGGCCATTACGGGGATTTCGAGGTAGCCGGGGTCGAGGGTCGAGCGCAGCGTGGCGCCGAAGCCGGTGTCGCGGCCGCCGTTTTTGGCGCCTTTCATCGTGTAGAACAGTCCGGCCTTGACGGACAGAGAGTTCAATACGGGCTTCTCGGCCATGATGCCGACGTTGAGACCTACCTTGCTACCCCATAAGTTTTGCTTGGTGAGGGAGGCTACGTTCATGCCCAGGCCGGCGCTAAGGCTGAAGCCTTCGGTAGACTTGGTGCTGTCCCAGAATGTGCTTTCTGCAAAGGCGCAGGTGCTGATGAGGGCGCAGAGGACGCCGATAAGTAGTCGTTTCATAGAGTATGGTGTTAGGGCGTTAGTATTATAGTTTGCTTTAATAGTAGAGATAGGAGTAGGGTGTTAATAGCGCTTGTAGGTCAGGGTGATGGCCTCGCTGAGGGGGACGTTGTGGTACGAAGCGGTGGTGAGGACGAGGTTGTCATCGGTGAGCTCGCGGATGTTGTAGGACATGGGCAGGCTGAGGTCTTCCTCGATTGCTATGAGGTTGAGCTTGTCGCCGCTGACGCTCCACGTGCCTTGGCCGAAGAGGATGCGGTAGCCGGACTTCACTTCGCGCCATGTGCCGTCGGAATTGTACTCGACATAGCCGCGATACAGGTCGCGAGTATTGGTGAGGCCGCTCATGGTGGCAAAGGCGTCCTCCATGTCTTCGGGTGATACTGACTCGAGCTGCCAGCGCCCTTCGAGTTGTTCGGAGTCGTAGGATTGTTTGTCGTCATCGCTGCATGCGCCCATGACGCAAGTCAGCAGCAGGATGCCTAATAGGTGCAGATGTTTCTTCATGTCGTTTGTTTTTTTGATTGGTGAGTATTGTTGTTGTTGTTGTTGTTGTTGTCGTCGTCTTGTGGCTTTGTGTGCCGGGGATTGACCGTCGATAACCGGTTGACATTGCAAAGGTATAGCGCGTCACACGGCGTTGTCAATGATTTAAGCGTTTGCTGTACGAACCTACGGGGTTTATGTGCGAATCACCGCTTTTGTGGTGGCCAAAGCCGCCGGCTCGTGCAGGGTAGGGCCTGCACATCGTACCTGTGTCCTCTAAGAGCAAGCCGCATATTGCTGCTAAAAGTGCGGGTACGGACGTATGCCGTCGCGGTGGCTTCCGCCCGTACCCGCTATCATCATTGCTGCTTTTCGCGGTTATTCGTCAAAGGCGTTGATTTTTTTGAAAGCGATGACGGTGTATTCCCGATTCTTAGAACTAACGGAACTTTTCCAACCATATGATCGGTAGACGTCGTAGGCTTGATAATGATTTGCCTCTGTGGAAGACCAATAATCGTAAGTGCGATTGAGGCTTAAATGTCTAATTTCTGTTTCTGATGGCATATACCATCCAGTTTCATTCCCTGAGTTGAGATTTTCGATAAGATTGAACGCCGGGTAATTATTTTTCCAATTTGGAACTGAATGTATCTTTTCCGTATTATGTTCTCCGTTGTCTTTGGATGTAGCTCCAGTGGCTATTTCTTGAGTAGACCATTGCGCATTGCCAAGTTCAATGTACATAATTGGAGATCCGGTTTTATACAGATCTATTGTTGCATATCCATACTTATCCCCGGTTTTCCACTTAGACTGCTTGTAAGTAAGCACTATTGGTTGTTTTCCTCCGGTTATTGTAACTTGGGCAGACCGGGTTGCACTTGTGTTAGAGATTATTACAGAAAAGCTATTGCCATTCTGGTACACCGAGCACCAGTCTGCGGTTGATTTAATCTCATATGGCAGGTTTCCGGATACGGTGTAATTGAAAGTGTGCGCTTCGCGATCGATTTTGTTTGTCTCAGAATATGAGCCATCAATCCAAACGCCTCCTGCTTCTTGTGAAACTTTAAGTGTTGCTTTTAGCTCATTACCTGCTTTGATGGTAACGGTGCTGCGGCGAATTTCAGTTGTTTTATTCTCTAGAACTGCGACAAGGAAGCTTTTATTCGCTTTTTTTGTGACGGTTATCCATGAATCGGGACATTCTATTTCAAAGTCCTTAACGGATGTGTATGCATAGAATATCTGATTATGGGCTTCATATCCAAAACTAACGGCTTTTGTTTCAGTCTTGCTCTCATCCACAATATTGAGAGTTGCCGGCTTTTGCTTTATCATCAAGTTAAAACTTAAATCGCCCTTTTCACCCTTTATCACAATTTTTGCAGTGCGGCTGTCTGCCGTCTCATTGTCGACAGCAGCAATGGTATAGTAGGTATAAGCACCACTCTGTTTTGTCATTGTAGCCGTACACCAAGAAGCGTTTGATGTCAGTTTGATGTTGCTGATGCTTGAGCGAACTTGGATGTCCATTGTGTTGGCGAACTCGCTAACTTCGATTGTACTACCGTCTTCAATCGTTTTTCCTGCCGAGTTAAACACCTCGATAGTTGCCGGACTTTGCGTTATGATGAAAGACATAGACGGCTCGTCGCTCTTTCCCTTTATGGAAATCTTCGCTGTGCGGTCATCTGCATTCTCGCTTGGTTCGATGGTTATGGTATAGAATTGAACATTGTCTCTTTCTTCAGGCTCTGAGATTGTAGCCCAGGGCGAGTCCGAAGTGACTTTTAAGCTCTTGTTGCTTGAATTGACGCTGATGTTGATTGTTCCGCCTGTATTACCTATCTTCAAGATGTCGTTATCATTGATAGAAGCTCCGGTAGAAACATTCTTTACGGAAACTGTTGCGCCTTTCTGTATTAGAGAATGTTTTGCCGAAAGTTTGCCGTCCTTGGATGAAACTATGATTGTGGCATTGCGCTCGGCACTGTTGACATTAGCGGCGACTTTGATGTTGGCGTAGTAGGTGTGAACAGAGGCGTTGTTGGCACGGGAATGTGTGGCCGGTTCGTTGCCAATCCAACGGATTGAGTTGGTGACGGCGGCTGTGCGGCTCGAGCCGTCTACAAGCTCGACAGTAGCCCAGTCGGCGGATGACTTAACCGTCAGGTCATTGAAGTCGAGATTGGTCGTTATGGGAAGGCGGTACTCGGTGGCGTTAGCATCGATTTCTTTATTGGCTGCATCGTCCGGAATGGACAACATTGGCGCAACGCCGAGGCGCGTGATGGTTATCGTCGTAGATTTGTCATAACCGGTTGTGGCAGTGACGGTCGCTGTCTCGGATTCGGTCGTGGTTGCCGGTTCAATATAGAATGTGATGGCATTTGTTAGGAAACTATAATCAAGGGTGGAGCTTTTCCTCGCGCTTACCCAGCTCCTGTCTGTTTTGACCGTAAAAGGTATAATGGAATTGTTTTCGAATACCACAGATACTTGACCGCCATCACTACTTATGGATAGGCTCGTATCAGATGGCTTCAATACCTCGTCCTTTCCATAAAAAGGCGTTTGATACTTGATGTCCGCTCCTATAATTTCTCCTGCAGAGTTCTGTGTGTAATTGGTGACGTAGATACGGTAGAAATCTCCATTGGCCCATATATATCCATTGGCCCATATATATCCGTTACCCGGTGTTACAGCGACTTTCTTTACATATCCTGTCTTTGGAATATACCCGACATTCCCTAAGCCTTTCATACCACCGAGATCAACAATTCTGCCGTAATCTGCATAGAAGTTGTCAGCGCCATCTATCCACAAGTCACCATCGAGCTTGGTTTTGCTGTCTCCGACGGCGGCTTCGCTGCGCATTGAGAGTTTGACGGTGCCGGCGGGGTCGGCGACCTCTTTGTCGGGGTTTATGGGATTGGGGTTGTCCGGCTCGTCGCCGTTGCTGTCGCCGCAGGCGGGCAGCAGGCACAGGCATAGCATAGCAGCACATGCCGTGTACCAAAGTCTTTTTAAGGCTTTCATAGAGTGTGAATGCGCGGCCGACAATCTCCTACGGCCACTGTGTATAGAGGGTGATGTTTGGGTATAAAAAAAGGTGTGGAGATTGAAGTTACATCTTATTCCCATATCCAAGGCCTTGACGGAAGCCCATTCCTGTAAATAAGACATCAATCACCACACCTATGCGTATAACGGGTGCGTGCCTGTATGCACACACGTGTATATGCAAAAATGCGGATGCCATTGTCTCTTATCTTTCAGGAATATATCTTAACCGTCAAGTTTGGATATGGAAGATAATAGATAACTACATCTTTTTTGTACTGTATATGTTTTTTACAATCGCATAGCGACTGACGGACCGGTTCTCTTACCCATGTCCGTTGCAAAGGTATATAAAAAAGTTTAACAAAACAAAATTTTCACACGGAAAATTCGGGGGGGGGTAATTGGCTGATTGTTAGCGTGATACGCTTTTAGGGGCAGGTCGGGCGTGTATCCGGCCGGATGATGCAGTATGGTCAACGATTATTACACCCTCCCGGGACAGCATAAACAAAAGACGGCAGCCGAGCCGATGGGCGCGACTGCCGTCTTTTTGATGAGAAGATCAGGATTACTTGTTCAGCTGCTTGAGCAGTTCGGCTACAGCAGCCTCAATCTGGCGGTCACGACCCGTGACTACGTCCTCCGGAGAGTTGTAAACCTCGATGTCCGGGTCGAGTTGCCGGTTCTCGAGTGCATGACCATTGCGGTCCAGCGAGGTCACCTGCGGGATGCCGAAGACGAGTGAGGGGTCGATCTGCGTTTCCCACCATACAGCCGTCATCGTGCCCGGTACGGGAGCGCCGACAATCTTGCCTATACCAAGGGTCTTGTATACGTATGGTGTGCCGTGCGCGTCACTGTAATTGTACTCGTTGGTCAGCATTACCGAGGGCTTGGTCCATTGCGAGAACGGGTCGCTGCCGATATAGCGGCCGCGAGGCGCGTAGCGCACATATTCCTTGCCCGAGAGTAGCAGTG
>OJAR01000561.1_pt1 | contig 11419 bp, 7 predicted proteins | sample 1589431 | NCBI WGS metagenome assembly OJAR01 (sample SAMN03283242) | human gut metagenome | biome: human-associated habitat; material: feces | host: Homo sapiens | place: Peru | collected 2012 | reverse complement strand
GCGCCGCCGCACGCCACGCCGCTTCACCGCGCAGCCTGCCCGTCCGGCCGGAAAGCTCCTCCTCGTCCTGCTGCAGCAGGAGGGTATTTTGCAGCTTTTGGGTGAGCTGGGCAATGGTCAGGCGGTTGCGGGTGAGATTCGCCTGATAGTATGCCCGATTCTTCTCCCGCTGGCGGCGAAAATTCTCCGCGTCCCACGCGGCGTCCCCGCTTATGGGGCGCTTGGGCGGATCGCCGCGGGTGAAGTGCAGGCGGCAATTGCGATGCACGCCTGTGCACAGAGCGCGCTCCGCCTCCGCAAGCTGAGCGGGGGTGAGCATGGAGGCGCCGAAGCAGTCCTCCACATAGCGGCGCAGGATGGGCTCCGGCGTCTTACCCTGCAAAAAGCCCAGCAGGCGCAGGGTCTTTCCCCCTCCGCCGCCGCCTTCGGCCGAGCCGCTGCGCCCCAGCGCCCGCAGCGCATTGGGGCGGAGAAGGCGGACACCGCCGCCCTTTCCCACGATGCTGCGCCCGGCAAAGGCCGCCCACTGGCGGTCGGTGACGCTGCGGCGGGCGCGGTGAAAGAACCGAAACAGCAGCTCCTCCGTGCGGTTGACAATCTCCTGCTCCGTCCACGCCGGCGAAAACGCCAGCGCCGCAAGCAGCTCCCGCAACCGGAGATCCTCCGGCGTCTGTCCCAGTATGTTCTCCGCCCAGACAGCGCGCAGGGCGGCTCCGCCCTTTCGGGGATCGCCGCCGCAGGGCTGCGCGGCCACGCGCCGGAGATACGCCAGACGCAGCGGCTCCAGCGCCGGACGCTGCTCTGCGCTGCGGGCAAACACGGCATGCTCCAGACCCAGCCAGAAAATATCCGTATACAGCGCCCCCTCGGGCTGCTGCTCAAACCGGTGGAGCATGGGCTGAAAATGCGAAAAGTCATAGCAGCCATAGGCCAGCCCCATGACCGTGTTCCAATACAGCTCGGCCTCGCCCTCCCCGTCAAAGACTGCCTGACGGGGCTGGAGATCATAGCGTCCGGCGCCGTTCCAGATCTGGTTATAGGCACGGCGCTCCTGCAATTCCTCCCGATCCATGGTTACTCTCCGAAGAGCTGGGAGCGGTCGGCGCTCTCCGGTATCCGCGCCCAGACCGTGTCCGCCGCCAGCTGCTGCTCAAACGGCTCGAAGGCCTTGTTGATGACGCCCAGACGCAGCGCCTGACCGGCGCAGATGCCCTTTTCCATCAGGTGCAGCGCCGCAAGCAGGCCGCGCAGATCCAGCGCCTTGGTGGAAATTTCGCCGCTGTCGCATTTCTGCCGCAGGTCACGGAACAGGGCGGCAAACTGCTCCGCCCACTGCTCTTTCAGCGCGGGGAAGCTGCGGCGCAGGAGCTTTTTCAGATTTTCATCGGAAATAATGGGCATGTCCACCACCACGAAGCGGGACACCAGCGCCTCGTTCAGCTCACGGGTGCCGGCGTAGCCATAGTTCATGGTGCCGATGAAGCGGGTGGCCTCGTCCAACCGGATGCGGTCATAGCCCGACACCTCGATGACGCGGCGGTGATCCAGCGTGGCATGGAGCACGGCCAGCGCCTCGTTTTTGGCCATGTTCACCTCGTCCAGCACGCCGAAGCCGCCCAGACGGGCGCAGCGGCTCACGGGTCCTTCCCGAAACTCCACCTGTCCGCCCTTCAGCGTGTCGGCGCCGATGAGCGCCGCCGCATCCACGTTCACATACATGGACACGTCCCACACCGGACGGCCGAACACCGCCGCCAGATTCTCCGCCAGCACGTTTTTGCCGGTAGCCTTGGGACCGGCCAGGAGCAGATGCTCCCCACACAGCAGCGCAGCCGCCGCGCTCTCCCAGATCTCCCGACCGTAATACAGGTAGCGGGGCTGGGGGACGCGCTCCGCCGCCTCCTGCGGCGCCGGATGCGCCTGACGGAACCGCCGGATCTCCTCCAGCAGTGCCGCATCCACGCCTTCCGCCTGCAACTCCTTAAAAATGTCCATATCTGCGCCTCCCCGCTCTTTGATGATGCCGTATTATACACCCGATGGGCGTAAAGATTTCGTCAAAAAATCTCAAATTTTGTGGGGGATGCCGCAGGGTCTTCCTCCCTTTCCGTTCCGCATAAAAACACTCCGGTGCAGGGTGGTGCACCGGAGTGTTTTCTGCAAAAATTCAATTTTTGTTGGGTTTATATTACCACATTTCGGGCAAAAAATCAAGTCTTGTTCTTTCGGCGCGGCGGGTGTAAGAAGTATGCACGACTACAAAAGGAGGACATGATATGGAAAACATCACAGCCATGGTGAGCTGCTTTGCCCGCGCCTACCACACCGGCGCCAACGCCTGCCCCGTCTTCAGCGACTCCGCCGCCCGCGCGCTGCTGGGGAGCGACTATGAGGCCATCGCCCAAAACATGCTGGAGGGCATGGACTTCTTCCTGCCCGACTTTCGGGGGACGCCGGAGGAGGGGCTGCGGCGGATCGTGGACGGCCAGCTGGCTCCCTCGGTATTGGCGCGCAGCGCCTACTGCGAAGCGGCGCTGGCGGAGGAAACGAAGCGGGGCTGCGGGCAGTATGTGCTTTTTGCCGCGGGATATGACAGCTATGCTCTCCGCCGCGAAGGCGCGTCCCCCGCCGTGTTTGAGCTGGATCTGCCGGAGGTGCTGCGGGACAAGCGCCGGCGCATGGAAGCGGCGGGTCTGCGGTCGTCCGCCGTGGACGTTCCCTGCGATCTGGCCGACCCCGCCTGGCCGGAGGCGCTCTTGGCCGCCGGCTACCGGCCGGAGGAAAAGGCATTTGGGAGCCTCCTGGGCATAAGCTACTACCTGCGCAAGGCCGACTTTGCAGCCCTGCTCCGCGCCGCCGGCGCGCTCATGGCGGCAGGCTCCGTCCTGTGTCTGGACTATCCCGCCGCCGGAGAAGGCTCCGCCGCCCGCACCCATCAGGCGCTGGCGCAGGAGGCCGGCGAGCAGATGCAGGCGCGGTATACGCCGGAGGAGATGGCGGCGCTGCTGCCGGAATGCGGGTTTGCGGTGCGGGAGCAGCTCTCGGCGGAGGACATGAACCGCCGGTTCTTTGCCGCCCACAACCGCCTGACCCCGCAGCAGCCCCTGTACGCGCCGGAGGGCGTGGGGTATCTTCTGGCCGCGCGGCGGTGAGGGCATTTGCCGGACAGTAAAAAGAGGGCGCTTCGTACGCCCTCTCTTTATTATATACTATAATATTATGCCTGCCCGACTTCCTCCGCCGTGTTCAGATAGTAAAAGAGATTCAGGCAGCGGCAGCCTTGCTCGTCCCTGCTCTCGCAGACGGAAAGGGAGATGCGCACATAGCTCCCATCGCCCCGAAGCAGGCGATAGCGGACATGCTTTCCCGTGAAGCCGCCGGACTCTATGCACCTGTGGATATTCTCTATGGCCGCCTGCCGGTCATCGGGGTGGATGCACCGGAGCGTGTCCTCTCCATAGAGAGCGCGGAGCGTTTCCGCGTCGGAGCGCAGGAAGCGGCACATGCTTTCATTGATAAACTCCAGCACATACTTCCCGTCCGCGCCGACCTTGAGCCGGACGAAGCCGTCCTCTATATCGTCCATCAGCGTGCAGAGCATCCTCTGCTCGCTGGCCAGTCCGGTGCTCAGATTGCGGCGCACCAGCAGCACGGTGATGTAGTCGCCCAAAGCGGACAGGTGCCTGCGGTGATCCAGGGACTGCTTGGGATTGTCCACGCCGGTGTAGCCGATGAGCCGCCCCTCCCGCAGCAGGGGCGTGATGAGGATGCTGTGGATGTCCTGCGCCAGCAGCAGCTCCCGAAGCTCCTTCTGGCCGTCGTCCAGCGCTTCCACGGAGCCGATGACCACCTGCTCGTTTTCCCGCAGCGTTTCAAACCACGACGGAGACAGGCTGACGGGCACGTTCTGGAGCCTGTCCATCTCGCTTTTTACGCCCGGGGCGCAGACCTCATAGGTGTTGTTCACCACCTGCCGGTCATGGTCGATCTCCACCACATAGGCGCGGTCGCTGCGGAAATACGCCATGAACCGCAGCAGCGTCTGCCGGATGGCCTGCTCGCTGTCCGGCCAGGCCAGAAGCTCGTGGGCCGTTTCGTTCAGGAAGCGAAGCTGCTCGTTGGCCTCCGCCTGCCGCTGCTGCGCCAGATGCTCCTCGGTGACGTCGGTCTCGATGCCCAGCAGCACCTTGTCCCCCACGCCCTCCAGGGAAACGACGGAGTTGGTCATGCGTATCCAGATCACGCTGCCGTCCCGCTTATAGGCGCGGTATTCATAGGTGTTGGTCTTGCCGGTGCGCACCACTTCGGCCACGGCCTGCCCCACCCAATCTCTATCCTCGGCGTAGAGCAGGTCGTTGATGAAGCCCACCTCCGCCTCATACTGCGCGCGGGTGTAGCCGTGGAGCTTATAAAAGCCGTCGTTGGTGAAGATGACGTCGATGTCCGTGGGGCTGCGGAACACCGTGGCCAGAACGCCGCCCTTGACGCTGTCCATGATGGAGCGCAGCTGGCGGGAGGCATTGCGCTCCTTCCGCTCCGCCTCGCGCTGCTCCGTCACGTTCATCACAAGGCTGTAGCCCAAGGCGCGATCCTCCGTGCGGGCGATGATGCGCACGGAGATGCGGAGATACTCCGTGTATATATCCCGCGATACCCGCACCTCGCAGGAGGTCTCCTCGCCGCTGTCCATGGCCGCGCGGATGGCGGCCAGCAGCCTTTGCTGATTTGCCTCGTCCATATACTGCATGATGTGGAGCCTTTTTGCGTCGCCATGCTGCTCCATGACGCGGCCGAACACCTGCACATACCGGTCGTTGATGCGCAGCAGCTCCGTCTGTCCGTCGTGGTACTCGAAAATACAGGCGCCGCCCACATAGCTGTTGAAGATCAGCGTTTCCATGGAGTCGGGATCCCAGAAGCTGCTGTTCTCCAGCTCGGCCACCCGCTTGAGCCGCCGCAGCTCCGGCTCCCTGTCGCACCGATCCAGCAGCGCCTCATACTCGCTCAGGGGCATGGGGTGGGCGTAGTAATAGCCCTGAATATAGTTGCAGCCCAGTGATTTCAGGAAATCGGCCTGCTCCCGCTTTTCCACGCCCTCGGCGATGATGTTCATACCCAGCCACTTGGCCATGCGGACCACGGACTCCACGATGATCCCCGCGCGATCCGAGTTTCCCGTGTTCTCAAAAAAGCGCATATCCAGCTTGAGGATGGCGGCGGGCACGTCCTTGAGGGAGTTGAGGGTGGAGTAGCCGCTGCCGAAGTCGTCGATCTCCACCACATAGCCCATGCCGATCAGCTCATTGACCTTCTGCACCAGCTGGTTGGCGGAGTCCACCAGAGCGGACTCGGTGATCTCCAGCCAGAAAAGGGACTGGGGGATGCGGTATTTCTCCACGATGCCCGTCAGCACCGGAATGAAATCGTCATGCATCACGTCACGGCGGGAGATATTCACGGACACGGGCAGGGGCTTGCGGCCTTCGTCCAGCCAGCGGCGCAGCTGCCGGCAGACCTTCTCCCAGATCTGCTGATCCAGCTGGTAGATCAGCCCTCTCTGCTCCAGCACCGGCACGAACTGCGCCGGCAGAATGTACTCGCCGCCGCGTTTCCACCGCGCCAGCGCCTCCGCGCCGATGACAGCGCCGGTGGCGTGGTTATACTGCGGCTGGAACCACGGCTCAAACTCGCCGCCGTGCAGCGCATCCAGTATCTCGTCCAGCAGGTGCTGCCGCTTCATCAGCTCGCTGCGGGCAGCGGCGCTGTAGATGGGGCTTGCGTAGCCTCTCTGAATGGAATTCTCCGCGATCCGCGCCCTGTCGTACATCACGCTCACGGGATGCTCCGTCCGCTCGACGAGATACCGCCCCACCCGCAGGCGGATGCGCTGGGGGATGCACTTCGGCCCCGTGGCCAGCGCGTAGGCCGCCCGTATCTCCTCCGAATCCAGGCAGGAGGCCGGCAGCAGCATGGCAAACTCATCCTGCGAAAAGCAGGTGCACAGGCCGTCCACCATGTCGCAGAACCGCTCCAGCGAATCGCCGGTGTGCTGGGTCACCTCGGCGCCGCTCTCCGCTCCGTATTGCTCGCAGATGTCCTGAAAGCCATGGATATTGACGCTGGAGATCAGGTAATAGCCCGCCTCGTGGGCGTCGATCATTTTTCTTGCGGCTTCAAAAAAGGTGCCGCGGTTATAGAGCCAAGTGACCTCGTTGTCCCTTTCCTCCGTCCTCTGACTCCACGCCAGAGAAACGTTCTCCGTCCATATATCCGCATCCGGCACATCCTCGTCGGAGGGGTCGTATATCTTCACGCAGTCCCGCCTTGTCTTGGCGCGGTACATGGCCAGATCCGCCCTGCGGAGCATCTGGGACATTTTCCCGCTGCCGCAGGCGCCGCCGATGCTGGCGCTGATGCGCAAGTCCGGATACTCGGGGATGCGGATGCTCTCCAGCTTGCTGCGGATGGTCAGCAGCTTTTCCTCCAGCTTGTCAAAGGGCAGGTCGTGAAAGACCAGAAAGAACTCGTCGCCGCCGTAGCGCACCAGCTCATCCTCGGGGTGTATCTCCGCCTTGATGGTCTGGGCGGCGTGGTACAGCGCCGCGTCGCCGGCCTGATGGCCGAAGCAGTCGTTGACGCTCTTGAAATTGTCCATGTCGATCATGGCAAAGGCATACTGCCCGTCCAGATCCCGCAGGCGGTCGTCATAGTAGCGGCGGTTGCAGACGTTGGTCACGGAGTCGATATAGACTTGGCGGTTGCTGGCCAGAAGCTGGCTGAAGATGGTCTCCTTCTCGGGACTGCTGAACAGCTCGTTCTGGTCGATGCGGTCGATGAGGTCGCGGGCAGCCGACCGCTGCTCCTGATCCAGAAACGCCGCGTCCAGCGCCTTCTCCAGCATGTGCGTCTTTCTCTTGTGCAGGGCCAGGGTATTTCTGATGCGGCGAATGAGGATGCTGGGCATGAACGGGCGGCGGATATAGTCCGAAGCGCCCAGCCGGAAAGCATACTCCATGTGGGCGTTGACCGGCTCGTTCACGATCATGATGACACTTCTGCCGCCCCATCTCCGCAAGGACGTCGAAGCCGCCGTTTTCCGCCATGGCGATGTCCAGCAAAACAAGGTCGATCTCCTCGTGGTGCAGGCGGAGCAGCTCCACGGCCTGCTGACTGCCGGCCGCCGTCACAATGTCAAAGTCCGCTTCCAGCAGCTCCCTCAGCGTTCTGCGGTTCCGCGCGGAATCGTCCGCGATGAGTATTCTCTCTCTTCTGTATTCCTGCATAGGACTGACTCCATCCGCATCGTTTCATATCCGCCCGAGCCGGACAAAACGCAAAAAGCCGAGGTGTGCTTCCGCATAGAGGGAACACGCTTCGGCAACTGGCTGACTGTCTCGCCGCGAGGACAGCCCCTATAGCTTTGCGCCGCCGGATCGCTCCGGTTTTGCCTTTTCGGTTTTCTTCCGTATCATACCATTTTTATGCACAGGCCGTCAAGAATTTCCAACACTTATGCAGACACTTTCATAAAAAAAACGCCGTCTATACGTCCAAAAAAATCAGAAAAAGCCGAAAAAAGCACAGAATTACCCTTTACTTTTTCTTTCCGGCGTTATATAATGTCGTCATATAGGCAAAACCGTCGAAAGGCGGCGACGCAAAGTTAAGTGTCTAAGCGGAGAACTCCGTATGATCGACTGACCGCACTCTATAGCAGAGGGCGGTCAGCTTTTTTTATGGCAAAGGGGGGAAAAGCGGTGAATCAGGTGCTGCGCGAAGAAAAGAAGTTCCTGCTCTCGCTGCCGGAATTTATCCGCCTGAGCCACCGGCTCTCTCAGGTCATGCAGGAGGATCCCCACAACGGCGTCCACGGCTACCCCATCCGCTCCCTCTATTTCGACAGCATCGACGACCGCGATTTTCACGAGAAGGCCGCCGGCGTGGAGCTGCGGCGCAAAATTCGCCTGCGCTGCTACGATCCGGCGGCGGACTACGCCATGCTGGAAATGAAGCAGAAGCAGGGCGCCAACCAGCTCAAGCGCTCCCTGCGCTTGGCGCGGGAGGACGCAGCGCGCCTGGCGGAAGGCGACTATTCGCCCCTGCTGCGCTATCCGGAAGCCTTCGCCGCCGAGTGCTACGCCCTCATGCACAGCCACCTCTACCGCCCGAAAACCATCGTGGAGTATAACCGCAAGGCCTTCATCGCCAAGGAGAACAAGATCCGCATCACCTTTGACAGCCGCATCGTGTCCACGGAGAGCTGCTTTGACCTGTTTGCCCCGCGGCTGAACATGAACCCCGTGCTGGATCCGTATGCGGTGGTGCTGGAGGTCAAGTACAACGGCTTTCTGCTGAGCTATCTGCGGGAGCTGATCAACGGCGTGGACCGCAGCGAGCTTTCCGTCAGCAAATATGTGCTGGCCCGCCAGAACGGGTACCAGACCCGACTATAGGAGGAACATCCCCATGAAGCAGCAATTACTGAATCTTTTTGCAACGCCCCGAGACATGACCTGGGAGGACATTCTGCTCAATATCATGCTGGCCGCGGTGCTGGGCCTTTTCATCTTTCTGTCCTACGCTCTCTCCCACCGCGGCACAATATACAGCCGGAAGTTCAACGCCTCCCTTGTGATCCTGGCGGTGCTCACCGGCACGGTGATGACCGTCATCGGCAACAACATCGCCCTGTCGCTGGGCATGGTGGGCGCCCTGTCCATCGTCCGCTTCCGCACGGCCATCAAGGACTCCCGCGACACGGTGTATATCTTCTGGTCCATCATCGTGGGCATCTGCTGCGGCGTGGGGGACTACGCCGTGGCCTGCATCGGCAGCGCCGTGACCTTCGTGGTGATCCTGCTGCTGGGCTGCATCAAAAGCGACAACCGCATGCTGCTCATCGTCCGCGCCGCCCGCAGCCGGCAGGAGCCAATCAAGGGGCAGGTGTATAAGCTCTTCCGCGCCAAGGCCACGCTGCGGGTGGAGAACACCACCGAGGAGCACGTGGAGCTGATCTATGAGCTGACCCAGCGGCTCCTGCGGCGGGCGGAGAAGTCTACGCCGGACATCCCCGCCAGCATCTACGCGCTGGGGAACATCGACTATGTAAACCTCGTGATGCAGAACGACGAGGTATCCAACTAAACGGACAGAAGGCGGGAAAGGAGGCCGAAAGACGAGATGAAATATAAATGGCTCGCCCTTGCGGCCTGCGCGCTGCTGCTGCTTCTCTCGGCCACCAACCTCTCGGCCGTGCTCACCGACGAGCACCCCCGCTACCACCAGCACGCGGAGCGCCCCGCCTACACCCCCTGCGCCGAGCACGACGGGCAGACCCTCTGCTCCCACCTGCCCCTCGTCCTCATCGAGACCGGCGGCGCGGAGATCCCCGGCGAACCCATCCGCAACGAGGACGGGAGCCGCAGCAATGATGTCTTCACCACCACCGCCGACGGCGGCACGCTGCTGCGAGCGTCGGTGGCCGTGGTGGATCACGAAACGGGCAACAACCACCCCTCGGACGCCCCCACTCTGGAGAGCACCATCGACATCCGCGTGCGGGGCAACTCCTCCCGCTATTTTGACAAGCACAATTATCTCCTCAAGACCCTGACGGACGACGGCTCCGCCTCGCGGGACGTTTCCATGCTGGGCATGGACGCCTTTGACGAGTGGGCGCTGCACGGACCGTATCTGGACAAATCCCTGATCCGCAACTACATGTGGTACAATCTGGCGGGCGAAATTATGGACTATGCCCCCAACGTGCGCTTCTGCGAGGTGCTGCTCAACGGCGAATATCAGGGACTTTACGTCATGACGGAGACCATAAACTCCGCGGTCGACGCCCGCCTGCAGCTCACGGAGCCGTCCAAGGACACGGTGCAGACCAGCTACGCGCTGCGCCTTGACCGCGGCAGCGGCAACGAGGCGAAAAACATCGAAACCTTTTCCCAGTACGCCCTGCGGAACCTCCAGGACGTGGACATCGTTTACCCCTCCCCGAAATGGCTCACGCCGGAGCGCGCGGCGTGGATCGCGCAGGACTTTTCCGACTTTGAAAAATCCCTTTACTCCTATGACTACAACACCGAGCCGTACGCCTATTGGGAGCAGGCGGATCGGGCGTCCTTCGTGGACTATTTTATTCTCAATGAATTCACCTGCAACTATGACGCCGGCTGGCTGTCCACCTATATTTATAAGGACGTGCGGGGTAAATACAAAATGTGCATCTGGGACTTCAACTCCGCCTGCGACAACTACAGCCACGAGGTGGACGACCCCCAGCACTTCGAGCTGCAATACAGCGTCTGGTACTACATGCTCAGCAAGGACGAGGGCTTCGTGGACGCCGTTATCGACCGCTACCGCGAGCTGCGGCAGGGGCTTTTCAGTGACGAGGCGCTCAGCGCCTATATGGACGCCGTGGTGGCCTGGCTCGGCCCCGCGGTGGAGCGCAACTTCTCCGTATGGGGCTACACGCTGGCAGAGGACATGATCTCCCCCGCTGAGCGCAACCCCCACAGCCACGCCGAGGCCGTGGCGCAGATGAAGGACTTCTGCGCCCAGCGGGGCGCCTGGATGGACGAGCACATCGACATCCTGCGCCAGTACAGCCACGAATCCAAAAACAAAAAATTCAACCACTGACTGCATGAAGGAGGGCGGCATTTTTGAAAAAGTTCATCATCGTGTTCTCCGCTCTCATCGTGCTCTATTTCGCCTATGACACCGTGCGCTACCGGCTGGGGTGGTACATCGACCTGCACCCGCGGCAGGAGCTCACGGCCTTCATGTCCACGGACGAGCAAAATATCTATATGGATCGCGGCAGCGGCGCGGAGCCTTTCACCATCAAGGGCGTGAATCTGGGCGTGGGCAGCCCCGCCCAATGGGCCACGGACTATGCCATTGACAAGGCCACCTATCTGCGCTGGTTTGGCCAGATGCAGGAGATGGGCGCCAACACGGTGCGGGTCTACATCACTCTGCACGACGATTTCTATAATGCTTTTTATGAGTACAACACCGCGCGGGAGGCCGCCGGAGAGGAGCCGCTCTGGCTCATTCACGGCGTATGGGTCAATGACTATGTGCAGAACTCCCACCGCGATGCCTACGACAAGGACTTTCTGGACGCCTTCATTCGGGACGGCCGCACGCTGGTGGACGTACTCCACGGCAACAAGAAGATCGCCCTCGGACGGGGCACAGGCTCCGGCTCCTACACCAAGGACGTTTCCCGCTGGGTCATCGGCTACATTCTGGGCGTGGAGTGGGAGGACGTGACCGTCACCTACACCGACCACAAGTACCCCGACAAAGAGCCGTATCAGGGCACCTACCTCTCCGCCACGGAGGATGCCAGCGCCTTTGAGTCCATGCTGGCGCAGGCGGGGGACGAGATCATCTCCTA
>OJAR01000558.1_pt1 | contig 11477 bp, 9 predicted proteins | sample 1589431 | NCBI WGS metagenome assembly OJAR01 (sample SAMN03283242) | human gut metagenome | biome: human-associated habitat; material: feces | host: Homo sapiens | place: Peru | collected 2012 | reverse complement strand
CTTGATGTGCTTGCGGTACTTGAGGTGGATAAGCGTCCAGAACTGCGGATTGGCCCGAAGGATGATATGTCCCCCACGGCCACCATCCCCGCCGTCCGGTCCCCCCTTAGGCACATACTTGGCTCTGTAAAGGTGCATCGATCCCGCACCCCCATGCCCCGAGGCGCACCAGATCTTCACGTAGTCTATAAAGTTGCTCTCTGCCATAATCTTTTACTTTGCAAACTACAAAGATAGTTAAAGTTTGGGAAAGAAAGGGTGTGTTTACGAAGGACGAAGGACTTTGTTGCCGGTATTCGTTAGGTGTGCGGCCGTCCAGCTTCTTGAACCATCTGGAGAAATGCTGGGGATATTGGAAGCCCATTTCGGTGGCGATCTGCGAGACGGATTTGCTTGGGTCATAGAGCCTTTCCTTTGCTATGTCGAGCACTTTCCGCTGAATATGCTTGCCTGCTGAAAGGCCGGTCTCCTTTCTTAGCAAGTCGCTGAAATAGTTGGTTGACAGACAGAGTTTGTCGGCACAATACTGCACCGTAGGGATCCCGTTGGTGACAGGCAGGTTGGATTTGAAATAGTTGTCGAGCAGCAACTCGAAACGAGCCAAGAGGTCGCTGTTCTGGTTCTCCCGGGTGATGAACTGGCGGTCGTAGAAGCGGATGCAATAGTCGAGGAAAAGCTTGATCTTGTCAATGAATATGGAGGTGATGCCACAGTCATCCATCTGCCCGAAATCGGACTCTATGGTAACACGCATTTCCCGTTCTCCGACTTGAACAACCTTCAAGTGGCAGAGCATGTGGCGAAATGGCTGCACGAAAAAGGCTTGGATAAATCAAGGTAAAATTTATTGATAATCATAAAATATTTTATTGTTTATCGCAAAAATATACTATCTTTGCGCTTGCAATATAAACAATAGACTTATGAGAATCAAAAATCAGAAAAGCATCAAGGCGGTCAGTCTGGCCGCCCTTGCGATCGGGGCGATCTACCTTGCCTTCGTGTATTACAGGATCATCTCTATGCTATGGTTTGACGTGGCCACAGGTGGGATAGTGTGGAATCAGGCTCAGATGGGCTGGCAAATCGCTGTTCTGGCCGGATATGTCCTTGGCTGGACGGTTGTGTTCGCACTCTGCGCCACAGTGGAATGCAACATATTCAACGGATTGAAGTCGGGAGACTTGTTTCCGAAGAAGAATATTCCTCTTATTATGGCCGCGGCAGTATTCGTCGGCGTTGCCATCTTCTTTGGCTCCAACGTGGCGGATGTCGCGAAGGGTGTGGAATGTTCGGTTCTTGATTCCAACTGCATCTTTGTCCCTCTCGTGGTGATAGTTTTCGGACTCCTTTACAAACAGGCCTCGCTTGCGGCCGAGGACAGCAATCTTGCGATATGATAACCATCAACCTCGACATCGTCCTTGCGACAAGGCGAATGACTCTCAGCGAGTTGTCGGAAAAGGTCGGCGTGAACCTTGCCAACCTTTCAATCCTGAAGACCGGCAAGGCTCGCGCCATCCGTTTCACAACCTTGAACGCGATCTGCAAGGTCCTGGATTGCAAGCCCGGCGACATCCTGGACTATGAACCCGACCCGGAGGGCGTGCCGATCCTTGATGACGATGGTGAATGAGATATGCCAGCTTGAAGGAGAACTTGTCAGAGTCTGTTATTCTCCATAGAGTGAAACTGCTACGACTTATCACCTACGATTTCACTTCTTGATTTCCTTGATGACTTTGGCCGGGTTGCCGACAGCGATGGAGCCGGACGGGATGTCCTTGACCACGACGCTGCCGGCTCCTATCGTGCATCCGTCACCGGTAGTGACGCCTGGAAGGATGGTGACGTGACCGCCAATCCAGCAATCGTTGCCGATGGTCACTGGCTTCGCCCATTCATCACGTGTTGCCCTCTCCTTAGGATCTGTGCTGTGGCAGGCCGTGTATATTCCGACGTTCGGACCGATGAAGCAGTCATCGCCGATAGTGACAAAAGCCTCGTCCAGCACCGTGAGGCTGAAGTTGGCGAAGAACCTTTTGCCTACACGAATATGCTTGCCGTAGTCGCAGTAGAACGGTTGGTTGATGAACGTATCATCATCACACTGACCAAGGATCTTGTGCAACATCTCATTGCGTTCCCGTACAAGCGTGGGCCTTATCTGGTTGTACTCCCAACACAGGTCCTTAGTGTTGTTCAACATCTCCAGAATCTCTTGATCCACGGCCGAGTAAACCTCTCCGGCCAGCATTTTCTCATATTCAGTCTTCATAGTGTCTTTAATCTATAAACTGCTTGAATGGCTTATTGGCAGACAAATTTAAGAAAACCGCTCAATAATGGCAAAGGTTTACCTGTTGAATATTGTGGAGGTTAATCTGTTTTTGGTGAAAAAGTTAGCAACATGTCCTCCTTCCTATACCGGGTAAGAGGACATGCTGCTATTTTGCATATTGATAGCCGTTTAGGCTCCATGTCTGTCTGTCACTTTTCAATGAAGACGGGAGAGGCGGCGAGGTAGTTGCCGGTCGGGGTGAAGGCTGGGGAGGCGATTTTCACCTTTTTCACAAGGACTGTGGTGTTGGCATCCTTGGCGGCTATGAAGGAATATGTTCCCTGCTCGGTCGCCCAGCCGGAACGCTGCTCGTCGTAGGAGGCGAGGAGAGTTTTCGGGATCCTTATCTCTACGGTCTGTGATTTTCCCGGGACTATCACATCCGTCTTGGAGAAGCCTTTGAGCTCGCGGGCAGGTTTGTCCATGTCCTTGCCGGGGGCCTTGACGTAGATCTGGACGACTTCTTTCCCGGAATATTTTCCGACGTTATCCACGGTCACTTTTACAACATATTCATCACCTTCATCCTCTACGCTCATTCCGCTATACTTGAACTCGGTGTAACTCAGGCCGAAGCCGAACGGATAGGCGGTGCGGATCTTCTTGGTGGTGTAGTACCTGTAGCCGCAGTAGATGCCTTCACGGTAGTTGACGTAGTCGATGTTCTCGATGTCGTACCGTTTCGTGACTCCGGCTGGAGCCGGACGGTGGAACGAGTAGTTGACCGGTTTGTCGGTGAGGAGCTGAGGCATGGTTCCGGATGTCGGATCATCGTAATAGCTTACAGGAATGCTCATCGGAAGCCTTCCGCTCGGAGTTTCCTTACCGGAAAGCACTGAGGCTATGGCATGTCCGGCCTCGCATCCCGGAAGCCAGCTCATGACGATTGCGTCGGCCATGTCCTGCCATGCGGTCATGTCCACGATTCCGCCGACATCCAGCACGACAATCAGCTTTTTGCCCTCCTTGTGGAACGCTGTCGAGACTCCCTTGATAAGCCGCATCTCGGCATCGGACAGCAGATAACTGAATTGGTAGAGTCTGTCCTTGCCTTCACCGAATATGCGACCGATGGTTATGACGGCCTTGTCGGCTTCCTTTGCGGCCTGCTCCAGCACGGCTTTGGACGGCATGGCCTCGGCCGGACGTTCGGCATCCACGAACCATTTGTCGAACTTGCTGTTGATCCTGCGGGTATTGAACCTTTCGTATTTAAGGCAGTCTTTGTAGAAGTCGTCTGTCGTTTTGTCCAGTCCGAATCCCGCGTCGGAAAGCCCCTTCTTGAGGTCTATAACGTATGAGCCGTTGACGTTTCCGGCTCCTGTGCCTCCGGTGATGAACTCGTAGGAAGTCACTCCGAACAGCGCGATCTTCGACTCAGGTGCCAAAGGCAGGGAAGCCGCATCGTTCTTCAGCAGCACGATTCCTTCCTCGGCGGCTTTCCGGGCCACAGACGCATTGTGCCGGAGGTTCGGTTTATTGGAATATTCATACCCTTTGAACCGAGGACATTTGACGATGAGCCTCAGGAGTCTCGCCACTGCCGTGTCAACCACCGGCATAGGCAATGAGCCGTCGGTCATGGAGTTGACGAGACGATTGTAGTGCTCGTCGCTGCCCGGCTGGATCATGTCGTTGCCGCTTGCGACCATCTTGTCTGAATATAATCCCGCGGCCCAGTCTGTCATGACCACACCTTTGTAGTCCCAGTCATCACGAAGAACTCCTGTCGCCAGGTCGTGGTTCTCTGCGGCCAATGTCCCGTTGACATAGTTGTACGATGTCATGACGGTCCACGGATCGCTCTCCTTGATGGCGATCTCGAAGTTCCTCAGGTAGATTTCGCGCAGTGCCCGGACGGGAACCCTTGCGTCAAGGTAGAGCCTGTTGAGTTCCTGATTGTTAGCGGCGAAATGCTTGATGGATGTTCCGACTCCTTGGCTCTGGATTCCGCGGATGTAGCCAGCCGCGACCCTGCCGGCCAGAAGAGGATCTTCGGAGTAATATTCGAAGTTTCTGCCGCACAGAGGATTGCGTTGGATGTTGATGCCAGGGGCGAGCAGGACATCGACTCCATATTCGAGAACCTCATTGCCTATGGCTCCGCCGACCTCCTCGACAAGCGATGGATTCCAGGTGGAGGCGAGGGATGTTCCGATCGGGAACTTGGTGCATGGGCGGTCGTCGATCCTGACTCCCGCAGGGCCGTCCGCCAGCACGATAGCCGGGATGCCCAGCCTTTCTATCGGGTGGGTTGTTCCGGCGGAACCCTTTACGTAGAGGGTCGTGTAGCCGACTCCGTCGAAGGCTTTCGCTCCGCTGCCTACCAGCAGGGCAGCCTTCTCCTCGGTTGTCAATTCATTGACAATCTGTGAAATATTATCACCGTTCAACTTCAACGGAGAACCCGCGAGCAGAACGGTGACCAAAAGTGAACCAATCATCATTGACTATGCCTTGTCCATCATTGTGAATATCCTTCCGCGGACTTCCTCGATGGTCCCGGTGCCGTCGATCTCCTCGTACTTGCCGGCTTTCTTGTAGTACTCCACAAGCGGTTCGGTCTTCTCGTGGTAGGTCTTGATGCGGTTGTTGATTGTCTCGTCCCTGGCATCATCGGCGCGGCCTTCGATCGCGGCCCTGTGCTTGATGCGCTCCATGATCATCGTGTCGGGGATCATGATGGAGACAACGGATGTGACAGCCTCGCCGTTCTTAGCGAGCATCTTGTCAAGGGCCTCCGCCTGGGCGATGGTGCGAGGGAATCCGTCAAGAAGGAAGCCGGAGACTCCGGTCACGGTCTTGAACTTGTTCTCGATCATGCCTTCCACAACCTCGTCAGGGACGAGCTCGCCTGCGTCGATCAGAGCCTTTGCCTTGAGGCCAAGCTCAGTACCCTTGGCGATCTCTCCGCGGAGAAGCTCGCCGGTGGAAATGTGGCAGAGATTGTATTTTTCAACCATTGCTGAGGCCTGGGTGCCTTTCCCGGCGCCCGGAGGGCCAAAAAGAATAAAGTATTTCATATCTGTGTCCAATACATAAATGTCTTTGAGGTTTCTTCCGATCTCGTTGTAATCCAGACCGAATCCGACTATGAAATCGTCCGGAATCTCCATGGCGACATAGTCAAGCTTCACGTCCTTTGTGTAGGATGCCGGTTTAAGGAGCATCGTGCAGATCCTTGTTTCTGTGGCTCCTTTCTCCTTTAGGATGTCCTTGAGCGCCACGATCGTGTTGCCGCTGTCCACGATGTCCTCGACGACAATGATGCGTTTGCCTTCGATGCTTCTGGTCAAGCCCATGACCTCGCGCACGTTGCCTGTGGTGTGGGTGCCGTTGTAGGACGAAAGCTTGATGCAGACCAGCTCGCAGTTGAACGTGAGCCTCTTCATCAGCTCCGACGTGAACATCAGTGATCCGTTGAGGACACAAAGGAGTACCGGGCAATCTGTGCACCCGTTGAAATCATGGTTGATCTTCTCGGCTACCTTGTCGATGGCTTCCTCAAGCCTCTCGTTCGGAATGAACGGCTTGAAGGACTTGTCAAATAGTCTGACGTTGCTCATTGTGGTTCGTTGTTTATAGTAAAAAACAAAATTAGGCAATATTCCTTAAAAAAACAGAAAAAACATACCTATGTTTTATGTTTCTTTTCGTTTTTTACGTTTACTTGCCTTACCTTGCCGGCCTGAACTTAAAGGGATGTGAATCTCTTGGCATAAACATCACGAATCATGAATATCCTGAAAAACTTCACTGCCGCGCTGCTGCTCGCGGTGCCTTTGTTTCAGGCTGATCTGACAGCTCAGTCTGACAACCTCATGAAGGCGATATTATATCTGTCCGGCGCGGATTCCGAGGAGGAACTGGACGAGCAGGAGATGGAAAGATTCTCCGTATTGGCATCCAGTCCGTTGGAAATCAATCTTGTGTCAAGAAGCCGTATGGCCACATGCGGACTTATGAGTCAGTACCAGGTGGCGAGCCTGATGGACTATCGCTTGCGGAATGGTGATGTGCTTTCCGTCTCGGAACTCGCTGCTGTTGACGGTTTCGGAGAGGATTACGCCAATGCTCTCAGACCGTTCATTTCGTTCGCCTCCAACGCTTTGCCTGGTCAGACAGAGATCGGATCAAAGCGTCTGACAAATGAGGCCTTGGCCCGTTCCGCGGTCAAAGGGAAGGATTTCAACTATGGAGCCAAGTACAGAATGAACTATGGCGAGTCTTTCGAGTTTTCATCGGCTGCCAGGACTAAATATTCAGACAAAGAGCGGTTTCCTCCATCGGCGTGGGCGATGAATATGACATATTTTGGCAAGAGAAGGATCGGCAAGGTCATCATCGGGGACTTCAACGCCCGTTTCGGCCAGGGGCTTACGCTATGGAGCGGAATGTCCATGTCTGGACTGTCATCTTCATCATCATTCAGTAAACGGCCATCCGGATTGTCTCCGTCATGGTCATGGTCCGGGATAGGAAGCCATAGGGGAGTGGCGGCCGACTTCACGGCCGGGCGGATGGTTCTCTCCGCGTTTGCCTCCTTTCCAGGGCTTCGCTCATGGTGCGAGAGCGGCAAACCCGCCGAAATCTCTCTGATGACAGGAGCGAACATAACCCTCCATTCCCGCAACGGGCAGTTATCCCTCACAGGCTACTGCCAGACAGAGCCAATGAATATGCCGGTTAGGCCTAAGACCGGCAAACTGTCAGGAGACTTCCGCCGTTCATGGCGCGGGGTGGATTACTTCGGGGAGTTTGCATGGGATTTCTCCGGAAAGAGTCCCGGAGCCATTCTTGGAGCCGTGTTTCCTTTGGGAGGCGATTGGAAACTCTCATCGGCTGTCCATAGTTATTCCTCAAGTTTCGGTTCTGATTATACGGGAGCGATACGAGGCTGGACAAAGACTTCCGACGAGCATGGAGCCACCGTCGGGCTTGAGAAGGCGGGAGCTTTCCTTACGGCCGACTTTGCCGTCAAGGACAGAGACCGTTCCAAGAGACAGGTGCGTGTCCTGTTCAAACTGCCGTTGCAGCTGACAGGAACATCCGTGCTATCAATAAGGATTACCGAACGGTTCCGTCCTTACGAGGAGGTTCTTCGATACCGCACCGGGGCTCGTTGTGATCTGGACTGGTCAAGTTCAGGGCTGTCGGCGCGTTACGGCCCGTCAGACAAGCCGGCCTGGAAGATCAGAGGCAGGCTTGAGGGACTGCTGTGCCGTTCGCTGGCCGGTCTCGCCTACCTGGAAGGTGGACGGAAAACAGACTGGTTCAGCGCCTATCTTCGAGGAACCATATTCATTGTCGATAATTGGGATGACCGGATATATTCATACGAGCGGGACGCTCCGGGTAACTTCACTGTCCCGGCCTATTACGGGCGTGGATGGAGTCTGTCAGCTGTTTCCGGATGCAAATTGCGGCTTGGCAGGGGGAGGGCCTTGAAACTGTACTTCAGGGCCTCGACAATGGCATATTCATTCATGAAAGAGCCAAAGCCTTCGGTTTCGGAAGCGAAGGCTCAGGCGGTGGTGATGTTTTGACGGCTACTTTGGAATCCTTATTTTCATCCCAGGCTTGATGTTCTCGCCTATCCCGTTGAACTTCATGATCTTTTCGGCAGTCATGCCCGGGAACTTCTTCGCGATGCTGTAGAGGGAGTCACCAGCCTTCACGGTGTAGTTGGTGTAACTCAACTGGCTGGAGGCTGATTTGACAGCTGATGCGGTCGGCGCCCCGCCTCCCTTATAGATGCGGATCTTCTGCCCGATCCTGAGGTTCGTGCTTCTGAGGTGGTTCCACTTCTTGAGTTGGTTCACGGTGACATGGTACTTGGCCGCGATCTTTCCCAAAGTGTCGCCCTTCTTGACCTTATAAGTGATCGTGCCGCCTGAATATGTCTCACCGGACGAACGCTTCCCGTCATCCACAAGGGTCTGCGGGTTGAGATATTCAGAAGCCTTGTATGTGTAGATCGAGTCCTCGTGGGCTATGAAGTCGCTGGAGTAGTTGTATGGAATCCGGAGGATGTAGGTCTTGCTGTCGCCTGGAATCACATCCTTGATGTACTGTGGGTTAAGGTTTCTGAGTTCATCGACGGAGATTCCGACAAGCTCGCTGATCTGCTTGAAATGCAGGTTCTTGTGAATCTCGAATGTGTCCAGCTGGGCCGGCATCCGCATGTTTGCCGGAGCAAGTCCGTACTCCTTGCTGTAATGGATGGCGTACATCGCCCCGACGAACGCCGGGACATAGCCTCTGGTCTCACGCGGAAGGTAGTCATAGACCGACCAAAAATCCCTTTTGCCCCCGTTCCTGCGAATGGCCTTGTTGATGTTGCCCGATCCGCAGTTGTAGGACGAGATCGCAAGGTTCCAGTCTCCGAATACGTTGTAAGAGTCGGTCAGGTAACGCGCGGCGGCATCGGCTGACTTGAACGGGTCAAGTCTCTCGTCCACGAAGGAGTTGATCTCCAGTCCATAGAGCTGCGCGGTCCTGAACATGAACTGCCACATCCCTTTCGCTCCCGCACTTGAGACCGCAACCGGGTTCAGCGCCGATTCGATGATGGCCATGTACTTGAGCTCGTCCGGGAGGTTGTACTTGTTGAATGTCTCCTCGAAGATCGGCATATAGTACTGGCAAAGCCCCAGGATCGTGCCCATCTTGGTTGGCATCTTCTCTGAATAGAGTATCATGTAGTTGCGGACCTTGTCGTTGTATGGGAGGGTGATGAAGGAGTTCATCTTTTCCAGCCTGGCTTTCATCACTTCGTCCGGAACGTTTGACGTGAACCGGATCGAATCCATGTCGTAGCCGTTCCCTTCCTCGTTCTTTCTGGCCTGACGGTGCAGATACCAGATACTCAGGAGGCTGTCCGTAACCTCCTGGGTATAGTCCTCGGGATTCAGTCCGGCCGCCGTCTTGAGTTTGTTCTCCTCATAGACATCGATCATCTCACCCGCGATGCTGTCTTTCAGGATGCTTTCATGCTTCAGTTTGTCCAAGGCTTTCTGAAGGGAATCGACCCGTTGTCTGAGTTCCTGATTCTCTTCCTTGATCTTTTTTCTGAATACCTGCGCTCCGGCGTTCCCTTGGAGCAGGAAGACCATGAGCAGTATGATGGGCAGTGTCGCGTATGTGGTTTTTCTCATCCTTTCGTGCTCTTGTTAAAATCTAAGACCGACTTTGATTCCTATCGCGTTGTCCCCGAACGCTCCCATGCCGAAACTCATAGGTGGAACCGAGCGTGTGGGGGATGCGATGGCATATTCATTATGTGGCGGGATATATTCATTATAAGGAGAGATGACGGTCGGCGTGACATTAAGGGTGAGCTCGTCGTTCATCTCGAAGTCCTGCATGTAGGCGAACACATTGGCATCGATAACTTGAAGCAGGTAGCTGCCTACAATAGCGACAACCGAATAATCCCTGTAGCGTCTGTATACATTCCTGAAGTACAGCGCCCTTTCCGCCGGAATGGAGCCGGTGTATCCTCCGTCAGGATTTGTCGCCTCGTTGTGGATGCGCTTGAATCTTTTGTAGTTCTTGCTGTTCAAGGCGTAGAAATGGTAGGAGCCGATCATCATTCCCCAATATATCGGAATCTTCCAATATTCCCCGTTGTACGCCTGCCCGAGTCCCGGCAGGAGGATTGAATATATCGTCGCCTTCCCAGGTTGGTTCTTCACATCCCTCTTGTAGTTGACAACTCCGTCCATGAGAGTGGCCCAGTAGATGAATCCGGCGCTTGCGAACATATACTTGGCCATGTCCTTCGAGCGAGTGTCCAGCTCGAACTCCATGTTAGGGTCAAGCGCCATGGCGATGTCATAACCCTTCTTGGAGTGCTTGTACTTGCTGTTGTAGTGGATTCCCAGTCCAAGGGTCGTTCCGATGCCGCCGTAGATTATCGGCAGTTTCCAGTACTGCTTGTTGTAGATCTGCTCGGATCCGATGAACACCGTCGATCCGGCGAACATGGTTCCGATCCTCAGTGTAGTGTCCTTGTGGCTGACCCCTCTGAAGAATTCCCGGAAAGACCACATCTTGTCCACGGAATCCCTCGCGGAGGTGGTGTCGCTCGGGTCATTGTAGGTCTGGTTGAACGCCTCTTCCCTGAACTGCGCTTTCGCGCCCGTGGAAAAGGCCGCCAGGCAGACAAGTGCCAGACATATCCTGAGAATCAGATTCTTCATTGTTCTTCTTAGATGTTCGAGTCCTCAAGGGCCTTGAGGAACCTGCCCACTTCCTCGTCGGAGTTGAACTTGATTGTCATCGTTCCCTTTCCGGAGGCCGAGCGTTTCAGGCTGATGCTGTTATCAAAAAACTTGCCGATGTGCTCCAGAACCTTGTAATATTCATCCGGAAGGTCCTGCTGTTTTGTGGCCGCCTTTGTGTTTTCGTCCTTGCTCAGTTTGTGAACCTTCTCCTCCAGCTGGCGTACCGAAAGGCCGTCCTTAATCACGAGGTCGCAGAGAAGTTCTTGAATATGAGGGTCTTCCACTCCAAGCAGGACTTTCGCGTGTCCGGTGCTGAGAAGCCCGGTCTTGAGGTCGTGCTGGACTTTGGTCGGGAGTTTGAGAAGCCTCAGATAATTGGCCACTGAGGCTCGCTTCTTGCCGACGCGCTGCGCCATCATCTCCTGGGTGAGGTTACACTCGTCCATCAGTCTCTGGTAGCTCATCGCCACCTCGATCGGATCGAGATCCTGCCTCTGGATGTTCTCCACGATGGCCATCTCAAGCATTCCCTGATCGTCCGCGGTGCGGATGTAGGCCGGGATGATGTCCATTCCAGCCCTCTTGCAGGCCTTGAACCTGCGCTCGCCGCTGATGATCTGATAGCGTCCGTTCTTGAGTTTGCGCACCGAGATCGGCTGGATGAGACCGAATGTCCTGATCGAGTCGGCCAGTTCCTCCAACGCCTCGTTGTCGAACGCCGTACGAGGCTGGTAAGGGTTCGGCTCAATCAGATCCACAGGGATCCTGAGCACGTCACCGTAGTCCTGCTCGGGTTTTGACCCGGCGATCTCCTTATTGATATAGCCGACCGGCTTTCTTTCCGGCCCGATTGTCTGGATGTCTCCCAAAAGGGCGCTGAGCCCTTTGCCCAGCCTGCTTTCCTGCTT
>OJAR01000557.1_pt1 | contig 11484 bp, 14 predicted proteins | sample 1589431 | NCBI WGS metagenome assembly OJAR01 (sample SAMN03283242) | human gut metagenome | biome: human-associated habitat; material: feces | host: Homo sapiens | place: Peru | collected 2012 | reverse complement strand
TATATATGGCAGCTTATTTTTAACGGAATTCTTATGAATTTCGGCACCAACATTAAGCTCAATTCAGCATTCGGATTTTGGGGACTGATAATCCTGATGTGCTGGCAACAGGCGGGATATATGATGATCATATATATTGCAGGCTTCCAAAGCGTGCCCGCCGACCTATATGAAGCGGCAAGAATCGACGGTGCAAACCGAAAACAGCTTCTCGGTCATGTAACACTTCCGATGATGGCTCCGTCAATTACGATATGCACTTTTCTAACGCTGACAAACTCGTTTAAACTGTTTGACCAAAACCTTGCGCTTACAGGCGGAGACCCGGGCGTTGTGTCCTCCGGAGGCACGATGATATATCAAACGGAAATGCTGGCACTCAACATCTACAACACCTTCTATAAGAACCAGAATTCCCGCGGCGTCGGTCAGGCAGAGGGCGTTATCTTCTTCCTCGTCGTTGTGGTTATCGCTTTGGCTCAGTTGTACTTTACACGGAAAAGAGAGGTGCAGCAGTAATGGCAAAGATAAAAGCAAAAGAAAGACCTGTCAAAAAGAAACAGACGGTCGGAATGAAAATCCTTACCGTTCTTTTTACGATAATTTCTATATTCTATGTTGTTCCGGTTTTTGTTGTACTGATGGACTCCTTTAAGACAAACAAGGCTATCAGCCAGGCTCCGTTTGCATTTCCGACATCAGAAACCTTCAGCGGACTTGACAGCTATATCACCGGTATGTTCTACGGCAACTTCCCGTTTTGGAAAACTATCGTATGCAGCTTTTTCATTACGATATTCGGTGTTGCGCTGATACTTTTATGCACCTCAATGTGTGCATGGTACCTCAGCCGTTCAAATTCCGTCATATGCAAGATAATCTATTATTTCTGCATATTCTCAATGGTAGTGCCGTTCCAGATGGTAATGTTCACACTTTCAAAAACAGCGGACAACCTTCACCTCACCACTCCTTGGGGTATCTTGATAATCTACCTCGGATTCGGTGCGGGACTTGCGGTATTTATGTTTACAGGCTTTGTAAAATCAATACCGATAGAAATTGAAGAAGCGGCAGACGTTGACGGCGCAGGCCCGCTCAAAACATTTTTCGGTATCGTTTTGCCGATAATGAAACCGACATTCATTTCTGTAGCAATACTTGAAACCATGTGGATATGGAACGACTATCTGTTGCCGTACCTTATTCTCGACAAGACCTACAGAACTATTCCTATTCACATTCAGTACCTCAACGGCTCTTACGGTCATTCGGACACAAGCGCAATTATGGCACTGATTGTGCTGAGTATTATCCCGATAGTAGTGTTCTATTTTGCTTGTCAAAAATATATTATCGAGGGCGTTGTTGCAGGCGCAGTCAAGGGATAAACAATAAAGCATTATCGCCGTAAATACAGCGCTAACGGACTGACGCTTTCAGCGCAAAAAAGAACAAAACAAAAAATTAAAGGCTATAATTCACAATCAACAATGCCAATGGGTATGATGTGAATTATAGCTTTTTCTTTTTAATCGTATTTATAATATATTTGTTATTCTAAGTGTTCCTGCGCTGAATTTATTGCCGTAAATTTATTTATTGTTTGTACGTTGAAATACAGAAAAATGTGATAATAATTTTGTAAACGGAAGTCCCAACACAAGCAAAACTCCAAGCTCTCCGAGCGCAACCAGTCCGCCCTGCAAAAGAAAATCCCAAAAATGGAATTCGCCTGCGACAAAAAAGAATTCTATTTCAAACCCAACCAAAATTCCGTTTATGAGCGCAGGCATAAGGCAGGCAAGTATCGGCATTTTAAACAATTTGACGTTTCTCAGGCGATACATCAAAATTGCGGTTATCAGGCTTGCCGCAGACCCGAATATCATATCATACGGACCGAGCGACGAAAGTGAGCTGATGTTTGCAATCACACAGCCTATCGTAAGTCCGGGAATTGCCGCCGGCGTAAACAGCGCAAATACGGTCATAACCTCTGCCACCCTGAACTGCACTGCATAAGAAGCAGAACCGGGCAAAAGCACATTTTGCAAAATTGTCAGCACCGCATACAATGCGGCAATGACCGACGCCTGTACAAGGTACAGCGTTGATTTGTTTTTCATATTAAATTCCTCCGTAGTATTTTTTTAAGGTCTGGATTTTGCGAACAGACCGATAATATTTTAACACATAAATATATCAAACGCAATATTGACGAGTTGAAAAAAATAAAGTAAAATATATTCAGGTGATTTTTTGAAGCTATATAATATTAAACACAAAATTTTACTTTCCGTAATATCAATCCTTTTGTGCGCCGCAACATTGTGCAGCTGTACCGTATTTGACATCTTTGAAGCCTCCGACAAAGGAAGCTCGGACTCTCAAAATTCAACAACAACACCATCTCAGGCAAAACCGAGAACCGAGGCATATTCGGGCTACGGATACCAAAGCCTTGACAGTGCGGACAAACAACGCATTTATTCGATGATAGACGAATATGCAAACAAATCGGCAAGCGAGGAATTTTCGCTTGGCGGCGAATACTCCGAAAATACAATAACTCAAGCACTATTGGCATATCAATGCGACAATCCCCAGGTATTCTGGATAGACGGTACCTTTGAATACTACAACAGTAACGGCGTCACAGTGCTTTCCCTTATTTTTACAATAGAGAACGCTAACCTTATAAATCTAAGGCGAGAGCTTGAAAATAAAATTGACAATATTATATCCTCCGCACCAAATGATGCAGGCGATTATGATATTGAATTTTATATCAATGACTACCTTGTTGACAACTGCGAATACGACAGCGAAGGAGCAACGGCGGCATCAAACGGAAAAACTCTCGGCAACGAACACAACGTCTGCGGAGCTTTGCTTGACGGAAAGGCTGTTTGCGACGGTTATTCAAAGGCTTTTCAGCTCTTGTGCAACAGACTCGGAATAGAATGTACCGTTGTTGAGGGCACGTCAAAAGATGAATCTCATATGTGGAACTGCGTCAAGATAGAGGGCGAGTGGTATCATACCGATGTTACCTGGAATGACAGCAATGAAAATATATATTCAGAAAGATATTTTTATCTTAATCTCACAACTGAGGATATAAACAACGACCACACAATTAACAAGACTTTCAGCGAGCTTGACAGCAACAGCTACGACAACACCGTGCTGTATAACAGTTTTGTCCCCGAATGTACAAACACGGAATATAACTACTTTTATAAGAACAACCTTATACTTACAGACCCCGACAATGCGGACAACATCGTAACTGCGCTGATAGCTTCTGCCGAACAGTACGAAGACAGCTTTGCTTTTGTCATCGACAGCAGGCTTGATTTTGAAGAAACGTTTAACCGCCTTGCAAATGACGGATATATATACAGTTGGGTTGAAGAGACAAACTCTGTCAACAAAAATTTGCCGTGTATCAGTACTCAAAGTCCTCTCTACAGCTATACGGAGCTTGGCTTCGTAGTGATAAAGCTCGAATATCTTTAAAGGAATGATGATATGAAATACGACGTAAGAAAATATCCCCTGATGTCAAACAGTGAGATAGCAGACGGAATTTTTGATATGCGTTTAAAGTATGACAACAACGCCTTGCCTGCACTTTGCGGACAGTTTGCACACGTTTATGTTCCGTCAAAAACACTTCGCCGTCCAATCTCGATATGCGACGTTGACAACGGCATTATGCGACTTGTTTATCAGGTAAAGGGCGAAGGCACAAGGCTGATGTCGCAGATGAAAAAAGGCGAGGACGTAGATCTTCTTGCGCCGCTCGGCAACGGATTTAAGATAAAAAACGGTAAGAGATACTGCCTTATCGGCGGCGGAATAGGCGTTCCGCCAATGCTCTATACCGCAAAACAGACCGAAAATCCCCTTGTCATCACCGGCTTCAGAAACAAAGCTCTTGTAATACTGCAAGATGATTTTAAAAAAGCAGGAGCAGAGCTTGTGCTTGTTACCGATGACGGAAGTGCAGGCGAAAGGGGCTTTGTTACCGATATTCTCAAAAACAGGATAAACGAAATCGACGAGGTCTGCGCCTGCGGACCTACACCTATGCTGAAAGCGGTTGCAGATTTGTGCAGGGAATTTTCAAAGCCCTGTCAAATATCGCTTGAAGAACGTATGGCGTGCGGAATAGGCGCCTGTCTCGGCTGTGCGGTAAAGGTTATCTCAGACGGCAAAGAGGTTATGCACCACGTCTGCAAAAACGGTCCTGTATTTAACGCTGAGGAGGTAGTTTTCAATGGCTGATCTATCCGTAAAAATCGCAGGAGTTGAATTTGGCAATCCGCTGATAGCCGCTTCCGGAACATTCGGATTTGGCAGGGAATACGGCGAATTTTATCCGCTCAGCGCATTGGGCGGCATTTCCTGCAAGGGCATAACCCTTAAAAAGCGTGACGGTAACCCGTCCCCCAGAATAGCCGAAACTCCGTCGGGTATGCTCAACGCCGTAGGTCTGCAAAATCCGGGCGTTGACGTGTTTATAAAAGAGGATTTGCCGTGGCTCAAACAGCAAAACACGGTGATTATAGCAAATATCGCAGGCAACAGCTACGAAGAATACTGCGAAATGGCTGAAAAACTAAGCGACACCGATGTCGATATGATTGAGCTTAACATCTCATGCCCAAACGTAAAACAGGGCGGCGTACAATTCGGCACAAGCTGTGAGGGCGTCGGAGAGATAACACGTCAGGTACGCAATCACTGCAAAAAGCCGCTCATAGTAAAGCTCAGCCCCAATGTAACAGACATCGCCTCTATTGCAAAGGCGGCAGAAAGCAGCGGTGCAGACGCAGTTTCGCTGATAAACACACTCACGGGTATGAAGATAGACATAAACTCACGCCGTCCGATAATCCGCAACAACACCGGAGGAATGAGCGGAGCGGCAGTTTTTCCGATTGCCGTAAGAATGGTTTGGCAGGTATCAAACGCCGTAAAAATTCCCGTTATCGGGCTTGGCGGAATAACGACTTGGCAGGATGCGGTAGAAATGATGATTGCAGGCGCTTCGGCTTTGCAAATCGGCACCGTGCTGTTTACCGACCCCTATGCTCCGATTAAAATTGCCCGTGGTATGGAAAAATTCCTTGACGATAACAATATCGCTTCTGTTTCTGAGCTGACAGGCTCAATAAAGCCGTGGTGAGATAATTTCCAATAAGGTTTTCAGCGATAAACTCCGTGCCTGCCTTGATGCCTAAATTTAATTAGTTGCAACTACTGCAACATTTGTAGTATAATAATTTCGTAAAGGAACGGCGGCGGTTGTTTCAGCTCCCTTGTGAAAGGGGGTGAGTGCGTGGAATACCTGACAATGATAGTCTTGATACTTATTTTTGCTATGGCTTACGTTAATAACGCAAAAAAATAACCGCCCTGTGTTCGCACCACAAGACGGTTAAATAAAATATCCGTTGCGGAACAGCCAAAACCGTTCCTTTACATAACTATTATACAGCATAATATTTATGTTGTCAAGCAGAGCCTAAACGCTCTGCTTTTTTTTGAATTTTTTTGAAATGAGCGTGAGCATCAATCGCCCTGTACTTACAACAGTACCGGGCATATTTTTTGCTTAAACTATACCAATCAAGTTGGCATTGATAAAGGCATTAATTAAAAACATAACCTGTGTGCAAATGTTCCTCGCCGCCTGAGATGCGGAGGAATCTGTACTCAGGTTATATATTTTCGGAGCGGTCAAGCGCCTTGTACAGCAGTGCATACAGTAATTCAGCCTCTTCTCTTGAAAGGTTTACGCACTTCGTCACCTTTTGCGGAACAAGAACGGCTCTGCCCTTTAGCCGTTCGCCCTTTTCGGTCAGGTTTGCAATTACAACACGCTCGTCGTCTGCACTGCGAGTTCTTAAAATATATCCCTTTTGCTCCAGCTTTTTGAGCACAGGCGTCAGCGTTCCCGAATCAAGGAACAACAGTCTGCCCATATTTTTGACGTTTATCCGTTTTTGCTCCCACATAACCAGCATCGCAATGTACTGGGTATATGTAAGGTCAAGCTCGTCAAGAAACGGCTTGTACCTTCGCACAATCTCCTTTGAACAGGCATAAAGCGGAAAACAAATTTGATTTTCAAGTCTAAGCGACTCATATTCTTCCGACATATTATCGCTCCCGATCATTTATTTGAATCAATAAAGCTCCTTATGGCTCCTTTGGGCTGAAAACCTACTGTTCTTGCCACAACTTCGCCGTTTTTAAAAAGCAACAGTGCGGGAATACTGCTGATCTGATATTCTCTTGCAAGCTCCGAGTTTTCGTCTGAATCGGCGTTAAAAAAATCTACCTCGCCGTCAAGCTCGTCTGAAAGTTCTTCAATTACAGGTGCAATCATCTTGCACGGACCGCACCATACTGCCGAAAAATCAACGAGCGCAAGCTTGCTTTCAAGCGCTTCATCCATATTATTGTCATAAATTCTCTGTACCATAATTATTCTCCTTTGCTTTGTGTTATGAATTATTTTTAAGCCTGCTAAGGTACTCAACGGCAGAAAGCGCCGCCGTGTTACCCTGACCTGCCGCTTTAATATATTGATACGGCTTGCCGACAATATCACCGCAGGCAAAAACGCCGTCAAGGTTTGTCTTCATCTGCAAATCTGCTTTTATATGATTTTGCTCGGTTTCAAGCCCCGGAACAAGCGTATCCGGCAAAACCGAATCACGCAGAACAAACACTCCGTCTGCACCATACTCCCCGTTGTCGGTAAGCACGCCCTTTACGAATCCTTCGCCCGTTATCTCACGGGGAATTTCTCTGATAACCGTGATGTTTTTCCTGCTTTCGGGTTCAATACCCTTTTTCATCGGAAAGAACATAACCTCACTCGCTATATCCGACAAAAACTCTGCTTCATTTGCCGATTCGTCGCTGTAACCTATTACCGCAACCTTTTTGCCTCTGTAAAGTCTTGCATCACAAGTAGCGCAGTAGCTCACACCCGAACCGAGCAATTCTTTTTCGCCTTTGAGCATCTTACCTTGCATAACGCCTGCGGCAACAATTACACTGTTCGATTCAATCATATCCTCGCCTGCTTCAAGAACAAAGTATTTTCCCATAGCATATACCGTCTTGACACGTTTATCGGTTATTTGTATGTCGAGCGTTTTCAGGTGCAAAAGCATATGCCCTGCAAGCTCTTTGCCGCTGATGTTCGGCAAGGCGGTATAGTTTTCAATTCTTGCCGCCCTTGTTATTTTATCGCTTAGGTTCTTCGGGCCAAGCAATATAATACTTTTGCCTCTGATTTTGGCAGTAATTGCCGCCGAAATTCCCGCAGGACCCGTTCCAATTATTGCAATATCATATCTTGTCACTATACCACCACACTATTTTAAAATCAATTATGTAAAATTAAATTGTGCACAATCGTTTAATATTATTTTACATTCTTTTTGAAAAATTGTCAATATCCCCTGTAGTTTAAATCGTAGCAAAGCCTGCACCATATTGCAAACAGTGCAAAGGAGCGTCAGCAATACTTAGGTTGCATTTAGTATTTTTATCCAAACGGATTTCATTTATTCGCATATCGGCGCAAAAAAAGTCCATAATAATCCCAAAACTTCTTTCGGAGGAATTACTATGGATGATTTGTTATATATAGTGGTCACTGCGTTTGTGTCGGTGGCGGTGCTGTTTATACTCTCAAAGCTTATCGGAAACAAGCAGATGTCAAACCTGAATATGTTTGACTATGTAAACGGTATCACAATCGGCTCAATAGCCGCTGAAATGGCGACAAGCGAGATTGCCGATTTCCGGCACTGCTTTGTAGCTTTGCTTGTCTATGCGGCGATTATGATAATATTGACTCTCCTGTCACAAAAGTCGGTGGTTTGCAGAAGATTTTTTACCGGCAAAAGTATTGTTCTGTATGACAGGGGGAAGCTCTATAAACGAAATCTAACAACGGCAAAAATCGACTTCAACGAGTTTCTGACAATGCTCCGCGACAAGGAGTATTTTTCGCTTGACGACGTAGAAACGGTTATGTTTGAACACACCGGACAAATATCCGTATTGCCAAAGGACAAAAGCCGCCCCGTCACTCCCGACGACCTCAAAATAATAGTGCGCCAAAAGCGTATTGAAGTAGTTGTTGTTGCAAACGGCAGAGTGCTTGAAAAAAATCTGCACAGCACAGGCAACAATATGGACTGGCTCAATTCGGAGCTTGAAAAGCAAAACGAAAAGGTCGAAGCGGTGTTTGCCGCATTCTGCGACGGTGACAACAACCTAAAAATTTTGAAATGTTCCGAAAGCAATCCGACAAACAATCCGTTTAGTTGATTGTCTGAGGTCAAATTAAAGCCCTAAATTCTACGTCTTACAAATTCCGTTGCCTGCAAAAGATCTCTGCACAAAAAGCTTATCAGCGGCATAATTTCATCGGTCGGTTCAACAAAATCAGGCACCATAACCGTTGTCATATGAGCCGCAAACGCTGATTTTATGCCGTTTATGCTGTCCTCAAAGGCAACGCATTTCTCAGGCGGCACACATATTTTTTGTGCGGCGGTCAAAAACACCTCAGGATCGGGCTTACCGTTTGTCACGTCCTCACCGCACACAAGTGCGTCAAAATAGCGTTCAGCGTTTATAACCTTCAAATTCATCTCTGTTGTTTTGCGTGATGTAGATGTTGCAAGGGCAATCCTCACACCACTGTTTTTAAGAAGCTCCAAAATTTCATACAATCCCTTTTTTACGGGGATTCCCTCTGATATTAAACGGTCAATATAATTCTGCCGCTGTATTTGGGCAAGCTCACGGTAAGGAAAATCAGTGCCGTACCTTTCATAATAAAACTGTTCAACTTCCTTTTTGCGCCTGCCGACCGTCTGCTTAAAAACCTCAACGCTGTAATCATAACCGTGTTTATCCATTAGCTTCTGCCAACCGTTATATACCACACGCTCGCTGTCTATCATCAGCCCGTCCATATCAAAAACTGCGCCTTTGAACATAAAATCGCTTCCTTACCAAAGATTGCAAGCAGTACAAAAGAACTTTAGCTCCTCAGGGCTTCAGTGGAAGATATACTCACACTGAAATCCTGAAGTGTCACCCACCGCATAAGAGGCGGGTGTCATCTGCACTTAAATTATAACATAATTAATTTAAAGTGTAACATTTTATCTTAAAAATGGTTGACTAACTTTATTTCGCTTATTTATGCATTATAAACAATTATAGTGTTTGCAATTTAGTTGACACGCTGAATTTATAACCCTCATTGGGCATTTTAAGAATACTTACATCTCCTATATGTATATTATCACAACCTACGGTTGTTGTCGATAACTAACAATAAGTTTTTATACAACAACAAAAAGTTGTTACAATAACAATGAGGTGTTGATATGGTTAAAAATCTAAAAATGTTAAGAAAACGAAAAAATATAAGTCAACAACAGCTCGCCGATATAATAGGAGTAAGTCAGCAATCTATCAATAAATATGAAAATCACGCTGTTGAACCTGATATTGCTACACTGAAAAAGCTTGCGGATTATTTCTGTACCTCGGTAGATTATCTTATAGGTCACACCGAAATTGATCATAAGATTGAAAAAGTCCTCCCCGGCGATCTCAATCAAGATGAATTTTCTCTTATAAGCGACTACCGCACTCTTTCAGAAAGCGAAAAACAAAGTATAAGAATGATTTTGGACAATTATAAATTACACAAATAGAACAAGAAAGGTCTCTGAAAATCAGAGACCTTTCTTAAATGTTATGTTTTAAAACAGTCAATCAAAACTTTCGCAAGCTTTTAGATTAAATAGTGAACTCCTTACCGGTTCTGTTTTCCGCAGAAACAACAGAAGCAAGATATTTCTGAATGTAAGTAGCGTCGCTTATTGTAACCTTATTGTCACCGTTTACGTCGGCAATCTTCATTTGCGCATCATCAAGTTCACTTACCAATGCACAATATTTCTGAACAAGCGTTGCATCTTTAACCGTAACATCGTTGCTTTTGTCTACATCGCCGTAAATGTATTTTTGTGCAGGTGCGGTTACAGTGTAAACTGCGCTGGGTTTGGCTATCTCACTGTCATTATACATTGCACTTTCAACATCTGCAATAGCCTGAACGATAAAGGTGTAATTTCCCGGTTCCTGCATATATGAAGTGAAATCATATTTATTAGTACCGTATCTTGCATAGGCAAAATCCTTTACCATCGTTCCGTCCCTGTAAAGAGTGGCGATACACCAAGCCTCATCGCCGCTTGTGTTCCATGTAGCGTATATTTTGCCCGACTCAAGTGTATCGTTCCACTTAAGATTGGTAGGCGTAGGAAGCGGCATTATTCCGGCAGACGCTGTTATAGGTACAAGCGACAGTAACATACACAATGCAAGTGCAAGTGCAGACAATTTTTTAATGGTTTTCATAGTAATTCCTCCGTAATTTTTATTGTATATATATTGTACATTATATTATATAAAATTTCAAGTGTTTTGAGAAATATTTTATATATTTTTTCTCTGTTTTGAGCGTACAAAAGATCCATTTCAAAACAAGGATTTTTAACAGGTTATTTTCAATTTAACTGATGAAAACATTATTTACCGCTTACACCCTTAGCGGTTACATAAACACCCAATAACATTTCAATGATTGATATTCCAAATAGAAGTCCCGTAAAAAAATCTTTTACATCTGAACCGCCAAAAGTGTGCGACAATGCCAGCAAAGCAATTCCCATAACGATAAGGATAACTCCGGTCAGCATAACTCTTTGCTTTTCTAATTCTTGTGTTCTTCTCAACAAATCGAGGATTTGTTCAGCATCATACACACGAACACTTTTATCGTCGGCTTCTTCGCCGTCCATCAATTCAGAAACCGAGGTTTTTAATTCTTCGCACAAGTTCTTTACTACAGCATAATCGGGCATACATTTTCCTGTTTCCCATTTTGAAATGGTTTTGTTTGAAACACCCAAGCGTTCGGCAAGTTGCTCTTGAGTTAAATTTAGCTCTTTGCGTTTTTTTGCAATAAACTTTCCTATTTTGATTTGTTCCATTTTTGAAACCTCCTTTGTTTCTTCGTGATAAGAATAGGATTTTCACTTGCAAAATCACACCCCCTATAAGGCGAATATGGGTGGAACGATTATTTTTTCGGGTTAACCCAACTATTGACATTGAGCCAAATTAAAAAAGCACCGCAAAAACGATGCTTTAAACTCATAATAATGATTATTTACCGAGCAGACAGATTTATCTGTCATCGAGCATTAATGCCCGACCGTAGTGTTTTCAGCAAACACCCTGAAAACTGAATAAAGAGAAGAAAAAGGGAAAAGAAAAAATACTGACTGACCAAAGAAAACAAGTTATGGTCAAGCCCTCGACCTATTAGTACTGCCAAGCTGAATGCCTCACGGC
>OJAR01000556.1_pt1 | contig 11491 bp, 12 predicted proteins | sample 1589431 | NCBI WGS metagenome assembly OJAR01 (sample SAMN03283242) | human gut metagenome | biome: human-associated habitat; material: feces | host: Homo sapiens | place: Peru | collected 2012 | reverse complement strand
ATATTTGTATTTTCATAATTACTCCTAACACAAATATTAAATCAAATTAGAAACTTATAATCTAAGATTTGTACAATTTTATTTTTAATATTTTGTACATTCTTATAATATCATTAATAAAGATGCATAAATTTACACACAAAAATGTTTTTTGTTATAATATATATGTTATCCACTAGGATAACGTGAAATATTTATTCGCTTATTGTAAATATTTCTTTCCTTTATATGTTTATGAGCTTTTTTATCTTTTTAAAAAGAGAGTCTAACGACTCTCTTTTTTAATTTAAGACAAAGAATAATAAACTATTGATAATAATAGCTATGATTATCAACACAGCAATATTAGTTTTATGATAATAGATCATATATAAGCTGGCTGTTAAATAGATGATATTAATTATCATCGGGAGACTACCAAATCCTAGTTTGATAAAACTAATGGCTAGAGCTATGAAAATCCCAATCATGATTGGTTGTAAGTAATCATTTAACATTAAGTATAATGGATGATTCTTAATCTTATCGATTGATTTTAATGTTAGTATTACAACAATTATCGGAATCATCGTAAAGACTAGAGCACCAATCATTGCTCCGCCTAAACCATGATTGATATACATTAAATAACTAGCTAATTTTCCTCCTGTCGCCCCAGGGAAAATATTAACTAATGATACGAGCGTATAATAATCTTGAGTTGTCATTAATTTATACAGATCAACATAGACACTTTGATAGATAGGAATAAATATTCCTCCTCCACCAAATACTAAAATGTTGATTATGCTAATTGTTAATACTTGGCCAATCATCTTTTTATCAAGTAAATAACAATTATACTTAAGATACTGACAACTAAGATTATTATTGGTGAGATATTAAATACAGATATTAATATCACAGTTGTAATAATAACTAACACTTTAAAGATATTTAATTTAGCTTTTTTTGCTAAATTAAAACTCATCACAAACATACTACTTGCTAAGATTATACTTGTTGGTAATATAATTTTTGCTAACACTTCATAATTTAAGTGGTTGTATAATAACATCATTGCAACAATAAAAATTATAATGGGCAGAAGACTAATGCTTATTCCACTAATAATTGCACCAACAACGCCTGATAGACGATAACCAATTGCTGAAGCTATCTCAATCATTGATGGTCCGGGAAGTAAATTAGCAATTGTTATAATTTCTAAAAACTCTTCTTCATCAATTTTTTGATCACGCTCAACAAGTCGTTGATGAGCAACAGGAACAACGCTGCTTCCGCCACCAAACGTTGTTAAACCAATAATGATGAATTCTTTAATTAAATACCAAATTTGCACAAGCTCTCCAAAAGTTATTTAGTGCTTTTTATCTTAATAATCTCCGTTAATAGTAATTGTAATAATACTTGCTACAGCATCTTTATCTGTTACTAAAGAACTAGTATCAATTGCATGTTGTAGGCTTACTCTAGCGTCATTAATAATTGATTTATCATTAGCTAGATTTGGGTTATTATCAGGTAAACCAACATAACCATCATTAACATTCAAATAACTTACACTAGGAGGTGTTTGTCCATCTTTAAGTGTTTGGATTGCACTAAAGGCAGCTTTACCTGTATTTTTAACAGCAGAAGTTAAAATAACTGATTTATCCCCATCATATACACCATCTTGGTACATATCACGGTCTACACCAATAACACTAATTGGTTGACTAGGATTAGATTTGGTTTGCGTAATTGCTGCTTCAACTACACCATTGTTAACTGCACCGCCTGCAGTAAAGATAATATCTGCACCACTTGCAATCATTGAGTTAGCAATTTGTTGCCCTTTATTTACATCAGTAAATGAGTCAGCGTATTGGTATTCAACTATCGCATTAGGATTTGCAGCTTGTACACCTTGGATAAAACCGTAACCAAATTGTTGTACTGCTGGATTTTTAATTCCCCCAACATATCCAACGTGGTTTGTTGCTGTTTTTTTACCAGCAATATAACCAACTAAATATCCAGCTTCTGCTTCTTTAAAGAAGTAACTAAAAACGTTAGGTAATGATACCGGATTCCCTGCTTCATCTGTTGGTTGCGCATCAATTGCAACAAATTTGACATCTGGGAATTCTTTAGCAACTTTTGCTATAACTTTTTCAAAAGAGAATCCAACAGCTACAACAATTTTACCTTCTTGTGCTGCTCGACGCAAATTACCTTCCATTTCACTCTCGTTTGTTGATTGAATGTAAGTACCTCCAACACCAAGTTCACTACAAGCTTGTTGGATTCCTTCCCAAGTACCTTGGTTGAATGATTTATCGTCAACTCCCCCAGTGTCGGTAACCATAACAACTTGTGGATCTCCTGCCCCACAAGCACCTTTTTTGTTAGTATTAGCGCCACATCCGCTAATTCCAATAATTAATAAAAATACTGAAAATATACCAATTATCTTTTTCATCTTACTCCTTTTAGTCGTTATATATAAATATATTACAAATTACTATTGGTTAACTAGGAATATAGTAATATAGATAATAAACGCTATATTATTAAATCTCTTCTTTCCTATGTGTTTATTATCTACCTTTAATATAGCAAAATATAAACTTTTTTGTAAATATCTAAAATTATTTTTGAGTTTTTTTGCTACAATATAATAAAAGGAGAGCAATGTTAAAGCGTTTTATTGTTCCAGCCATTATCGGAATTATCATTGGAATTGGTAGTGTATATGTTCAAAATGACACTATTGTAAGGGTCATTTACACATTTAGTGATTTTTTATTAAACATCTTATTACTATTAGGACCAATTGTAATTGTGACAACATTAACAATTGGAATTAGTGGAATTAAAAATAATTGGCAATTTTATATTAAATTTTTGACAATAATTTTTGTTAGTTTGTTTACTATCGGTATTGTTTTTTATCTAATTATTAAGTTATTATATCCTCACATTTTAGTTGGTAATTTGGATAAATTACCAGCTATGACTAAAGCTTATACATTGCCAAATCCCTTTAATGTCATTTATCAAGTAATTCTAAATATTAAAAAAAGTTTTACTAAGATTTTACCATTTATTACTTTTGGTAGTATTTTATTAGGAATTGTTTTAAGCTTTATTAAATCTGGAGATAAAATCTTAAACGGATTTGGCTATGTAGAAAATAAAATATTTTGGTTTATTAAAAAAGTAATGTTACCTTTAATGCCAATTTGGACTGTTAGTTTATTTTCTTCAATCACTTATCAATCAACACTAAGTGGACTTATTATTAATGATCTATGGATGAGTTTTATTATTTTAGGTGGGCAATTATTATTCTTATTAGTGATGTATTTTATTGCTAGTAAATATAGTGGTGTAGTATTATCTAAAATATTAAATAGTGCTAAACAATTGTTTGCTGATACTTTAGCAATGATGGGATTAGGTAGTAACCTAATCCTTCCATACGGAATTAAGGCCCAAACAAGTTTGGGAGTTAATGAGGATTATGCTAAAACCATTACTGCTTCTTCATTTAATTTACCTGGAAGTTTTATTGCTAATATTGGGTTTGCTTATGGAATTATAGTTATTTTTAATATTCCTATTAGTAATTTAGCTTTTATTAGTTATATCTTCTTCTTGGTTTTAGCAACCATCCTTGCTCCAGCACTACCGCTTGGAGTGTTTACTGTAACTCAACAATTATTACATCCAATATTAGGATTTAATCCTGATCAAATTAAGTTAATGTCAACTTTATATTATAATCAAGGAACAACTAACGCTTGTGTTAATAATTGTGGTGATATTTATTTAGGATTATTATTAAATCCTAAAAAAGAAAATAAGACTTGTGACTAATCACTGTGCATAAAAAACGTCTCACAAAAAGTGAGACGTTTTTTGCACAATATTGTTACTTCTTCAATTTCAACAAATAATGATGAAAATCTGTATTTACTCTAAATAAAGTTATTTATTAATCATATATTTATTTAAAAAGTGTAATTGTTCTAATACTAATTCATGATCCATATCTTTAACTAATAAAGTTGCATAATGTTGTTGATAATGTGGATCTTTTTTATCTACATGTTGCGAATAATATCTTCCTAAACTGTTAATTTGTTGATCAATGATATGTCCTCGATCTTGAAAGAATTTAAAGGTAATATTTTCTTTATTAGCTAAACGAGGAAAATATTTTTTCATCGTAATAATAAAGCCAACAGTAGGATCATCATAACTATGCATAATTAAAACTTTGGCTTTTGTTTTATCTAAACCATCAACACTTTGTTCACCATTATTCTCTTTAATTCGAAGGTTCTCAAAAAACATAATTGGTCCCACAAACAATTTAGTTAACTTACCGAATTTTTGCGACCCTAAAAAATAAAATTCATCATAAACACTATTAAATCCAGCTTTACTAATAATTGCACTAATATCATGATCTAACTGATAGTTAGATACACAACTAACAGCATAACCTCCCCAAGAATGACCATATAATGCCCATTTCATTGGTTGTAATGCTGTAATTGTTGCTAAATGATTAATCGTATTACGTAAATCGATTACACTATGTCCTAAACCAACAATACTTTTGCCTTCACTCTCACCAACACCAGTGTTATCATAACTATAAATTAAATAACCGTTTCGTGCAAAGTATTCAAGTCTAGCTAACTGTGTTTCCTTACAGTTATCCATTCCATGAGCATTAATAATTAAACCATGGTAATGGTCTAAATCATAATAATAAAATTCTCCTTGAATTTTATTATTATCATTATTAATGTAACTGTACGGATGATGTTTAAAATCAGGATGTTTTTTGATAAGCTCATTATAAACCGGTTGATAATCATTTAATCGACGATTGAAAACATCAAAATAACTTACTTTTAAGACAAATAATAAAACCAATAAATATATTACTATTATTACTAACAATATTATTAATAATATTTTTAAAAAATCCATATTACTCCTTTATATACTAAAATCATCATTATCCACTAAGTCTAATTCTTCTAAGAATTGACTAGGTGGATAATAACCAAACTTATCAGCTTCAAAGCTCGTTAATGTTAGTTCCAATTTCGCTCGCGTAATTGCTACATAACATAAACGACGTTCTTCTTCTAATCCATGTTGATCATCAATATTAAATTTAGAAGGAAGAATCCCCTGATTCATCCCAATAATATATACATAATCATATTCTAACCCTTTTACACCGTGAATTGTTGATAATATTACATTACTTGTAATTTGATCACCATTACTATATAACAATAAATTATTAATACAAGTAGAGATATCATCATTTTCTAAATTATAAAGGATTGTTTGTTTTAGTTCATAAACATTATCTAAACGATCGGCTGCTTGATTTGCATTATCACTAATTTTATTTAAAAATTGCTGATAATTAATTGTTGTTAATAATGTTTCAAATCCTTGATCAAAATCATCAATTAACAGTTGTTTTAAATCAACAATTAATTGATGAAAAGCTTTAGTTTCATCAACAAAAGCAGTAGCTGCAAATAATGATATATTGTTTTCTTTACTATAATTTTTTACTTTATTAATTGTAACTTCCCCAATTTTACGTTGCGGACGATTAATAATTCGCTCACAACTAATATCATCATTATGATTAAAAATTAGTTGTAGATAACTAGCAATATCTCTAACTTCTTGCCGTTCAAAAAACTTAGTTCCGGCAAGAAGCTGATAAGTAATATTATTTTTAACTAATGCTTCTTCAATTAGTGCTGATTGGGTATTTTTTCGATATAATATAGCAATCGATTTATCAGGATGAAGTTGTTGATGAAATTTAATTTCTTTAGCAATATAATTTGCTTCTAAAAGCGGGGAAGAAAAATCTTTATAAATAATTTTCTTTCCACCTTTAAATTCAGTAAATAAATTTTTATCATAACGAAATTCATTATTTTCGATTAATTGATTAGCAGCATCTAAAATATGTTTAGTACTACGATAGTTTTGTTCTAATTTGATTACTTGACAATCATCATAACGTTCTTCTAACGTTAAGATGTTTTCAATTAATGCTCCTCGCCAACGATAAATTGATTGATCGACATCACCAACAACAAATAAATTTGTTGTTGGTGCTTTAATCAATTCTACGATTTTATCTTGAATTAATGAAGTATCTTGATACTCATCAATTAAAATAAAATCAAATAAACTTTGAATTTGTTGTCTTGCTTCTTGATTATTTAATAATAATTCATAAACATATATTAATAAATCGTTAAAATCAACCATATTATGATTGATTAAATATTGTTGATAAATATCATATACCTGATCATGTTCTTCATCAATATAATTAATAATCTCATCATGGCTTAAACTACTTGTTTTAGCATTGTTAATCATATTTAACATACTTCCTGGATAAACATCTAGTTTTAAGTCTTTAATAATATCATTAATGATTTTCTTCTGTCCATTAGTATCAATAATACTAATAGGACTAGTGAATTTATCAAAATACTGACTAAAACGATTCATGATGTATGCACAAAATCCATGAAAGGTAAATGCATTTACACGATTAGCATCAACTACATTTTGTTTAACTAATCGCTCTTTCATTTGCTTAGCAGCATTGTTTGTAAAAGTTAAGGCTAAAATGTGACTAGCAAATAAATGATGATTAGTGATTAAATCTTTTATTTTTTCAACTAAAACTGTTGTCTTCCCGCTACCAGCACCAGCAATTACTAACACTACATTATTATTAGCTTCAATTGCTAATTGTTGTTGTTTATTTAATTGTGCCATTGTTCTTCCACATTAATACTAGGTGTTGCATTCACTGTATTAGTAATCGGAGCAATACCTAGATTTAATTGCATTGTCGCAACTAAACCAATCATCATCGCATTGTCTGTAGTTAATGCTTTATCAGGAAAGATAATGTTTTCATCAATTTTTTTAGCTTCTTGACGTAGGTATTGATTACAACTTACACCACCTACAATACTTATTGATGCTGGTTGTAAGTTGTTTTTAGCTAAAGACAATTTATTTAATAAACTAGTAATTGCTACATATTGAAAACTAGCACAAAAATTACTGCGATCTATTACTTCATGTTTCATTTGTGCTTGATTAACTAAATTATAACAAGCTGCTTTTAAACCACTAAAAGAAAAATCATAACTATCATCTTGTTTCGGAATAGGTAGTTGATAGCTATCAATACTACCTGTTTGTGCTAGTTGTTCAATATATGGGCCACCAGGATAAGGTAGGTCTAATAATTTAGCAACTTTATCAAAACATTCACCACAAGCGTCATCTTGTGTTTGTCCTAATAACTCAAAGCTATTAGGTTGTTGTAAATAAACTAAGTCAGTATGTCCACCTGATACAATTAAACTTAAATGGGGATAAGTAATTTCATGATCCATACTAATTGCATAAATATGTCCTTGCATATGATTAACAGGAATGATTGGTTTGTTATATAATAAACTTAAACTGTTAGCAAAGTTAACACCAACTAATAACGAGCCAATCAATCCTGGACCATAAGTTACAGCAATATAATCAATCTCTTCGATTGATTTTTGAGCTTGATATAAAACTTCTTGATATACATAAAAAATGTTATCTACATGCTTACGACTAGCTAGTTCGGGAACAACTCCTCCTAAACTAGCAAAGTCGTTAGCTTGTGAATTAACAACGTGTGCTAACACATTGTTATTAGTATCAATGATACACATTGCTGTTTCATCACAACTTGTTTCAATTGCTAAAATTACTTTTGTTTCCATTATTTTCCTAAACAATAATTACTAAATAAATTATTTAATAAATCATCTACGACATTAACACCGATAATTTCTCCCAATTGATATAAAGCTTGCTTTAAATCAATTTCAATAATATCAATATCTAAACCAAGGTTAATATTATTTAACGCTGTTTCTAAACTAGCTTTTGCTTCAATTAGTAAACCAATTTGCATCATATTGGTTAAGATTGCTTTATTTACAATATTAAAGTCACTTAAATTAAATAATGATAAAATTTGTTCTTGGATTTGATCTAAATTATATCCGTTTGTTGCTGATATACATATTTCGTTACTCAATTGATAACTAATCTGTTCTTTGTTATCACATTTATTAATTAAAACTAAATGGGGTTTTGTTTTGATTTTTTCATATAGTTGATTGATTTCATCAGTCAATCCAGTTTGTTGATCGATAACTAATAAAATTAATTGGGCTTCATCAATTAATTTTATTGAACGATCAACACCAATTTGTTCAACAACCTCATCGGTTTTTCTAATTCCGGCTGTATCTAATAAATGTAAGGTAATTTTTCCTAGGTTAACTTCGCTTTCAACAACATCACGTGTTGTTCCTTGCATATCGCTAACAATGGCTTTATCAGTTTTACTTAAAGCATTAAGTAATGATGATTTACCGGCATTAGGAGCACCGATTATCACTGTTTTTAATCCAGTTTTTAAAATAGCTCCTGTTTGAGAATCTTTAATAATTGTTGTTAAATTATTAATTAATTCACTAATTGTATTAATAATATCACTACCAACCACTTCTTCTAAATCTTGATATTCAGGATAATCCATTTTAACTTCAACACTACTTACAATAGCAAGTAGTGTTGTTCTAACATTATTAATTGCTGTTGTCGTTTGATTAACAACACTACTTGAACCTAATAGATATTCATTTTGAGTTTTAGCTTCTATTACATTTAATGTTGCTTCAACGTCAATCAAATTTTTCTTTCCATTTAAAAAGGCAATTTTTGAAAATTCTCCAGGTTGAGCTAAACGAATATTATCACTACTAATTAATATTTCCAATATTTTATTAGTAATATAGATTCCACCATGAGTGTTAATTTCAACTATATCTTCTCCAGTATAACTTTTAGGATTTTTAAAGATACTTACCATCACTTCATCTAACACTTCGTTATTACATATAAAGCGGTTAAAGTAAATAGTATTAGCTGGTTGATCAATTATGCTTTTTTGCATAAATTGATCAACTGTTTTAATACTGCTTTCACCACTAACACGAATAATACTAATGCCTCCAACACCACTTGGAGTTGAAATTGCTGCAATATTTTCTTTATTCATCTTTGTCCTCAATCATTAAATCATATACATATTGTTTATCATAACCATATGCTTTAGCTACTTTTTTAATTGCTTGATTTTTTAGTGTTCCTAAACTAACTTCTTGATTAACTTGTTTAATTAATTGTTGATCATCAATTGCTACTTCTTTATTAGTTGTAATTAATAATACAATTTCCCCTTTTAATGGGTTTTTAGTATAATAATCAACTACTTGTTGATAATCACCCCACACCCATTCTTCATGAAGTTTTGTAAGCTCTCTAGCAACACAAAACTTAGCATTATCTAAATTATTGTTTAATACTTCTAAAGTTTTTAATAAACGGTGTGGTGCTTCATAAATAATACTAACACCTGGATAATCATTGATTAATTGTAATTGTTTATCTAAGCTTGAAGCTTTGGTTTTTAAAAATCCTAGAAATTGAAAATATTCACGATCAATATTAGCCCCAATTAATGCTGTAACAAACGCTGAAGCTCCAGGAAGCACCTCAACAAATAAGTTGTGTTGATAAACACTGCTGATTAGTTTAAAGCCAGGATCAGAAATTCCTGGACATCCAGCATCTGAGACTAACCCAAAGACAACACCACTTTCCATTTGCCTAACAATAGAATCAATGCTATCATCAGAAAAATCATTATAGGTCATTAATTGTTTACTTATTTCATAATGATTTAATAATTTTTTCGTCACGCGGGTATCTTCACAAAGCAAGATATCAACACTTTTTAATGTATCTAGGGCACGAAGGGTAATATCACCTAAATTACCAATCGGTGTTGGTATTACATATAAACTTGGTTGATTCGCTACAGGCTGATTAATCATCTTGCTCCTTAATATAGAAAAAAGAGCTACCCATTGGTAGCTACTTTTTTATTTAGTGCTTGATTTTAATAATTTCTTTTTATCTCGTTCACGTTTAATTACATTACGTTTAAAGTATAATGTAACTACTGTTCTAAAGACTGTACTTACAATCCAATAAATAGAAATTACTGCTGGAAGTCCAACCCCAATCATTACTGAGAATAATGGACTCATAATCGTCATCATTTTCATACTTGGGTTTTGTGTTGTATCAACCCCAATATTGGCAATTTTTACTGATATATATGATAATAAACCAGATAAAATTGGGAAGATATACAAGATGGGCATTTGTGTTGCTCTTAGACTAAAGTCTAATCCAAATAACATGGTTGATAAATCTTGAGCTCCAAATAAATTTAATCCATGCACAACACTACCATCAGCTTGTGTTTGTGTAAATAGAATTAAGTTAGTAACTCCTCCATATACAGCAATTAATAATGGCATTTGGATTAACATCGGTAAACAACCCATAAATGGATTTATTTTATGTTTTTGGTAAATAGCCATCATTTCCATTGATTTTTGTTGTTGCGCACTTGCATCGTCTTTGGCATATTTTTCATATTTTTTATTAAGTTTTTCTAATTTAGGTTGAATCTCAGCAATTTTTTTACTAAAACTTTGTTGTTGAATTGTAAATGGTAATAATACAATATTAAATGCAATTGCTAATCCGATTACCCCAAATACTAAATTGTGATCAAAGATGTTAGCAAACCAAATTACTGTCATACTTGAGAACTTAACAATTTGTTGCCAAATTCCACTTGTATCAGGTCCAACTAAATTTTCATTATTAGGTACACACCCTGACAATAATACTACTAATACTACTAGTACTAATGCTAAATTTTTCTTTTTCATTATTTAACTCCTTGCATAACCTCATCAAATTTCTTTGACAATAAGCTAAAGTCACAATCTTTGGCTCGTGGTCGCATTATTATAATAACATATTTTTTGTCAATATCTATCTTACTTTCACGAATAATATGTCGAAGACGACGCTTATGTAAATTTCTTACAACCGCATTACCAATCTTCTTCCCGACAGATATCCCAATTCTTGTGATATTATCTTTAAAAAATAAAGAAGGCAAAAAGTATACAACAAAATGTGAATTTACTTTTTTTTTGCCTTCTTTTATGATTTTTTCAAAATAATCTTTTCTTTTAATTGGTTGCAATTCCACGTTTTGTCCTTAAGCACTTAAAACTTTACGACCTTTAGCGCGACGACGAGCTAAAACTTTACGTCCACCAACGCTACTCATACGAGCACGAAATCCATGAACTTTTGATCTTTTTCTTTTGTTAGGTTGATACGTTCTTTTCATAATTAACCCCTTTAATTTTATTTAAAATTGGCATCGACCTTATCTCGCACAAACGTACTACCTCAGGCGTGATTGAGC
>OJAR01000555.1_pt1 | contig 11505 bp, 11 predicted proteins | sample 1589431 | NCBI WGS metagenome assembly OJAR01 (sample SAMN03283242) | human gut metagenome | biome: human-associated habitat; material: feces | host: Homo sapiens | place: Peru | collected 2012 | reverse complement strand
TATTATATATCTTGTCATTGGTCCTAGGTCCTAATACATTTAACTATTTTGCGATTAATCGTTATCATATTCCTGCGCTTGTAATGATTATTGTTTATTGTCTATTAGGAAATGTTGGTGATATCTTTGAATCATATTTTAAACGACAATTGCAAATCAAAGATACTTCCCACCTGTTAGGTGAACAAGGGGGAATCTTAGATCGCGTTGATTCGTGGATTTTTACAATGATGTTATCACTTATAATCTTTTTATGTAATAATTCTTTGTTAGGATATTTATGAAAAATATTGTATTATTAGGAGCGAGTGGTTCGATTGGAACCCAAGCTATAGATGTTATTAAACAACATCCTGAACTGTTTAATTTAATAGGGATTAGTGTTAATAAAAATGTTGATTACGTTAAAGAACTATCAACTACTTTTGATTCGATTAAATATGTTAACTTGGGTGATAATTGCGATGCTAGTTGTTTAGAAAACTTTGATATTACAATTACTTATGGACAACCGGGGTTAGAACAACTTGCTAGTATAGATGAAGCGGATTATATATTAAATGCTGTCATTGGCTTTGCTGGATTAGCTCCTAGTGTTAGTGCGATTAAAGCGAAAAAGACATTAGGACTAGCTAACAAAGAAACGTTAGTTTGTGCAGGTGATATTATCATGCCATTAGTTGAGCAATATCAAGCACAATTAATACCTATTGATAGTGAACACAGTGCGATTTTTCAAGCCTTACATGGTGAATCCTATGAAGATATCAAGCGTTTAATTCTGACAGCTTCAGGAGGAAGTTTTCGCGACATAAGTAAAGAAGAATTAGCTAATGTTACTCTAGAACAAGCCTTGTCTCATCCAACGTGGAGCATGGGGGCAGGGATTACAATTGATAGCTCCACAATGTTTAATAAAGCATTAGAAATAATTGAAGCGCATCATTTATTTAATGTTGATTATGATTGTATAGATGTATTAATTCATCCACAAAGTGTTGATCATTCAATGGTAGAGTTTATTGATGGGTCCTGTATTGGTCAATTAAGCTTTCCTGATATGTGCATACCGATTGCTTATGCATTAAGTTATCCACGAAGAATTAGTATAAATATTAAACGTGATATTATGGAGATTGGTAACTTAACATTTAAAAAACCAGATTTTGAACGCTTTAGTGCATTAAAAATTGCTTATGCTGTTGGTAAGCAAGGGCACACTTATCCAACAGTTTTAAATGCTGCAAAGGAAGAAGCAAATAATTTATTTATCAATAATAAAATTAAATTTATTCAAATTGAAACTATTATAAAAGAAGCATTGATTGCCCATCAAGTGATAGTTAATCCAAGTTTAGAGGATTTATATCAAGTTGATCAACAAACTCGTGAATGGGTAAAACAAACATATAATAGTCAATAAGGAGTGAAATGTTATTATATATAAGTTTAGGCTATTTAATTTATGGTTTAGTATGGTTAATGATTGAGTTAATAAAAGTATTTGGCTAGGAGTAATAATGACAGTATGGGGAATTATCTTTTTTATAATTGCAATTTGTGTGGTGATTTTCGTCCATGAATTAGGTCACTTAATAACAGCTAAAATGTTTAATGTCTATTGTCATGAATTTTCAGTGGGGATTGGTCCAAAAATTAAAACAATGTTTGTTGATAAAACTGGAACGGAATATAACCTACGTTTAATTCCGTTAGGTGGATTTGTGCAAATTGCTGGTGAAGAGATTGATAAAGAATTAGACAAAGATGTACCTAAAGATCAAAAATTAGATAACAAAAAATGGTGGCAACGAATTATTATTTTATTTGCCGGAACATTTAATAACATGTTACTATGTTTATTAATTATGATTATCTTGTCAGTAACTAATACGACGCCAACCCTGTTTAACGGTCTATTAATTACTGAAAGTAGTAATTTCTTCCAAGCAATAGTTAATGGTTGTATCAATTTTTGGAATTTGGTGAGCTACATGTTTATCTCACTAGGATATTTATTAACTCATGGTTTACAAAATGCTAGTGGTTTAATCGGAATTGCTGATGTTGCTAATCAAGCTTCGCAACAATCGCTAGGTTTCCAATTATTTTTTGTTGCTTTTATTAGTTTAAATATTGGAATTGCTAACCAATTACCAATTCCAATGTTAGATGGTGGACGAATTGTATTAGTATTATATGAAGTAATCTTTAGAAGAAAAGTTAATAAAACTGTTGAAAATGTTTTAATGTATGGATCACTAGCGATTCTTGTTTTTATTTTTATAGCTACTGGTTACTTTGATTTAAAACGTATTTTTAATTGGTAATATGAGTAAAATATTTTTAAGTTTTGATTCTAAATATACCAAAAAGAATCAGCGAGTTAATGTAATTATGCCTTATGGTGAAGTTAAATATATAATTATGTTACTTCATGGATTAGGTGGTGATGAAAATACCATTGCTACCAAGATGGATTTAGAAAGTTTAAGTAATCAATATAATATTAGTTTCGTCTTGCCTAATGGTGATCGTAGTTTCTATACTTTAATTGGGGATAATTTAGATTATTATAATTATCTCAAAGAAGAAGTATGGGAATATGTTAAACCATTATATCCCCAACCTTTGAGTCATTATGCTAAAATAATAGGTGGTATTAGTATGGGTGGTTATGGTGCCTGGATGCAAACACTTGATACTAATGATTTTTATCAAGGATTGATCTTGATTAGTCCGAGTCTAGATATCGTTAGTCGTGATCCAATCAAACGTGCTAGTAAGGAACATCGTGATGAGTGGATTAGTATGTTTGGTGACCAACTCCAACCACAATATGACTTATTTCAATATAAACTTAATCAGAGCATTAAATACTATATTGCATGTGGTCAAGAAGATTATTTGCTTGAAGCAACGACTAAATTTATCAACCACCTTCATGCACATAATCTGGAAACACAAATCAATATACAACCAGGGAAACATAATAAACATTTCTTTTATCCCCAATTAGCGCATGGGATAAAAACTATGGTTACCTTAATAAATTTGTAGGAGAGATATGAAAAAATTAACAAGTAATTTAGCACTAGTTTTAATGTTAGTAGTAACTATTTTTAGTGTATCAGGATGTTTTGGTGGAAACTATAAAGTTAGCCACTTCATTAATGAAGAAGAAGCTAAAAAAAGACAGTTCACTTTTACTGAGTCCAAAGAAGAAGGTTCTAATACTTACATAACATCAGATTTTAAAGTATTTGTAACTTTTAAAAATGGGCAATTTTATTCAGCATACATTGCTAACGGAACTTCATTACAATTATCTGCTCAAGGAGATGTAGTATACATTACAGACCCACTTCATACTTATTATTATTCTTCAAACCAATGTTTAATTAATAATGAAGCGTACGACATTAAATCAGATAGTTGTAAACAAAGTATTACAAATCCAACTGATTATGGAAAATTTATTAAACAAAATTTCCCGCAAATCATTAAATAATCTAGATCAGTTTTTTCAATAATTAATTTTTATATAATAGGATAGAATGAAAAGTAGAATATAGCACTAAGTTAAAAAATGTCACGCTAAAAAAAGCGAGACATTTTTTAACTTAATGCTTACAGCCGTTGGTCTTTAAAATTTTAACTACTTTTTGATTAGTTATATCACTAAACCAATAGAAGTAATATCGCTACGTTAACATTTGAAAATAAATATAATATTATCCAAGAATTTACCAATGAAATTTCAGCTGACCTTGCTCAAAAGAATTCATCGGGGAAGTTAATTAAGTAGCTATTATATTAATATATATATTAGATTAGCGTCTTCTAAAGAAGATGCTTTTTTAATAATTTTATGATATTTTTAATATTTTTGGCACATATCTTTTAAAAATAAAGTATAATAATATTGAAAGGAAGATTATGGGATTAGAATCAATGACAAATATGCTTAAAAAAGCACAAGAAGGAAAATACGCTGTCGGACAATTTAATATTAATAACTTAGAATGGACGCAAGCGGTTTTAGAAGCAACTAAAGAAAATAATGCGCCAGTTATTTTAGGTGTAAGTGAAGGGGCAATGAAATACATGGGTGGATTTAAAGTAGTTAGTGCAATGGTTAACTCTTTAATTGAAACTTTAGATGTAACACAACCAGTAGCCTTACACCTAGATCACGGTAGTAGTTTTGAAAGTTGTAAAGAAGCAATTGATGCTGGATTTAGTTCAGTAATGATTGATGGAAGTAAATTGCCAATCGATGAAAATATCGCAGTAACTAAACAAGTAGTTGAATATGCACACGCTAAAGGTGTAAGTGTTGAAGCCGAAGTTGGATGTGTTGGTGGAAACGAAGATGGAGTAGTTGGTGGAGTTAAGTATGCAGATGCCAATGAATGTAAACGAATAGTAGATGAAGCTGGGATTGATGCTTTAGCTGCTGCATTAGGAAGTGTTCATGGTGAATACCATGGTGAACCTGTATTAGGATTCAAAGAAATGGAAGAAATTCGTGATTTAACTAACATGCCATTAGTATTACATGGAGGAAGTGGTATTCCTGAACACCAAATCAAAAAATCAATTGAATTAGGACACTGTAAAATCAATGTTAATACAGAATGTCAACAAGCATTTACAAAACGTGTGCGTGAAGTATTAGCTAATGATGATAAAGTTTATGATCCACGTAAATTTATAGGACCAGGAAAAGAAGCGATTAAACAAGTAGTTACAGATAAAATGATTGAATTTGGAAGTGTTAATAAAGCATAATACTAAATAATATCTACCGTTGGTAGATATTATTTTTAAAAAGGAGCAATATGGATATACAACAATTAGAACAATTAACAATAAGTAATATACAAAAATTAGTACAAATTAACACTGTTCGCGATGAAGAACATAAAGAAGTTGGAAAACCTTTTGGTCCTGGAATATATAATGGTTTACAAGCTTTTGCTGACATAGCTAGTAGTATCGGGATGGATACCTTTATTGATCCAGATGGATACTATGCTTATAGTGAAATTGGACCAAAAGATCAACCAATGATTGGTATCTTGGCTCACATTGATACGGTAGGATTAGGAGATGCTAGTCAATGGACGCAAGCTTCAGCGCTTAGCGGAGAAATAGTTGATGATAAAATTATTGGGCGAGGTAGCTTAGATGATAAAGGACCATTAGTAATCAACTTAATGGCAATTAAAGGTTTAATTGATAGTGGATATCAATTTAAACACCGTGTGCGTATGATTGTTGGTGGTGCTGAAGAAACGACTTGGGAAGGAATTAATAAGTATAAACAAGAACAAGAGTTTCCTATAATTGGATATGCTCCAGATGCTGAATTTCCTTTAATTAATGGTGAACAAGGGATTGTCCAATTTAGTATTAAAGGTTTAGGTAGTGATCATATCAAAGTAACTACTAATAATTCAATTAATGCTGTTTGTGACTTTGTTGAAGCTAATGTGAATGGTGAAACGATTAGCTTTGAAGGGAAAGCTGCCCATGCAATGGAAGCCCATAAAGGTGATAATGCCATTAATAAATTAGTATTATCATCAAAAATTGATGATAATAGTCTAGTTCCATTTATTAAAGATCATTTACTAGCAGTCCATGGTCAAGATTTATTTAGTGATATTAGTAATGAGACTATGATGGTTAATATTGGTAATATCTTTATTGATCAAGAAACAAGTATGATTCAAATTGATATTCGTCTTCCCCTAAATGTTGATGGGGATACGTTTATTAACAACTTTAAAGAGTTAGTTAAAAACTATAATTTAGAAGCTGAAGTGATAAAATATCAACCTCAATTATATGTTAATGAAGATTCACCATTAGTGAAATTACTATTAGATGTGTATAATACGAAGATGAATACTAATACTAAACCACTACAAACAGGTGGAGGGACTTATGCTCGTGCCTTTGATAACTTTGTTGCATTTGGCTTAGTGTTTAGTGAATTTGGTATGATTGATAAAATGCACCAAGCAAACGAATGTCTAGAAATTAAATTTATTAAACCCGCATTAGAAATTTATATGAAGGCAATTCAAGGAATTGATAATTTAGAGCTAAAATAATCATAGTATTTAATCTGATTTAACAAAAATATAGTATAATAGCTTAAAGGAGGTAAAATGAAAGACAAGATCTTAGAGCATTGTCAAGAATTAATTAATGAGACCGTTGCTAACATCCAAAAATTAGTGCGAATTAATTCAGCACGTGATGAAGCTCATAAAGAAGCTAATAAACCATTTGGTCCAGGAGTTGACCAAGCATTTGATACATTTTTAGAAATGGCGCAATCATTAAATATGCGAACATTTAAAGATCCTGATGGTGTATATGCTTATGCAGAATTAGGTCCTGAAGATGGACAATTATTTGGTATCTTAGGTCACTTAGATGTTGTGCCAGGATTAGATCCTAAATTATGGACATCAGGTCAACCATTTAGTGGTGATATTGTTGATAATAAGATTGTTGGTCGTGGTAGTTTAGATGATAAAGGGCCTGTTGTTATTTCAATGATGGCGATTAAAGGATTATTAGACTTAGGTTATGAATTTAAATCACGTATTCGTATCATTGTTGGTGGTGCTGAAGAAACTACTTGGGAATGTATTGAAAAATATAAAGCTGAACAAGAAATTCCTGTCGTATCATTCTCACCTGATGCTCAGTTCCCATTAATCTTTGCCGAAAAAGGATTATTACAATTTGATGGGTATGCGAACAATAGTTATGACTTTGAAGTAGAAGCAGATGGAGCATATAATGCTGTTTGTGATAAAGCAACTTATCGTGGGGATAAAGCAAATGATGTTGCAGCTGAATTAGACAAATTAGGTTTTGCCTATGAAACAAATAGTGATGGAAGTATTAGTGTAATTGGTAAAAGTGCCCACGCTAAAGATTGTAATTTAGGTACTAATGCCGTATTACGTTTAGCAATTGCGATGTATAACGTTGGAATTCATGCACAAACTATTGACTTCTTAGCTGAAAAAATTAAAGAAACAAGTTTTGCTGAAGGTTTATTTGATGAATTACAACAAGATGAAGTTAGTGGTAATTTAACATTAAATATTGCAGGATTAGTAATTAAAGATGGAAAAGAAACAATTAAATTTGATTCACGTATTCCTGTGTTAATTGATGAAAAAGTTGTAGGTGAAACTTACACTAATGCTTTAAGAAGTTATGGTTTAACTTATGAACAAGTTGACTATTTACATAAATTATATGTAGCACAAGATTCACTATTAGTAACAACGTTAATGGATGCTTACCAAACAATTACTGGCGACATGGAATCTAAGCCATTAAGTAATGGTGGTGCTACATATTCTCGTGCTTGGGAAAACTGTGTAGCATTTGGAATGGTGTTTGAAAAACAAGGAATGATTGATAAAATGCACCAACCTGATGAAGTATTAGAAATTAAATTTATTGAACCAGCTTTACAAATTTATAGTTTAGCAATTTATAATTTAGATCAAATTGATTTTAGATAGAAGGAGATATATGAAAAATAAAGTAGCAATCGTAGGAACAGGTTTTGTTGGGGCTAGTTATGGTTATTCGTTAGTTAACCAAGGACTTGTTGATGAATTAGTATTAATTGATGTTAATAAAGATAACACAATCGCTAACCGTGATGATTTAATTCAAGCAGTAGCATACTTACCTAATCAACCTCGTATTATTAGTGGAGATTATGAAGATGCTAAAGACTGTGATATTATTTGTGTTACAGCAGGAGTTAATCAAAAACCTGGTGAAACTCGTTTACAATTAGTGGAAAAAAATACAAAAATTATGGAAAGTGTAATTGATAGTATTATGGCAACAGGTTTTGATGGAATTTTATTAATCGCATCAAATCCAGTTGACATCTTAACATTAGTAGCACAAAAACGTTCAGGATTACCAAAACACCGTGTAATTGGTAGTGGAACAGTACTTGATAGTGGACGTTTACGTCACTATGTAGGAGAATATTTAGGTGTTAATCCAGTTGATGTGCATGGTTATATTATTGGAGAACACGGAGATAGTTCAGTACCAACTTACTCAACTACAACGATTGGTCAACAACCATTAATGGAATATGTAAAAGAAATGGGTAAAGATCAAGCGGGATTAGATGAATGTTTTGTTAATGCTCGTGATGCAGCATATAAAATTATAGAAGGTAAAGGTGCGACATACTACGCAATTGGTGTATGTTTAGCACGTATTACTAAAGCTATTTTACGTAACGAAAATAAAATCTTACCATGTTCTTGTTATTTAGAAGATATGTATGGACAAAGTGGTATTTATACAGCTATTCCATGTTTTGTAGGTAAAGATGGAGTAAATAAAGTCCAAAAATTACCAATTAGTGAAGAAGAACAAGTTAAATTTAATCAATCTTGTGAACAATTAAAAGAAATAATTAACTCAATTGGTTACTAAAATCTATCCTATCCTTAGGATAGATTTTTTTTTGTTTATAACAACCGAATATTATTTTTTATGCTATAATAATGTTGTAGAAAGAGGAGAGATAATGTCAATTATTTTAGATATTTATGGTCGTGAAGTATTAGATTCACGTGGAAATCCAACTGTAGAAGTTGAAGTTTATACAGAAGCTGGAGGATTTGGTCGTGCTATCGTTCCTTCAGGAGCAAGTACAGGAGAACACGAAGCTGTTGAGTTACGTGATGGAGATAAAAATCGTTATAATGGAAAAGGTGTATTAAAAGCGGTTAAAAACGTTAATGATAAAATTGCACCAAAAATTATCGGTTTTGAAGTAACAGATCAAGTTTTAATCGATGAAACTATGATTAAATTAGATGGTACTAAAAACAAAAAGAAATTAGGAGCTAATGCAATCTTAGGTGTGTCTATGGCTTGTGCCTTAGCTGCTGCTGATGAATTAGATTTACCTTTATATAAATATTTAGGTGGATTTAATGCTAAAGAATTACCAGTACCAATGATGAATATTTTAAATGGTGGAAGTCACGCTGATAATAGTGTTGATATCCAAGAATTTATGATCGTACCTGTTGGAGCTAAATCTATGGCGCAAGCAGTACAAATGGGTAGTGAAGTTTTCCACGCCCTTAAAGATGTATTACACAAAATGAAACAAGTTACTGCTGTTGGTGATGAAGGTGGATTTGCACCAAACTTAAGTAGCAACGAAGAAGCAATTAAAGTAATTGTGAAAGCAATTAAACAAGCAGGTTATAAACCTGGAAAAGATGTAATGTTAGCGATGGATGCTGCAAGTAGTGAATTCTACAATAAAAAAACTAACAAATATGAATTAAAAGGTGAAGGTAAAAAATTAAGTGCTAAACAATTAGTTGATTTATACGAAAGCTGGGTTAAAAAATATCCAATCATTAGTATTGAAGATGGTTTAGATGAAAATGACTGGGCTGGAAATAAATTATTAACAGAACGTTTAGGTGATAAAGTACAATTAGTAGGTGATGACTTATTTGTAACTAATACAGAACGTCTAGCAATGGGAATTAAAAAAGGTGTATGTAACTCAATCTTAATTAAAGTAAACCAAATTGGTACTTTAACAGAAACTTTCAATGCAATTGAAATGGCAAAAGAAGCAGGTTACACAGCTATCGTTTCTCACCGTTCTGGTGAAACTGAAGATGCTACAATTGCTGATATTGCAGTTGCTACTAACGCTGGACAAATCAAAACAGGTTCTTTATCAAGAACAGACCGTATTGCTAAATACAACCAATTAATGCGAATTGAAGATGAATTAGCAGGAGCAGGTGTATTTAAAGGAATTAAAACATTCTATAATTTAAATAAATAATATACAAAAATATCCTATGTTTTAAAGCACTGAGTTAAAAAATGTCCCACTAAAAAAAGTGGGACATTTTTTTGTTATAATTATAAAAAGGAGCAAAGTATGGCTAAAAAAGGACAAAAATTTAATAAATATACAAGAGAATTCAAGATTGAAGTTGTAGAAAAAGTTATTAGTGGGGAATTAACGCAAAACGAGGCAGCTAGAAAGCTGTTAGGAATGCCCAACAATAGAGGAACTATTAGTAGATGGGTTGATGAATATCTATCAAAAGGTAAAGACAAGGCCTTTATGACAGAAAAACGAGGAAGAAAAGAAAATCCAGAAAATCTTTCTGATGAAGAGTTTGAAACTTGGATATTAAAAAAGTGGCGTTCGTTCCTGGAGGAACAACTAGATTAAAATATCAATTTATTGATAATATTCAAATAGAACATCCTATGATCAATGTAACTAAAGTATGTAACATATTGAACATTAAAGTGAATACTTATAGAAAATGGAAACTTCGTTCTAGAAACAAAACTAATAAACAATTACAACTAGAAAAGTTTATACCCTTAGTAGAAGAATGTTGGATTAATAGCAATATGACATTTGGTTATAGAGAAATATATAACGAATTGGTAGAAAAGCACAATGATATTAATTTATCAATGGTACGTAGAATAAAGTTAGAAATATTAAAACTTCCTGAGATTAGGGTTAAAAAGTTCGTTACCAAAAAGGGTTACAACAGCAAACAATTAGCATCAAAAACGAATGTATATGATGACTTAGTAGAAACAATTGAAGAAAGACCTATTGATAATTCTGTGATATGTACCGACACAACAGAAGTGAAAATAAACAACAAAAAGTACTATACAGGATTCCTAACAGAAGGGCCGAACAATCTACCAGGAACGCTAATATTGGGTTATAATATAACAACAAATTTAACACCAGCTAGTGTTTTAGATTTGTTAAGTAAATCCAAAATCCCTAAGGATAAAGCAGTCATCCATTCAGATCGTGGCGGAATGTATAAAAGTTTTGAATATGCTAACAAAGTAAATGAAATGAAGCTGATACCGAGCATGTCAAAGCCATATCGTTGGTATCACAACCATTGGGTTGAGAATGTAAATGGACAATACAAAGATTTCCTAAGAGGCAATCCTCCAACATCAGCTGTTGAACTGAATGAAGAACTAGAGCGTTTTGTTAAATCGCATAATGCCAAGGTGTTACGAAAAAGAAAAAAGATATCACCATAGCATGATGACATCTTTTTTTGGTGGGAGAAAAATTATCCCAGTGCTTTAATACATAGGATATTTTTTTTAATTTTAGGGGTATAATAAAGTACTTAGAGTAATAGATAGTGAATAATAAAGAATCCACAAAGAATATATAATAATACCGGTAAGCTGCGCGCTTCTTTATTAAAGATACTACATATTACATAAGTAATAATTCCAACAGCAATTCCTTCTGAGATTGAATAAGCTGCTAGAGTGATAATAATTGTTAAGAATGATGAAGCACTATTTTTAAAGTTAGTAAAATCAATATCAACTATATTAGAGATCATCATAATACCGACTAATACTAAAGCTGGTGTTGTA
>OJAR01000554.1_pt1 | contig 11529 bp, 7 predicted proteins | sample 1589431 | NCBI WGS metagenome assembly OJAR01 (sample SAMN03283242) | human gut metagenome | biome: human-associated habitat; material: feces | host: Homo sapiens | place: Peru | collected 2012 | reverse complement strand
GGAAGGAGGACTGCTTTGGAACGACAAGAAGCTGAATATTGATTGGACGATTGCCTCACCATAATTCGAGTACATAATGTAATCGCCTTCGTATCCGAAGGTTTTGACAATGTGACCGATGGGTTTCAGTTGTTCAAATGTGACCGGTGTGTGCGGCATATGTCGAAACTCTTGTTAGGTTACTTCTTTTTCTTTTTCTTGCCGGTGTTGGAAGTGACCTTGTATGTGCGCAATACCATTGTGTCGGGCGTTAGGCGAATTTTACCTTTGCTGAGCACGGCAAGGTCATCGAATATACGCTGGTCGTCAACGTCTTCGTTGGCTTCGGACATTACTTTCTTCATTTGGTTGGCAAGCAGTTCGATGAAGGCGTCTTTGTCCGGACAGTCTTCCATGTCGGCTGCCACTAGAGCCATTTGCTCGATTACGCGTCCGTATTGGCGTTCGAAATTTGACACTTGATCAAACATTGGCACGGGCTCGGGTTTTGAGTCAAGCGAATCGGCGTGTATCACATCAAAAGGCCAATCTATATCAAGATTGTAGTTGCTCATGACTGCCAAATGATCCCAGAACTTGTGCTTCTCGGGATCGTTGGCCACCATTTCGGGAAACAATATACCCATAGTGTTGACTATGGAGTAGGCGCATCGTGTACGTTCGGTTTTGTCCTCGAGGGTCATGCAATACTCCACCATAGACTGGATGTTGCGGCCGTACTCGGGAAGTATTATGTCTTTGAGTTGAGTGTTGTATGTCAGCATTGGCTTGTTCGGAGGAGGTAGGTGTATCCTGTAGATATATAATGTAAAGAAGGGCGCGGGGTGTTCCCGCACCCTTCTTGTATGTGTTGGCTGTGGATGTTACATGTTCATGCCGCCATCCACCTGTATTACTTGGCCGGACACGTATGAGGACATGTCCGAGGCAAGGAAGGTGGCAACGTTGGCGATATCCTCTACTTTGCCGCCACGACGCAGGGGTATTTTCTTGGTCCATTCGGCGCGTACGTCATCGGGCAGGGCTGCGGTCATGGCTGTCTCGATAAATCCCGGGGCGATGGCGTTGGCGCGGATGCCGCGTGAGCCAACTTCTTGGGCGATGGATTTGGATAGGGCTATAAGACCGGCCTTAGATGATGCGTAGTTGGCTTGGCCCGCATTGCCGTGTACTCCGACAACGGATGCCATATTGATGATGGAACCGCTGCGCTGGCGCATCATAATGGGCAGCACTGCGTGAATAAAGTTAAATGCACTTTTGAGGTTGACGTTGATTACGGCGTCCCATTGCTGCTCGGACATGCGAAGCATCAGGCCGTCTTTGGTGATGCCGGCATTGTTGACCAGAATGTCGATACTGCCGAAGTCTTTGTGTATTTGGCCAACCACTTCCTCTGTTTGAGCGAAGTCGGCAGCATTAGAAGCATAACCCTTGGCTTTGACTCCCAAAGCAGCTATTTCGGCTTCGGTCGCTTTGCCGTTTTCATCGATAACGAGATCTGTGAATGCGATGTTGGCTCCTTCTTGCGCAAATTTCAATGCTATGGCCTTACCAATGCCGCGTGCGGCACCGGTAATCAGGGCTGTCTTACCTTCAAGTAATTTCATGTTTTGTGTTGTGTATGATGATGTATGTTTAGTGTATGCGTTGCCTGATGGCGTGCCCGTTGGTACGGCGCATATTTACTGCAAAGTTACTAATTATTTTTGAGACCGCGGCAATGAAGATTTAAGGCTTGTAAAATGTGCTGAAATACCAGGTCTCATTTGTCGACGTCGCCAAAAAAACGTACCTTTGTGCATCAGTAAAGGTCGTGTGCGGTCTTGTACCGTGCCGACATAATCGACATCTATATTCCCCACGCTACACCATTATGCTTGTTTATTTCAAGAAAGGTGCCACGAAGGTTTACGCAGTCGATACCGCGCGTTCGTTGACGGACAGCGAGGTCGATCGGCTGTCTTGGCTCTTCGGCGGTGCCCGTCGTCTCGTGTCTTCCAACATCAAACAATCCTTTATCGGACCGCGCCGCGAGATGGTGACTCCATGGAGTACCAATGCTGTTGAGATTTGCCAAAACATGGGCATAGACTGCATTCGTCGCATCGAGCAGTTTGATCGTGCCGACAAAGGCACAACTTATGACAGGATGTTGCAACGCTATTATAATGCCTTGGATGCGCATGTATTTGATGTGGATACAAGCCGGGCTCCTATCCGCTATATCGAAGACATCGCAGCATATAACGTAAGTGAAGGCTTGGCTTTGAGTGCCGATGAGGTCGAGTACTTACAGGGACTTGCAAAACGCATGAATAGGCCGCTTACGGATAGTGAGGTTTTCGGATTCAGCCAAGTCAATTCGGAGCATTGTCGCCATAAGATTTTTAATGGCACGTTCGTCATTGACGGCAAGGAACAGCCGCTGTCGCTGTTCAAACTGATAAAAAAGACAAGTAAAACCAATCCCAATGGCTTGGTGTCGGCATATAAAGACAACGTGGCTTTTGTTAAAGGCCCGCGTATGCGACAGTTTGCACCCGTGTCGGGCGAGTATGCCTCATATTTTGAGGAGAAGAATGTCCCGACTGTACTTTCGTTGAAGGCTGAGACGCATAATTTCCCGACAACTGTTGAACCTTTTAACGGAGCGGCTACAGGTACCGGCGGCGAGATACGCGACCGTCTTGGCGGCGGTCGTGCCAGCCTTCCTTTGGCTGGAACGGCAGTATATATGACATCGTATCCTCGCCTTAATGGCCTTCGCCCGTGGGAATTGATGATGAATCCGCGAGTATGGTTATATCAGACGCCGGCCGAAATATTGATTAAGGCCAGCAATGGTGCCAGTGACTTCGGTAATAAGTACGGTCAGCCGCTGATATGTGGGTCGGTACTCACATTTGAGTATTCGGACGATGGCATTGAGTATGCATACGACAAGGTGGTAATGCTGGCCGGAGGGGTAGGGTACGCCCGAGCCCGTGATGCGGTCAAGGGCCATCCTCATAGCGGCGAAAGTGTCATTGTGATGGGAGGCGACAATTATCGTATCGGCATGGGTGGCGGTGCAGTGTCTTCGGTTGCTACAGGCCAGTATGCCAATGCCATTGAGCTTAATGCCGTACAACGAGCAAACCCCGAGATGCAGAAACGTGTGGCCAATGTCATACGTGCGCTCAGCGAAAGTGACACCAATCCGATAGTCTCTATACACGACCATGGAGCCGGTGGACATCTTAATGCCTTATCTGAATTAGTGGAAGAGACAGGCGGATATATTGACATAGATCGACTGCCCGTGGGTGATCCGACACTGAGTGACAAGGAAATCATAGGAAACGAATCTCAGGAACGCATGGGCATGGTTGTGCGCGGTAAGGACGTGGAGTGCATACGCCGTATTGCAGAGCGTGAACGAGCTCCGATGTACGAAGTCGGGCATACCACTGCCGACCATCGCTTTGTGTTCGGGCATGGCGGTATGGACGGCAGCGACCGACAGGAATCAGGGCCTATAGATTTGGCCATGGCAGACATGTTCGGATCTTCGCCAAAGACCGTGATGACGGATAATACGGTCGTGCGACACCATGCATCTGTCCGATATGATGTTGCGTGCATGGACAAGTATATAGCCGATGTATTGTCCTTGGAGGCTGTGGCGTGCAAGGATTGGCTCACTAATAAGGTGGACCGCAGCGTTACCGGACGCGTGGCGCGTCAGCAATGCCAAGGTGCATTACAATTGCCTTTGAGTGATTGCGGCGTAGTGTCCATAGATTTCACCGGACGACGTGGCATAGCTACGTCGATAGGCCATGCACCGCAGGCTGCATTGTGCGATGCTGCAGCCGGGTCGCGTATGGCTATTGCCGAAGCGTTGACCAATATAGTTGGGGCAGATTCGGTCGCCGGCCTTCGCAGTGTAAGTCTCAGCGCCAATTGGATGTGGCCGTGCCGTAATCCGGGCGAAGATGCTGCCTTGTATCGAGCCGTCGAGTCGTGTAGCGAATTTGCCTGCGCATTGGGCGTGAATATACCCACGGGTAAGGATTCGTTGTCAATGACGCAAAAGTATCCTGACGGGCGTCGAGTGATGGCTCCCGGTACGGTGATAATTTCGGCGGCAGCGCCGGTGCGCGACATTCGCCGCACGCTTTCGCCGGTATTGGTGCAAAAGAAGTCTTCGACATTATATTATATCGACTTTGCGGGCGATACTCTTCGTCTTGGCGGGTCGGCTTTGGCCCAGACAATGGGTTTGGTAGGAAATAAGGCGCCCGAAGTGGATGCAGTGACGTTGGCTCACGCTTTCGGAGCTGTGCAAACCATTGTCCGTAAGCGCAAGGCCTTGGCAATGCACGATGTAAGTGCCGGCGGTCTGGTGACAACCTTATTAGAGATGGCCTTTGCCAATGCATCGGGTGGGCTCGAAATCGATTTGTCTGAAATGGCAGGCAGTATGGGTGGCGACTTGGTCAGCGCATTGTTTGCCGAGAATCCGGCAGTGGTGATGCAGGTGGACAATGGTACGACCGAATCTGTCGAAGTGATACTCAACGAAGCCGGAGTGCGGTATTTCGCAATAGGTCGTCCTGTTACGTCCGGACGTACACTGGAGGTTAAGGTCGGCATCAATACCCATAGTTTCGACATAGATGCACTCCGTTCGATATGGTATGAGCCTTCGTATAGGCTTGATTGCTTGCAAAGTGGCGAAGAATGTGCTGCCGCACGCCGTGATAATTTGGGGCATCAGCCGTTACGCTACATTTTCCCCTCCGGATGGAAGGGAAGCAAGGAGATGACGATACGTCCCGAGGCTTCGGTCAGCGGTCGTCCGCGTGCCGCAATTATCCGTGACAAGGGTATCAATGGCGAGCGCGAGATGGCGTATTCGCTATATCTGGCCGGTTTTGATGTCAAGGACGTTTGTATGACAGACTTGATGAGCGGAGCCGAGACGCTGGAGGATATCCGTATGATAGTGTTCTGCGGAGGCTTTTCCAATAGCGACGTGCTTGGCTCGGCCAAGGGCTGGGCTTCGGGCTTCCGTTGGAACGAGAAGGCTCGGAAGACGCTTGAAGCCTTCTATGCAAGGCGCGACACTCTGTCTTTGGGCGTATGCAATGGTTGCCAACTGATGATAGAACTTGGCCTGATAGCCCCGGAGGCCGGCGAGCGTATGCCGCGTATGGAGCACAACCGTTCGCATAAGTTCGAGTCTCAGTATCTCGGTATTACCGTGCCCAAGAATAATACCGTGATGTTCGGCGGTCTTTCCGGGTCGCGGCTGGGCATCTGGGTGGCACATGGCGAGGGCCGCTTCAATCTTGGTGGCGCTGCCGGTGTCAAGAACTTCAACGTTATAGCCAAGTATGCCTATCGGACTTATCCCGGCAATCCTAACGGCAGTGACGGGGCTGTGGCCGGTATTGCATCGCCGGACGGGCGCCATGTAGCGATAATGCCGCACTTGGAGCGCGCCATATTCCCGTGGCAATGCGGACACTATCCGCGCAGTCGCCGCAATGACGCGGTTACGCCGTGGCTTGCCGCCTTCCGCGCTGCCTTCGAGTGGTGCGCCCGGCAGTGATGCGCTCCACTAAGAGGAAGATACAGACAGCGGGCTGCGCTTCGGCGCAGCCCGCTGTCTGTATGGTAAGTCGTCCCGGTTTAGAGGGCGACTTTGAAGGTCTTGCCGGCTACGGCCACGATGTATATGCCGTGGTGACCGAGGGCGATTTCTTTGCTTGTTCCGGAGTAGGTTGTGCGTCCGGCGAGGTCGTATACTGCCACAGCGGCGTCCGCTTCGGCTCCATTGATGTGTATGGTGCCGGCTGAGACAAACACGCTTACACTGTTGTCGTCGTTGGCAAAGACATCGTCCACGCCGCCCATATCCTTTTCAACTATATTGCCGAACTTACCCCACAGCGGGTGTTCTTTGTAAGCCTGAGCCGAACCGGTGGGTACATAGAGCGTTACTTCCTGATAGCGGTAGCTTTCGAGGATGTCATAGCCATAATCTTCTGCGCTGTCGAGGGTGAAGTTGTATGGCTTTGCAGTGCGGCAGGTTATGCTCTTGAGGTTGGGACAGCCGTAGAATATGTGCTTGTATAATGTTCCTGAATATTCGGTATTGTAGGGTTCGATGGTTACTTCTTCCAACGACTTGCAGTTGATAAATTCGCCCATGAATAGCTTGTCCGTCTTAATTTTGGCTTTTTTTAGCCCGGTGCAGTTGGCAAAGGCAAAATCTGCATAAGTAAGAGCCATGCGATTTTCCTCGGTTATCTCGACTTGCTCAATTTTGCTGCAACCATCAAAAGCATGGCTGCCGAGCGTTATAGGCTTTTCAAATTTCAGCGAGGTAATTTTGTCGCAGTTATAGAATGCGTAATCAAGGGCGTCTTCGCTTTTAATTGTAACGTCACCGGCCTTTCCCGGTATGCAGGCTACATCCCACATACCACCATATGTGAGTATTCCGTCTGAAACTCCATAATATTTTGACTGTGATATATACTGACTTATATTTGCACTACCGGGAGCGAGAGCTCTGATTGGTAGTTGTATTGAGCTTGGTATAGTCAAGGATGTCAGTTTGGGGTTATTGTCGAAGATGTTGTGGAATGTCGCCCTTACGTCATATGTCGTTCCGCCAATGGTAATCTGTTCGGGGATGATAAAGTCGCCTACGACCTTTTGAGGGTCGGCATGAATTGCACCACAGCGACTCCCACCCCAGATTTTAGTGTCGTATGTCAGTCCATTATCGTCCGAGCCGAGTGTGTTCTCGATGGTGGAAACTTTGCCCCATATGGCATCGTTGGTGTATGCGTCCTTGCTTTCGTAGGGTACTTTGAGTGTGAATTTGGCTATGTTGTTTGCATTATCTGACAGTTCGCCTTCGCATTGCGGCGGGGTGGCATTCAGCGCATATATTGTAGTTGAGTAATTACTGTGTAATGAGAATGCCTCTTTGCCCACCTTGTTCACTCTCGGGCTAAGGATTATTTCTGTTAGTGAACTGCAGTCGTAGAACATATACTCTCCGACAACTTCGGACTCTATCTTAGCATATTTGAGGTAGTGGCAGCCCCCAAAGACTGTACGTCCGAGGGTGGTGACGGATGCCGGGATAGTTACCTTTGTCAGGTGTTTGCAGTATCCGAACGCTAAATAGCCGATTTCGGTGAGTGTGTTGGGCAGGACGACGGAGGTGATATTGCTACTTAGGAAGGCGCGTTCGGCAATGGTGCGCACGCCGTCCGGTACGGCCACGGGGTCGAAGTAGTGTTCAGGGCATTTGAGCAGAGTGGCGCCGTCGGCGGTGTAGAGGATGCCATCGATGTCCTTGTAGTACCGGCTACCGTCCTCAATGGTAATGCGCTCAAGGCGTGTGTTGTATCCAAGGAACTCCTCGCCGATTTCGCGCACGGTGGCCGGGATGGTGAGCGAAGTAATCTTGTCGCAGTTATAGAATGTTTTGACGGCGATGCCGGTCACGGTGTAGTCGGCGCCGTTGATGGCAACGGTAGACGGAATTACTACGTCGCCGCCTAAGGTTTTGTCATAATGGACGGCTTGGCACTCGTGTTTCTCGCTATCGGTAATCATAAAGGTGAAGCCGTTATTGGTTGCATCATCGGAGTATATACGGCAGTCTTTCCACACATCGGCGGCGCGATAGTCTGCCACGGCAGAGGAGGGGACATACACAATGCCGTAGAAGTTGTTAGTAAACTTGTACGTGAAAGTGATTTCGGGCGGCGTAGTGCCTAAGCAGCGGATGTATTGGACGGATGACGGTATCTTGGTGGCGTTTAGGGCCTGTACAGAGCCGAAGTAGACAATCTGGTTTAGGCCTGACAATCCGAAGGACCACCCGTCAGGCTCGTTTTTGCAACGAACGTAGGCAGTGGTCAGGCTGGGACATAAGCTGAAAGCCCTATTGGCGCTTTCGAGATTTAAGGGAAGGTCTATGGTCGCCAGGCTCTGACATTTGTAAAAAGCGCGGCTCTGTATTGTCGTTACGGTTGACGGGACTGTGAGCGAGGTGATGGGTGCCTCTTGGAAGGCCTTGCTGTCGATGCGTACAACGGTATAAGTGATGCCGTTATCCGCCACCTTGGCCGGGATGTCAAGCGAGGTGGGGATGGTAGCGGCATCGTAGCCGGTGACCGCGCACTCGTTTTTTTCACTGTCGATGACGGTGAAGCTGAGACCGCCGCTATCGAAAGCCGACATGGTGGCCGTGGCCAGCAAAGTCGTGATTGTGAGTAATAATTTTTTCATTAAGTGTAAGCGTTAAATGTTAGTGATGGCTAATTAATTATATCGAGTTGGGAATTTGGAAGTTCGATGGGTAGGGCATTGAGGCTCTCGATATAGTCGAGAAGTTCTAAGCGGCCACGGCGGTCTATGCTCGAGGTGCGGAATACGGGAGGCAGTTCCTCCCAGTATTCACGCAGCGTTTCGAGGTATTTGGTGGTGACGGTCTTGGCCGCGTTCGACGTCATTTTGTCCAGCTTGGTGAAGACTATGGCAAATGGCACGCCATTCTCGCCTAACCAGTTCATAAATTCGAGGTCTATGTCCTGGGGCAGGTGACGCCCGTCTATTAGCAGGAACAGGCACGTCATTTGCGGACGCTTGAGAATATAGCCCTTGATCATTGCTTCGAGGCGGCGGCGGTCGTCCTTGCTGCGCCGCGCGTACCCATAGCCGGGCAAGTCTACGATATACCATGCGTCATCTACGAGGAAGTGGTTGATAAGCATGGTCTTGCCGGGGGTGGCGGAGGTCATGGCCAGTGAGCGATTGCCCGTGAGCATATTTATCAGCGAGGACTTGCCTACGTTGGAGCGCCCTATAAAGGCGTACTCGTGCATGGCCGTTTTGGGACATTTATCCACATCGGGGCTACTGGTGACGAAGCATGCTTTGGATATATTCATAGTCAAGACGTTGTCAAGTGGTCGTTTGCAATCTTTTGCAAAGGTAAACATAAACCACGAACTATTCAAATTCCGTTCTATTTGGCTTGTGCTGTTATATGCGTTATCTCTTTATATGCGTATTTTGCGTATGCCTTGTGCTGATTTGATGATGTATATGCCGCGAGGCAGCTCACCAGTTGGTGTAAGTTTTGTTTAACCATATGTCTTCACTGTCAGAGAAGGCAACAATCCCGCGAGAGTCATAATAGTAGACAGGGAGAGACCAGTATAAAACCATATGATCTTCCTTGGGAACTAATTTGAATTTCCAATAGGTCTTTGCAACAGTGGCCGGGTTTCCCTGACTACAATCTGATCCGCTATATATCTTTGATGCTTTTCCGCGAGAATAATACCCATGGTTGCCGTCATCGACTAATATGCAACCTTTCTCGTAATTCCACGAATCAATCCAAAACCTGCCGTATTCGACATCGCAAAGACATTCAAAGCAAAGTACTCCGTTGACGATTTTGCCTTTAGCTGTTTTTAAGCCCTCCTCAGATTTAATCTGAACGGAATAATCTTCATCGTTCTTTTGTATTTTGATATTGCCGAATATGCCGTAGTCTGAAGATGAATACCAAGTACCCTCGAAGTCCTGTGCACTTGCGCTGACGAAGCTCAAGGCAACGATAATTAGGACTGTGATTCTGCTTAAAGTTTTCATTGTGTAAGATGTTTATCTTGCGATTATTGATTGTTTGGAATAATCGGTTCTACCTCGATTACTCTGATTCCTTTTTTATAGCCGCCATTGTTCCCCTTATTTATGCCGTGTGGCTTAACATCAGCATATCCATCAGCGTAGCCGTTTTTATCTTGGCTCCAGTATTTGTAGTGTATGAAGATGCGCATATCGGTTTTATTCTTGAACATAACGTTGTATAAACAAAATGGGTTTCGGTCGGCGATAGATATGCCCCATTCGATACATTTCCTAATAAACTCCGGGTCTGTTGTGTGTTCGGGAATTGTGAATATATTTGAATTAGGTGGCATGTATTCATATGGGATGTTTTTGGATGGGAAATGGCCCTCAAAGTAAAAAGAATGTTTCTCTGTTAGTGGCTTTTTCGTGTCTTTATCTCCGAAATACCAAATAACATATGCCGGTTGATTGCATCCGTTAACTCGGCTTACTGTAAAAGTACGATTGTCGTTAAACTCGTAATGAAAGCAGCCCTCATATTTATGTGGTACATCTGTGGCCGGTGTAGTCGCCACCGCTTGTTGTGGTTGGGGCGGTTGGGCGCGGCGTCTTTGGCTGACTTGGGCATCAGCGATGACGGCTATCAATAGCAGGGAGAGGGTTATGGCCAAAATGTGTTTGATGCGGTTCATTTTGATTGGATGTTTCATTTTGTCTTTTTGAAGGTTACGTATTGGATGTTATGTTTGGTGTCGAAGGCGTAGTAGTCATCTCCGTCCGCCCATAGCTCGAGAACGCCGTGGTCTGATACGGCCGAGGCGGTGTAGTCGGGCGAGAGCAACACCAAGCCGTCGTCAAGGGCGAGCAACATTCCTTCGGTGGTGAGTATGAAGTCGTTGATGCGCTTGTCGTGGTTGTATAGCAGTGTCGGCTTCTTGTCTTTCTGTAGCTGGTAAATCTTGGTGTCGATAGCAACGTATGTCGCGTTTATGCTTTGCTCGACTTTCCATATAAACTCAGGGAGGCGTGCCACTTCGGTCATAGTGTGCTTCGTGGGATTGACGGCGTATAAGGCCGAGATGTCGGCATACCACGCGAGTACCCAAAATCCTTCGTTGTCTTTGGAAAACAGTGAGTATTCCGGGGTGTCGATAGTGAATAACTCCTCGCGCTTTGCCCCGTGATAGCTCACGATTTTCTGTCCGATTTTGCAAATCATACTGTTTCCGCACGGCACCACATGGTCCACGTGTCCCGAAGTCCATGTAAAGCGCCGGGCCATATCCTTGTTTATCGACAGCAGTGTGTCGCCGAAGCATACGGCAAGGCCGATATTTGGGATGACGAAGCGGGGAAGGGTATCGATGTCGCATTGCTCGGCGGAGAGCAGCAGTCGCATTTCTGCCGTGATACGCCCTGGCGAGGCGGACGGCATCTTGACCGCCGGCGTTGATTGGTAGGCGGCGAGCCAGTCATTGTAAGACTGTTGCGAAATGTCGGTATTGCCCTGCACGGAGATGTCCTCGCCGGAAGTGAAGGAGGATCTTGCGGCGCGTTCCTTGTTCAAATCTATGATTCTTACCGGCTCCTCGAACAGCTCGACGAGTTCATCGTTGGACTTGGTGTCGAGCGAGGGCTTGGCTTCCTGCGTCGGAATGGTGGCCAAGTCCATAGCGTGGACATTGGCGTCCAATCGGGCTGCGCCCTCGGTGGCGAGGTAGCGGTCACGTGCGGCCTTGCGCATATAGAATCCCGACATCATGCCCTGGTGTATCGAATAGCCGCGTGCAAAGTCTTCGGCATCTTCGCGCCGTATCCGCTCACGCCTCTCGGCTTCGCGGCGTGCCGCCTCGGCGGCGGCTTCTT
>OJAR01000548.1_pt1 | contig 11557 bp, 10 predicted proteins | sample 1589431 | NCBI WGS metagenome assembly OJAR01 (sample SAMN03283242) | human gut metagenome | biome: human-associated habitat; material: feces | host: Homo sapiens | place: Peru | collected 2012 | reverse complement strand
AACATCGGGTCATTGAAACTCACCTCTTGTAGCGTATCAACGCGTACGACGGTATGGGGGATTGAAGATGGCGCATACAAAGTATGGCAATTGGGATTTAAGCGCAGGGTAGCGCGAGGGATCGAGCGCGCGTGCCACGCGTATTTGGTTGAGCATAGTCGTGATGTTGGGCCGTGGGTTGCGCAGAGCATCGTATACATGCTTTAATGGCATTTTGACCAATGCTTCGGCGTTGTCCCGGATGTTTCGTGCGGCAGAGATCATGGTGCTTGATTATAACGTTTGAATCGTTGAGCGAGGCTTTGTGCGTAAAGGTTGATTTGCGTCATGCGACTACGTGGCATTGTGCTGTCGGATACTACTTCGTCGAGGTAGTCGTTAAGCGACTGAATGAGGATGCGACGGCCTAAGGCTTCCATCCAGTATGAGCCGTCATCGTGTATCGAGTAGTGATCTTCGGTGATAGCCTGTTGTGAAAACAGGCGTACGACCACATAGTCTACCCATACGCGGTATATTTCTATGACATCGTAGACCAGTACCGGGCGATTGTAGTCATCGCGGTGCATGATGCCGATGTATGGGTCAATACCGGCTTTGATAAGGGCACCTTCGATGCGGCCGTATAGTAGTCCGTAACCGTAATTGAGCATTGCATTGGTGATGTCAGTGGCTGGCTGGCGTGTGCGCTTTTCAAAATGGTATTGTTCGGGTATAAAACCGGCAATGGCCTCGAAATAAATCTTGGAGGCTACTCCTTCCCAGCCGCGCAGGGTAGGGGCAATGTCGGAGACGATGTCGCCTTCGATAGTACGGATTTTGGCACGATAGTCTTCGAGTCGGCGTATGGCTTTGTCTGTGCTTTGGCGCAGCTCGAGCTTCGCGTCATCGGCAGCAAGCATCAGTAGCAGTGCTTGTTGGTTCTCAATCTTACGCAGAATGACATCCTTGATCCACGCCACGGCATCGGACGAGAACGAGAATGTCAACTGCCCTTTGCGTATGGTGGAGATTGACCCGTATTTAGGGCTCCAAATCCGAGCCAGCGGTTGGCCGGATCTGTCTGCAAAAAACACTTCGATTTCGTGCTCAACGGCAAGCATCACAGCATCGCTGGTGATTTGAGCGCCTTTCCCAATCTGTATCGAGTCGATGCCGACCACCGGGACGCGCTGGCGGCCGTCGGCGTTGCTGATGACGAAGCCTTCGTTGTCTCGGCTGATAGATACGCCGTATGTATTTATGACAAGTTCCATTGATGATAATTTGTGTGAAAAGGATGGCCTGTACGGCCTGTATGGCGATAATAGCCGAGATATGAAATGTCGCTGCCGAGGTGGAGGTGGCAATGTTTACCACCTCCGCCATCGGAGTTAGCAGTCGTAGTCGCGGAAGCGTTTGAAGTGGAACGAGACCTTCTTTTCGCCTCCGCCGAGGTCTTCGGTGTCGCGTTCACTCGTCGAGCAAATGCAGCGAATGCCAAAAGCTTTTAGTTGTGAAACGACATAAAAAGTATAGGACATCTCACCCATTATGTGAACGGTGACTCTACGTTCCTTACACATATTTTTTATCTCATCTATTTGAGCTGCGGCAATCTCCTTTTTGATTTTGTCAATTTTCATCGCCGGGTCTATTTCTGGAAATGCCATATCCTGTACATCTCCATACTTTTTTGCGGCTTTTTTCTGGTCTTCCGACCAATCCTTATATGGATGGTTGGACAGGTTGACGAGTAACGGGGGAGTGCCAGGAACATAGGCTTTAATCGCAGAGATTTCATCGCAAACAGCCGAAAGATAAGAGCTTATATTATTGCGCAATGTTTCAGCATCTTTATAGCTCGCTCGAAGACCGGCATGATTAAAGTCGTTTCGGTCTTCTGTTATCTTGTTCCATTGGTTGGCTAATTCTGAAGATATTATACCACTGTCAATGATTCGCTTAATAATCGTTTCTTTATAAGGCGATAGCGGCCTGTATTCTTTATTCTGTAGTTCCAGTCCAAGCTTGTTTAAGGCTTGTGTCGCAATTTCTCTATCACCTTTGTCTTTAACGTCAAGATGGAATTTACGACATAGCATAGATACTATTCCCTCTTGGAGCAATGTGATAGATGCTTGAAAATCGCTATGATCCAAACATAGTCGCGAAGCCTCAATCATATTTTCGGGACTATCGGGATTAAAATTTCTAGCAGATTTCGCGATCTGTTTAAACAAGGGCCCCATCGGACGGATATATTCGGCATCTGCTTTTTCTAAAAGTGCCTTTATTTGTTCGCTTTGTTTGCCTATAATTATTTCATCACCTCGGTTGAATGAAATCAGATTGCTAAACTCATATAATTGTTTAGACAACTTTATGAGTGTTGTCGCATCTTGGTCTTGCCCTTTTGTTTCTCGAGCAATGGTGATCAGCGGCTTATCTGCGCAATTTTTTAGCTTCGTTGCATCGCCATGCTCAAGATAGTCGGCAGCGGCGTTTGTCCAGTCTTGGAGGGCGGCCAACGGAGTGATATTGATGATAGGAGCTATATTTGTCTCTTTATCACGTGATTCATAGTTGCCATATGTTATACTCTTGACTTCGGTATGCTTCAAGAATTTAGCATAGTTACCGAGAACCAAAACCATCATTGGAAGGTATCTGAAGCCATGTGTGAGGTCGAAGTATAGCTCATCTTCATCATTCAATACCTTATATATATCACTGAAGATTTGCCATATCTCGTCTTCGTTATTTCCGTCCGGTATTCTTATAGTCTCTATTGGTGTGGAAAGATGCATTTCTTTCAATGTGTCGGCCAGACCGATTTTAGGCTCTCCATTATCAGTCCTTGTTTCCCAGTTCTGTTCCTTTGAGCCATCGGTTACTATGATATATATACGATCGCTCTCCGTCCAACCATCTTTAACATCAAGCATCTGTAACGTCGCTTTTTGTATAAAGTGAGTTCCATCATATTGAGTATTACCCGATGCGTATATGCACTCTTTGTAATTGCCCGTTCCGAGGACGGATATAAATACCTTGCGTGCCATATTCTTATGCCTTGAGGGTGTTGATGATTCGGTCTAATTCTTTGGGTAGACGAGATAAGTCGCCGTTATTTGTCTCTATTATGTCGATATTACTATCCGTCGCTTTCTCGTGAAGCTCTTGATCCAAAGTATGGAATGAGACAATTACAGCTTTTGATTGGTAGCTCCCGTATGTCTGACGAACATAATTGAGCTTGGTTATGTCTTCTTGTGCCACCTTTCCAGACTTACATTCGACAAACAACATTGTTGTGCCAAGGTTGACCAAAACGTCGATTTCGTTTTTTATTTTTTTACTCCCGTTATTTTTGTTCGCATTAGGTTCGAACTTTACGCTTGTCCATATCTCGAATCGGTTATTAGCCCATTGAGCAGTTGCATTCGCTACGAGCGTTTCCCACCATCGTCCTCCAAATAGCAATAGATTTAATCCTTTTATCTCTGCGGAGAAAACCTCTACATTCTTATACTCTATGCTCGTTATATTTCCACGACGAGTAAGGGTTGTGTCTCTGTCATAGAATTCAGGACGTATTTGTGTGTATTTACGGTATTCGTTAGCAAGGACTTCATATGGCTTACGATACTCTAATATGAAGGTCTTAATATCATTTGAACATTCTGTGCGTATATTGTTATATGCATATTCGTTATGCTCAATCAACTTTTGACCTTGAAGGTCGAACATCTGCTCGAAAGTCAGCTTGCATGTTAAGGGCGTTTTCTCGAATGTTTCAATATTTAGGCATTCGGCAGGCGTTGTGTAAACCATTCGGGCATTATCCTTGTGCGACAATGCACATGACATAGCGCCAAAAGCCATCGTCTTTGTCCCAAGTGTTAGGTTGTAAATGTACTCGCATTCAGCACCATTTTCTTCGTGTATATCTTCACATACATTACGGCATCCTTCTATGTCGTAGGCATTTACTTTATATTGATTAACAGATCCGATTTTTTTTGCAATACTCGCTACACGCTTCATGCCGTCGGTCGATTCATTTGTCCCAATAAGGTATATCTTGTCGGGCTTAAACTCGGCTATGGAATAGTATGCCGGAAGCACTTCTTTGCTTACTAATGATATAAGAATTTTCATACGCTGTTGTTTCGTTAGATTTGGATGATGGTGCCGGCGCCGAGGCTGGCGTGTTTGCCCAAGCCGATGTAGGATGGCAGCCGGACGTTTGTCTTGAAGACGAGGTCGAAGCCGCGTAATTTGATGTCTTTGAAGTCGTATAGCTTGGTGTGGGATACGGCGATGAGTTGTGCCGTTACTGTGCCATCGAAGAATACGCCTATGCCTTTGGCAAAAGATAGAATATTGCCTACGATACATTGCTCGACAAGTCGGTAGCGCTCGACGATGCTGTCGGTGGCGTTATAGCGGCGATGGTTGTCCTGATTGAACGGGAAATAGCGTGTAGCCCGGTAGGTGTGCATCTCATCGGTGAGAGCCACTTCGGTTTCTTCGAGCTCGAGAGCCGGGGCTGGCAGCGCCGTGATGCGGCGTCCGAGCCGCACCTGCGGCAGGTTGAGGGCGATGATGTCGCGGATGGCTTCGAGGCCCGAGTCAATGCACACTATGGCAGCACGTCCATCAAGACGTTTGTATTGCACCATAGGGTAGCTGTAGCGCAATTGCTCGTCCACGTGGTTGTGCAACAGTACGTTGTCGCGTCCGGCAGCTTGTATGACGGCGCCGCGCAGAAAGGGTATCTCCCTCTCCGCAATCTCCGTGTCGTACCTCGCGACAAGCACCGTCACCATCTTGCCTCCCATTACGCTTGTTTTCCCTTATTCAACTCCGTGAAGAGCTCATCGGCACGTTCCTTGCCGAGGTAGACTTCCAGCGATTTCCATATATGGCTGTCACGCTTTGTCCACCGCTCCTTTTCCTCACGTGTCGGTCCTGCAAAAAGGCGGCAGACTGTTTCCTCTATGGCATCTTTATCATCTGCACTAAGTTCGTGTGCCTTATTCCACTGTTCTATTTTTTTTGAACAAACTTTCCAGTCTCTGACTGCATATTTTTCTCCCTGTTTGGCCTCAAGCCTTGTTCGCAAAGAGTCGGATTCGACAAGCATTCTTTCTATTTTGGCTTTTTTGTCTCTCAAGAACATTATCCGATCCGTTACGATGCTGTCCTCAAGACCATCTCGCCTTAACATAGATATTATTTTTTCGTATAGACTTATCGCTGTGGTGACATCCAAATCCATTGCTTTTAGCGCAGACATGGTTTTACCTTCTATCCTATCATATACAGCCTGTGCTTCTGCATATTCCTTAGCGTACTTGGCTCTAAACGCTAAAACTTTTAGTTGGTTTATGCGGTTATCTATGTCTTTTATCAGGACTGAAACAACAGAAGTGTCGGCTTTATATTTAGTCATCTCATTAAAAACCTCCTGAGCTTTGCACTTGATGCTTAATACGCCATTCGCTTCATTGGATAGAACCATACTAGCCTTGATGTTCTCTATTTGCTTATTCCATTGTGGAGTCTTACATTTGATTTCACAGAAGCGAACTTGCTCTGCAATCTCTGCGATTACATCTGTATATTCAGACACTTCGGCGCCCAGGGACCTCATCGAGGCAATCGCATCTTTGACGTTTGAGCAAAGGCACTTTAATTGGGCGAGTTTATCAGTGTCCTTAGTTTGCTTTTGAGCAATTATATATTGCAATTTATCAGTAATGCTTTGAATGGTCACACTGAAAAGCCTTAACTTTAAGTCGTTATTATCTACTATTGTTTCTGGTGATCTCTCTTTCTCTTTCAAGACGACTATTTGTCCCTTACCCTTAGTGTCCTTAGATTTCGTGTAATCTTCCAACTTCATCATTTCAAGGCCTTCTCCGTGTTCAGACATTACGCCTAACAGTCGCATCACCTGGATTGTATCTCTCCATGCCTTAGCCTTAGGTTTATCGATGTTGGAACAAAACACATTCATTTGACATTCAAAATCCTTAAGGTATTCGATGAAGCTTTTCTTTAGACCAAATAGTCTTATTTGACCGGCATCACAATGCAGTTTTCCGTACCCGAATGATTTGGCCGCACCAATGTTGTGGAATACACCACATACGTTGTGAAATGTGATGGCCGATAGCAGAGCGCCTATCTCGACAGGCCGCAGGTTGTGAACGTTGATGCGCATCTTGAAGTCATTTCCTGCCGGAATAGCCTTGAATGAAGTTGGAGTTTTTTCGTTACCATTACCTTGAGGCAAATTCATTGTCGAATTGCCTTTGTGTATGCGATAACGTTTGCGGCCACTGATTTCTAAATCCTTGGATGAATATGATTTGTATGTTTTCGCGTCTTTCTTTTGCTTGATGTACAGCGGATAGAAAGATGCTTTTGGCTGACCAAGAACACCTTTCGTCTCGTCTCGGTCATCCGGTACCTCGTTTTTTGCCCATGCGTTGCTGAATTGGACACGGCCTTTCGCGCTGTTGTCCCCAATCCACCCGAAGATAGTTTCGCAAAGGTCTCGTTGTCCGGCATATTTGTCCGGATCCTGTTCTTTTTCTACAATGTCTTTAATTCCCTGATTGTATGGATATCGGAACATACGCCCCATGCCGAGAGCGATAATAGATCCGTTATCCTCGACATAAAGCACGGGTATGCGCTCGTTTTTTCTATCTAACAGGTCTTTATATTTCTCGAAGTTTGGAGATGGCTCGTAAACATCAAAGAATTTTGAGACAACGTTATCCTCCAATTCAATTGGATCTTTTGTCTTGGCAGGTATCAAAAGCTCTTTCTTTTTTGTTCCCATCCAACCTGTTGAAAAAAGCCTATACCCGGGGAATTCGGGCAATTCTGGAAACCACTTGCCTAATGCTTTTTTTATAGTCTCATTACGTTCCCAAGATGTTCGTCCCCGATCATATGCCTTACAATAATCCCTGACATAATGTTGCGAGGTCTGCTTTTTGTCTTTACTCTCGTCAATATAGATTCGGGATAAATCTCCGTCACAGGGGTATAAAAGATAATGTTCTTTGCCGTCTGTTGAATTTTTATCTAATTCCAGCCATCCGCATTTGGCATTATCCATCTTTTCATGGTAATCGCTACTATCTGTCTGTCCCGAACCTATCTCTCTGTGTCCGAAGAAGCGGTCCTTGTATTGTTCGCCTTCTGCCATTTTGCCGAAGGCGAGGATGCTGAGAACGTTGCGCAACATACCTTTGATGCTGGAGCCGGGGATGAAGTAGCGTCCATCATGACACATCGCTTCAACGTTAGGCTTGCCGTCAGGCAGTTCTTTGGCTCCGTTGCGTATGAACAAGGGCGAGTCGTTGTGCCAGGTCAGTTCGATGTAACCATCTTCGCCGTCCTCAAAGGGTATGTCTTGCGACACGAGGTTGTACCAGTCGGGAATGTACACATTTGAGTTTAGCGGTACAAAGTTATATGGTGATGTCAGTGCCATGATTACTTGTCATTAGTGAATCCGATGAATACCAATTTTGAGGGCTCGAGGACCTCCATACCTTCACACATAGGGTCGGGGCGCGGCTCCCATAGTTGGACAAAACGTAGATACTTGTACCCATCAATACGATGCGCCACAAATGTCTTGATGGTGCTGTGGTCTGTATTGCCTTTGACCTCATCGGAGGTCAGCGTCATTTTGTGGATATAGTATTTCCCATCGACATAGCGGATGGACATCGAGGTGCTGGTGGCCTTATCCCACAGATTGCCCTCGATGATAAAGGGGTTATCTTTAGGGTTATGCATGCCGCCGTACTCCTTATCGTAGGTGAGGACTTCGGGGCTGTCGCTGTCGCTGTGCCAAATGTAGCCTTGGTATTTGGCTGCCGGTATTTTTGTTATTTTCTCTATTTCTCCCATAATTGCTTGTCGTTTTCGGTTGCGATTCCGGTGAATATGCCGTTGCCGCGGTTGGTGATGCCGCCGAGGGGTAGCAGCCCGGTGCAGATGTCGCGGAGACTTTGCACGAAGGCTTTTTTAATGTCATCATCATTAAGTGCGTCTTTTTCGACGTAGATGTTGAACGTGTACTCGGTATCCTTGTCGTAGATGACTTTCTCTTGGAATAGTGCGCCGTCCATTGTGCCGCCGGTAAACTGGTCTATCTTGTTGTGAAAGAAAGGTTTCGACTTTGGCTCGGCTTGTCCCTTGATGACATCGTCTATCAGCAGCCGCCCGCGTGTGAAAGTATTGTCGGACTTCTTTTCTCCAAAAATTGCGGCTACGGCCTCGTTGTTGCTTCCGGTTATCTCTTTGGGGTTCTGTTTCCCGGCAAAGTTTCCTTTGATCTTGTTGTAATGGTATGCGGTGCGGTGCGCGATTGCGCCTTTGACGGATGACCCGGGTATAAGTACGTGCTTGTTGTTGTCTATACTTTCGCCCTGACTGACAACGAGTTCGGAAACATAGACGTTGTCGGCATCGCTGTCGCCCATACCCGAGCCAAACATAAAGAAGTCTAAAGGCTTAAGCTTCAGTTGATAGTGCGTCCACTTGGAGTCGTCTAACGATTCAATCACTGAGATTTTCGTAAAACCGGCCCAATCTTCGGCCAAAGATGATGATTTATTGAGGTATTTCTCAAGGTCCTCAGGATTGGAAAGGTTGAGTGAGGCTTGCCGACAGTCAACAATACTAAGTTTGCCGTAGCCTTTGCGTGTGCCGCCGCCTATGCGCAACGTGCAGTAACGTAGGTGCTCAACAGCCTTTTCTATATGGTTGTCGTTGCCGTTGTCGGACACCAGTTCAATTTCGAAGACAAAGCGTGTGCCTTTGTACACAACTTCGTTGTCGAACTTTCCGTTGTTCTCGGCTGTGCCCTTTTCGGTGATACGCACGTGCTGGCGAATAGGCAGGTCTTGAAATACGCGGTAGAATTCGTCTTTCCATTCGATATTCTGTATTCCGTCAAGGGCTTTGCCTTCTTTGCCCACCATCACCGCATCGGTGAATATGATGTCCGAGCCGTGGCCGCTGTCGCCGTTATCTGCCCCATCGATGTATCCGAAAGGGTTGCCATCGGTTTTGTTGTCGACGTATCCCATTGCGTGCCTCAGTACGCCGGCGATGGATGTCGCCGGAATGTACGGCAGGCCGTTGACGTCCTTGGCCACAGGCGCATCGGTGAGTATGTCGCTTCCTTTGCCCGTGCCTACGGCCAGCGGCGTGGCGGCTTCCACCGTCAGTCGCACTATATGCCTATGTGTATATCGTGTAGTTGTCATTGTCCCTATTTCTTGCATATTTTGGCCATTTCGGATGCTAAGTTGATTAATGCCTTCGCGGTGATGTCGCCGTAGTCGGATTTGTCCATCTCTTTTAAGAATTTTTCCAAGAGATCTTTACGACCGCCGGAACTCCACTTGTCTTTGGCTACGCCGTGAACGAGATAGCCACAGTCCTTCTTTTCTTTAGCTTGAACAAAAAGTCTATCTTTAATGACTTTACCATCCTTGTACTGCATTGCTATGGTACGGATGGCGCCCCATTGCGAAGCAAAGAGCTCACGATCTTTTTTAAATCTATCGGTGTTGTCTTCTACAAACTTATTGACTTTCTTGCGGATATACTCGTCTTCTTCCTTATCCCTGATTGCGCGATTAATGTAATTCAGCAGTGGAGAATTATTGATTTTGTCGGCAGGTATTAGCGTGGGCTTCTTGGTCCCTGTAGCCTCTTTCTCGCCTTCTTTGAGATTGAATCTTGCTTGGCCGTTAGAGGCGTTGTCCGCCGTATCCAGGAATTCGGGGTTATAGATTACGCGGCCGAAGCCCTCGTTGCGGTATGCGCCGACATATCGGGACTTGAGGTCTTGCGCCTTGCAGCCGGAGATGACAAAGACACTGCCTTTTTCGATGCCGCAGCGGTCGGCATCGCGCGTCTTGCGCTTGCCGTTCCACGGCGCATATTGGAATGTGCGAACTTGCGAACGTTCCCAATCAATTTCGCCGCTGTCAAGCCCGAGGTCCTTCGCTGTTGGGCGGAAGGTCGGCTCGCCGTTGTCGTCAATGAATATCAGTCGGCCGTCGGCGTATACGGTGACATAGCCATCCGCCTTTGGAGACCTCGACTGTGCTTCTGTGAAGTCATATTTTTCGATTTTGACCAATCCGTATTGGGCTGTGCGCGAGCGACCTATATTGCGTTCGCCGAGAAGTGCAGCGCTGATTGTCTCAGCGAGGTCGTCCGAGTCTACTTCGACTTCGAAGTAGAACACAGCGCCTTTGTCCAAAGCCTCGTATCCGAACATTTGGCTGTCCTTGGAGCGGCGTGCCTCGCGGTCGTATGCCGACTTGAGTGCAAAGTTCGTGGACGTCTCGGCCTTGAATCCGGCGCCGTTCTCAAAAGCGTAGAAGCCCTGACGGCATTGCTTCAGTTGCTGCGGATTTCTGCCATCGCCCTCAGTGTCCTTATCTCGGGAGTACTCGTGGTGTATGTAGCATATTTCGCTTGCTTTCTTGAGCTTGGGATAGTACATCGAGGCCGGGACGCGCAGCGTGCGCATACCATCGTTGTCTTTGCACACGGGATGGGCATCACCGAAGCGCACCTTGCCGCTATGGAATACCTCCATGGCTGCATTGCCGAAGTCGGCGTACTTGGCGGCCACGATACCCAAGAAATTGCTGCCGGGAATAAAGTCGAGGGTGTTGTTGGCGCCTTCACTGGCAGCTTTTTGATTAAGTATTACGTCTGATAACAGCGTGCACTTGAATTTGAGCGTCTTCATGCCTTTCCTCCTTTCTCTCCCTTGATGTCACAGCGTCCGAGGCCGCGTGTGCGTTTGTGTCCTAAGCGTTTAATCAGGCCGAAGCAGCGGACAATGTCGTCCGCCAGCTCCTCGGGTACACCCGTAATCTCGCCATACAGCGTGCACGGTACCACGGTCTCGATGCTGCGCAGGCTGTGGTCTTGAGCCGTACCCTCATCTGAGATGGCTGTGGTGGTCACCTTATTATATAGGAATTGAGCGGCGTTGGCACTCACGATAGCATTGCGTTCCTTCTCATCAAGCTTGGCGTTGCCGAAATGAGCGCAACCGGTGGTCTTGCCTCCCTCGCCGAAGGCCTGTTCGATAAGTCCGGACTTGTCTGCTCTGGTGAATTGCATAAGGTTTTCTACGGCTTCGCGCACCAGGCCTTTGATGGTCTTACCCGGGACATAGGGCATATCGTCTTTGTCCTTGACGACAAGCGCATCGACATCCGCGCCGGCTGACAATCCCGACCCGCAATGCCATTGCGAGTAAAACTCGATAGTGTATTTTATATTGCTCATAGCGGTATGCCTATTTTGTCTTTTGGTTCAGTTTTGTCTCTTGCTCGGTTATAGTCAGTAGCGACAGAATGTCGTATGCCGGATAAAGCTTGGGCTCTTTGTCTTTGCTGTCTTTGGCGTCTACCGGATTTTTGTCCTTGGCTTCTATTCTTACTATACCGGTAGTGGCGTCTTTGTAAATGGATTTCAAGTCCGGTTTATCCTGATTAATGGT
>OJAR01000544.1_pt1 | contig 11614 bp, 13 predicted proteins | sample 1589431 | NCBI WGS metagenome assembly OJAR01 (sample SAMN03283242) | human gut metagenome | biome: human-associated habitat; material: feces | host: Homo sapiens | place: Peru | collected 2012 | reverse complement strand
AACTGGCAAGGCCTGACGCAGCACAGAAACTGATGTACGGAGCGAGCGAAAAAACACGCACACTGAACGGGAACAAAGATGTAAAGAGCCTGCTTAGCACCACTAAGGATATTGCCAAATACGTAGGCATGGGCTTTTATGCCCCGGACATGATAGACGGCGTTAATAAGTTCACCGCCGTATTTGTATACAAGGTGCTTTTCGGCCCCCCGAGCAGAACGTTTAAAACGAAGGAAAACACCATCACATTCCAGACGCCTACTACGACCGGCGAATTCCTCGGCGATGATAGCGAGGACAACAAACTGTCCGAAGTGGCCACGCTTGACAGCGAAGCAGATGCAAAATCGTGGATTAGCCTTTGCTTTGGCGCGACCATTTAAAGGAGCGTCGAATGGACATTAGGCTAAAAACTGCGCCGTATACGTTTGACGGCATGGAAATGACCCTCTGCTGCAACATGAACGTGCTGGCGGATGTACAGGAGTATTTTGACGGCAACTTCGGGCGCGCGCTGGAAAAACGGCGAACCCTTCAGGCCAATATAGTATTTCTGACCGCCATGATCAATGATTATCTCGACAGCATCGGATCAACTAAACGTTATGAAGTGAGGGAGGTGGGCCGCAAACTGCCCACCTTGCCCGCCGCGACGCGGGAACTGAGCGATATAATAACCTGTCTGGTGAGCTCCGCGCTGATAAAAAAAGAGAAAAACGAGGACGAGGAAAAAAACTTGAACGCCACGCAGAACCCCAACCTATAGATTTTGCGTGGTATTTGACTATATGGGTAGTGTATTTGCATCAAAGCGAGAAAGATTTTTGGAAATCGGCGACGCCGCGCAAGGTGATAGCCATAGCAAAAAAAAATAGCGAAATCAAAAACGGACCGGCAAAGAAAGAAGAACCCTTTAGCCTGTCCGCTTATTTTTTGGGAGGTGCACAGTAATGCCGACCATCAGTACTAAATGGGAGAGCGCGGGAGACAAGGAGTACAAGGACGCACTCAAGGAAATAGAACGCGGCTTGAGCCAGACACGGGCGGAGGCTAAAAAACTGGCGGCGCAATACGAGGACGATGAGGACAGCGTAGAGGCGCTGGCAGCGACGAACGAAAACCTTGCGGACGTAACCAAGGGCCTTAACGATAAACTCGACCTCCAACGTGCCCGCCTTTTAGACCTCGCCAATGCATACGGCGAGACCGACAGCCGCACACAAGCCATGAGAAAGTCAGTCACGGAAACGGAGGCTGCTCTCATAAAATCACAGCACGCCCTCGAAAACAACACCGAGGCGCTGGAGGATGCGAAAGACGCAGAGGAGGGGACGGGCCAGGCAACGGAGCTGCTCAACGGCTTGTTTGAGGGACTTGGCGATGTAACGGGCATACAACTACCTAAGGGGCTCGGCGAACTCGACGACACGTTGGGCGACGTTGATTTGACCATGCTCGGGGTTGCCGGCACGCTGGGTACGGTGGCGGGGGCGTTTATCAACCTTGGCAAAGAGACCCTTGAATATAACAAGAAATTGCAGGAACTGAGTGATATAAGCAACATATCCACCGAGCAACTGCAAAAATTGGAATATGCGGGCGGCATGGTGGGCGTCTCACTGGACACCATAGTGGACACGACAAAGGACCTCGGCAAAAACGTACAGGCCGCAATAGAGGGAGACGAAGAGCTCGCGGAAACTTTTCGAAAACTCAAAGTGCCAATCAAAGATGCACACGGCAATATGCGAGATATGGATGAGATATATCAGCGCGTTATATTCTCCCTCGCAGATATGGAGGAGGGCATAGAGCGCAATAATCTTGCAATGAAACTGTTTGGCGAATCCGGCATTAAGCTTAACCCGATCCTTAATGAGGGGAAAGAAGGGATTAAACAATGGTATGAAGCGGCCGAGGAAATGGGCTATGTCATGGATGAGGTATCGCAGAAAAACATGGAAAATATGAGCCGGAAGATAGATACCCTAACCACAAATCTTAAGGGCGGTTTTCGCCAGGCGATAACGAGTCTGATCGAAATTTTGAGCGGCGACGTGACGCTGGGAGACATGAGGCAGCGCCTCATATACGAAAACAGCAATTCTGCCTATAAAAGCGGCAGGGCGGGCCGCAACGCCGCCGGCACCGACAACTGGCGCGGCGGCCTGACTTGGGTGGGAGAAAACGGGCCGGAACTGATAGACTTACCGAAGGGGAGCAGAGTGTTGAATAATCAAGAGAGCCGCAGCGTGGGCGGCGACACCTTTAATATCAGAGTTGATATGTCGCAGATAAGCGACATACAAAAACTCATTGACATGGCGAACAACTACCGACGCAGCGTGCGGATGGGGTACGGAGGATAACATATGGCGACATTAGCAGATTTGCCGCTCGGGGCAACAATACTCATCCCGGTAGGCACCGAAGAAAACAGGCGATGCGAGGTGGCGGATAAAAATAACCTCGTATCCGGAGGCGTGGTGCTGGTATACAAAAATGCATACGAAGAATCGGAGTTTGGAAACTCGACCCTATACCCGGACGGAACACTGGATAACCTTATAAAAAATACGATATTCAACAGTTTCCCGCAAACGCTGCGCGAAAAAATGATGAATGTTACCTTTGCTCTCAAAGGCAGCAATAGCATAACCCGCAAGATGTTCGCCCTGACCTACACCATGGCGGGCTTTGGCAATAACAGCGGAGTTGCGGAGGGCAAAGCTCTCCAATATTACACCAGCAACAACAGGCGCATAAAGAAAAAGGGGGGCGCATCGACCCTCTGGTGGCTTTCTTCGCAGAACTCCTCTGACGGCGCGTGGAGCGTCAACGCGGTCGGCTCCTCCTTCAGCTACCGCCCCTCGGGCTCGGGCGGGGTTGTTCCCGCTTTTGTAATCCCCCAATCAACACAACTGGAAGACGACCAAAACCAATACGGCGACTACTTCATAAAGGGTTTGCTCCCGAACGACGAAATAACCGTAACAACGACAAAACCGAAAAACACATACGCCGGAAGCTGGGACACGATAAATTTTGAGTGGACATACGCAAGCCGTGAGGGGTTAGCACAGAAAAAATACGAACTGCAATATAAGGACGCATCTCACGCTGATTGGACTGCGTTGGCCTCCGCAGAATCGGCAAATACTAATGTAAATATACCTCCAAACACTTTTGCCGCAGGCATCGTAAAATGGCGCGTGCGCTGCACGAACGCAAACAATCAAGTTAGCGCATGGAGCGAAGAAGCGTCATTTACGGCCCAGGGCAAACCGCCGACTCCAACGGTATATGCTACCTCAAGCCCGAGGCCGGAAATAACATGGACCGGCGAGGGGCAGCTTGCCTATCAAATAAAGATCGACAATGCAGTATTGCACACCGCTTACAGCACTGACGGGCAGTATAAGGTTAAAGAATACCTGAATGATGGCGCGCACATAGCCGCGGTGCGGATACAGAACGAATACGGCCTTTGGAGCGATTGGGGAACGGCTGAATTTACCGTTGCCAACACCCCGGGCGCGCCAATAACACTTTTTGCCGCGGGCGGCGAAAAAGCGGCCCTTGCGTGGACGGAAACGGATCACAAAACTTACTATATCTACCGCGATGACATACCAATAGCAAAAACCACGGCACACACATACTCCGATCAAATGGCCATAGGGACGCACAAATATAAAGTGCGCGGCGTTGCTGGAGACAGTTACTCCATGTCCAATGAGGTCACGGTCACGCTTTCGGTAGACGCGCCGGAGATAGCGGCGCTGGGTGAAATGCAATGGTTGCGGCTGGAATATTCCACCGCGCAGAATAGCCCGCTGGGCGTGTCGGCGTATCAGGATGTAGCGTATCAGTTTTACGCCGGGCGGCGGTATCCCGTGGCTGAGACCTCGCAGCAAATAACCAAAATATACAGTTTTAACGCTGCTTTTAACGATGCGGCGCAGGCAGCGGCTTTTGAGGGACTGCTGGGCAAGACCGTGATATACAGAGATCAGCACGGCTGCCTGTGCACCGGCCCGCTGATGGGCTTTGAGCTGAGCATAGACCAGTTTTTCAGGGCATTTTCGTGCAGCATACAGCAGACGGACAACATGGAGAGGATAGAGTATGACTGATACACTGAGTATAATAGCCAGCCGCTTTGAGGTGATACGCAACGGGGCTGTTACAGAGCACAATCTGACGGCGGTGGGAGATGACTATCCCACCGTCACCATGGCTGCCGACGGCGAAATAAAGACCTCCATGTACGGCGTGTTCGAGCATAACGACAATGTGGATTATCTAAACGATGAAATAAGGCCGTATTACATCAAGGACGGCATAGAGTATCCTCTCGGCATATACATGGTGGGCACGCTGACCACCAAACACACTAAATACGGCAAGGACGAGGACACCATAGAGGCATACGATCGGGCACTGAGGCTCAAACAGACCAAAACCGAGACCCGGTATTATATTGCGGCGGGGACGCCATACATGACTGCGATACAGAGCCTTATCCGGGACGCCGGAATACCGCGCATACGGATGGACGATTGCGAGGACACTCTTGCCACAGACCGTGAGGATTGGGAAATAGGAACGGAATATCTCACCATCATCAATGCACTGCTGTCCGAAATAAACTTTTCGGATGTTTGGTTTGATTTTGATGGGGTAGCCCGCCTTGAAAGGTACGAGGCTCCGTCCAGCTCCAACATAGACCGGGAGTATCGGGACGACGAATATAGTATTATCGCCCCGGAATACACAGAGGAAATGGACATATATGAGGCCCCCAACGTTTTCATCGTCAACGTATCTAACCCTGACTATGACAACCCCATGACCGCAACGGGCATAAATGACAGCATGATCTCCGCTTTGTCCACGGTACGCAGGGGGCGGCGCATATTGGCGACGCCGGTTGAACTGGATAATATAGCAAGCCAGACGGCGCTGCAAAAATACGCGGATAATCTTGCTGTGAAATCCATGTTTACAACGCAAAAAATCAAATTTTACACGGCCGTAAACCCGGCCCATGGCGTAGGAGATGTTATCGCGCTGTATAACGGGGAGCTGGTAGGCGTGTACGAAGAAACCGATTGGAAAATAGAAATACGACCGGGCGCGCTTATGGAGCATCAGGCAAAAAAGGTGGTGTTCGTGTGATATATCAGGAGCAGGAAGCACTGTTTTTACAAAAGCGCAGGCCATCAGCGGCGAAATTTGCCACCGTGGTGGCGGTGTCCGGCGGCAAAGCCACGCTCAAATTTGACGGAGAAACTACCGCTACGCAGAAACGCTATAAATATAACGCCGCGCTCTCGTTGAAAGCGGGCGACCGGGTAAAAGTGAATAAAATATCCGGCACTTATGTCATAGAATACAAACTGTAGGAGGGCGACTATGCTTACAGGCATTATACGCGGGCAGAGGCTTATGCTGCGCACACCCATTGTAGTGGCGGACAGCATAAACTATCTGACTGCAAAATTTGCGTTTGACGCCGACTGGAAGGGCCGCGTTATCACGGCCTATTTTGTATGCGGAGATAAGACCATAACCGCGGAGCTCACAAGTGGCGAAATCACTGCAGAGCAGGGAATAAACCTCACCGCAGGACGCTGGGAACTGAAACTATCCGGCATAAAGGCCGACAGCCGCGTGACGGCGGGCCCGGTATGGTTTGACGTACTGCCATTCGGCGCTGCGGATGGCGAACTGCCGGATATATCCCTGACACAGTACGAACAACTCCTTGCGAAAATCGGCGACATGGACGAACTGACCACCGCGGACAAGAATACCCTTGTAGCGGCCATAAACGAGGCGGCGCAGAGCGGCGGCGGATCCGGCGGCGGGGGATTGCCGGCGGGCGGAACGCCAGGGCAGGTACTCACTCGAACCGCAAACGGCTCGGCGTGGCAGGACGGCACTCCAGGCCCCGTCGGCCCCCAAGGCCCCGAAGGCAAGAAAGGCGATAAAGGCGACACGGGAGCCGCAGGAGAAACGGGCCCCGCTGGCCCCAAGGGTGAGCAGGGTATCCAAGGGCCTAAAGGCGACCCCGGAGACAAGGGAGAAACGGGCCCAAAGGGGGATACGGGAGCCACGGGCGAACGAGGCCCCGCAGGAGCGCACTATACGCCCTCTGTGACCGCTGACGGCGATTTATCGTGGAGTAATGACGGCGGGCTGGATAACCCCGCCACAGTCAATATAAGGGGGCCACAGGGCGCACAGGGGGCGAAGGGCGACACGGGCGAAGGATTTGCCGTGTTAGGCTATTACGCTTCCCTCTCCGCATTACAGGCCGGAGTATCTAACCCCTCCGCTGGCGACGCTTACGGCGTGGGCGCGGGCGAACCGTATGATATATATATCTGGGACGGCGTAAATTCCAAGTGGGTAAACAACGGCCCCTTGCAGGGCGCAAAAGGCGAGCAAGGCCCTACTGGCCCTAAAGGCGATACGGGCCCCAAGGGAGACCCCGGCGCGAAAGGTGATACGGGCGCAAGGGGAGAACAAGGCCCCACGGGCGAAGCTGCCGGATTCGGCACACCCACCGCCACGGCGACCACCCTTGACGCGGGAACCCCCGCTACTGTAGAGGTGACAGCTTCCGGCGCAGATACCGCAAAAGTGTTCACCTTTAAGTTCGGCGTTCCCAAAGGTGAGCAGGGTATACAAGGGCTTATAGGCAACCCCGGAGACAAGGGAGAACGAGGCCCCGCAGGAGCGCACTTTACGCCCTCTGTGACCGCTGACGGCGATTTATCGTGGAGTAATGACGGTGGGCTGGAAAACCCCGCCACAATCAATATACGGGGGCCACAGGGCGAACAGGGTATACAGGGCGAACAAGGTATCCAAGGCCCCGAAGGCCCACAGGGCTTGCAGGGCATACAAGGCGAACAAGGCATACAAGGAGAGCAGGGAGCCAAGGGTGACCCCGGAGCGAAGGGCGACCCCGGCACAGCCGCAGGGTTTGGCACACCTACCGCCACGGCAACCACCCTCACCGCCGGAGCCGCCGCCACCGTAAAGGTAACGGCAAGCGGCGCGGACACCGCAAAGGTATTTGATTTTGAGTTCGGCATCCCGCAGGGCGAAAAAGGAGCCACAGGCGAAAAAGGCGCGCAAGGCGACCCCGGCGCGAAGGGCGATACTGGCCCCAAGGGCGAACAGGGTATCCAAGGCCCCAAGGGCGCGGACGGCGCGAAGGGCGACACCGGCCCGTACTTTACCCCCTCGGTATCCGCCGAAGGCGTTATATCGTGGAGCAACAACGGCGGACTGGATAACCCCGCAAGCGTCAGCATCAAAGGCCCACAGGGGGAAAAGGGCGACACGGGCGCGCAGGGAGCACAGGGAACACAGGGCGAACAGGGCCCCGCAGGCCCCAACGAGATAACCGCCGACACCGCGACCAACATTAACGGCCTGCTCAAGGGCGCGGGCGGCAAAGTGGCACAGGCCGCAGACGGCACGGACTACCTGACCCCGCCTGTTATGGCTTCCTCCCTCCCCGCCAGCGGCGCGGCGCTGACGGCAAACACCATATATAACGTATCCTCTCCTGTGGGTACATACGTGTTTACCCCGCCCGCCTCCGGCTGGGCGCACGGCACATTCAGCACGGCGGCCTCGGTTGCGGTGTCGTTTGTGAGCGGGGCGAACTATTTAGGCGCGGCTCCCGCAATAGAGGCGAATAAGACCTATGAATTTGACGTATACAACGGCGTGTGGGCAGTACAGGAGGTTGTGAGCGCATGATAGCTATGCTACGAAGGAGGTTGATGGGCAACATGGCAAAGGCGAAAAATATAGCAACGGGAACGGTAAATGGAAGCAACAATAAAACACTTACGATTAGCGGATTGAACTTTCGGCCTGACCATGTGGCGATAGTCGGTATCAGTGGTTCAGCAGATAATCAGCGTGTACTTGCAGTTTATGATAATTCTCAGGTGAGCCGCAATTATTACGCGAATACATTATATGCGCAATTGACCTCTCTGTCATTTACAGATGATGGTGTCACAATGACAAGTAACACATATCAATATAGACCGCCAAACACGTCCAGCTATCGTGATACTAATGATTTGTTTGCCGGTATTTACAATTATGTAGCATGGCAAGAATAAAAAGGAGTGCACTATGCGTAAAATAATTCTATCGGGGGGGGCAGCCTCCGTAAAATAAAAAGCGCCTGTGCGCTATGATACCCTTGCAGTTTGCCTTACGGCGCAGAATGATGATGGCGAAAAAAGATTTAGTTGCTTTTGAAAATGGTATATGGCAAGGGTACGAGGATTTGACTTATATCTCGGGCTATGGTGCGATAGCGAATGTTGATGGCAAGATGAGATTTTCTACAAATCCCTCATCTATTGGAAGTCAAATGTATTGTTACGGGGCAAGCACGAATACTTTAGACCTGACACCATATAAAACAGCAAAAATCACTCTTCAGCCAACAACAAGTGCGCAAAGCGCCGTAAATAGCAATATTGTGGGCTTTGGAGTGGACAGAAGCAAAAGATATCTTGACGGAGGCTGTGATGCTTATGTTCACATTCAGCTAAACGCGCAAATACAAATATTAGAGTGCGATATATCCGGCTTACGTGGCGAGTATTATTTCAAGGGTGAATTTTATGGCTATTATGGTCGAATTTTGGGTTATCTTATTAAATTAGAATTGTTAGCTTAAAGGAGAAAACAATGCTAAACACAAACTATGCCAAGCTGGTGGGCGGGTATCCCGAATATTTACGCCTGCCGGTTGAGTTGCAATCGCCGCTTATAATCAACGGTGTGACGCACCCCGCAGGGGCGCACCTCTCCACCAATGACGACGCGGCGATAAAGGAGCTGGGCTATAAGCCCGTGACCCGTTCCCCCATGCCCTCAAAGGAGGGCTTTTATTATACCGAAACGTGGGAGGACAACGGCGCAGAGATAGTCCAGAGCTGGACGGAGCATGAGGCGCAGGCCACCACACAGGACTATATAGATGCGCTTGTGGAACTGGGGGTGAATGTGAATGACGCGCAGTGAGCTTATGGCGCTTGTCGCCGCGCGTAAGGCGGAGATAGAGACCGACCTTGCGGAGATGCTGACGGCGGCGCGGGCGGGGCTTACCCCCACCCCCACGCAGGGCGCACCGTGGGACGCTGAGACCCGCTATATAGCCGGGGATACGGTCGAGGGATATGTCGCCCTCAAATACAGCCGCAACAAGCCCCCTGCCGCAAACCTCGGCACATATTGGGCGGTGCAGACCGTGACCTATCCCGCGTGGGGCGACATCGAGGACGGCACGGTGATTGAGGTAGACACCATAGTTACCTACAACGGCAAAACGTGGCAATGCACCGAGCAGCACATCAAGTCCACCGTCTACAAGCCCAAGGCGGGCAGTACCAAGTGGACAGAGGTCGCAAGTTAATCGCAAGTTATAAGCAAGTTAAAAAGCAAAGCAACGTCTGACTGTTCGGAAATCCCGAACAATCCCCGGCAAGTTAAATTGGTTCAAAAATTGTACCGATACGGTACTAAAAAAATAGAAAGGAAAAGAATTATGGACTACACACTCAAAGCTCGTGAAATCGTGAGAGATTATGTAAACGAGCACCTCGACAAGACGGACGGCATAGAGATCGACATGACTGATACCTATGTTGTTTGGCACTGCAAGACCCTCCAGAATTGGAAGACACTGGTATCCACCACACTCCCCGATGGTATGTATTATGAGGTCACTTACAACGGTGACAAGAACGAAGTGTACCTCGATACATACAAGAAGTTCGAGAACCGCTGCATAAAACTCTAAAAAGAAAGGAAAACATTATGAAAAAAATCACTTGTATCCTCGCGGTAATGCTCATGCTGTGCCTCTGCACCATAGCCTACGCCGCAGACCCCGTAACTCTGGATATAACCGCGCTGGACTACCAAACCGGCAAGGCAGTATCCAAGACCTACGTCAATAATGAGCTATTTTCGCTCAAGGTTGACCTGGGCATACCCCGGTTTTTCGACCTGACCGATATGGAGCTTATAATCGAGCTGGACGGCGTAAAGCTGGACGCAAACGACCTGAGATTGGAGGCCGGAACATATTACCTGAGCGGCATAGTTACCGACCCGCCGCCCTCCGTATAACCGTCAAGGACAAGGCATACGACAACGCCACCACCGCCGAAGAACTCTACAACGCCATGCAGAAAAACAGGACTGTAAGCAAAACCTATTATTTTAACGCCGCACAGCCCGCCGAACAGCCCATTGCAAAAAATCCCGTGGTGATACCCAAGACCGGCGGCGCCTCCGTCCTCGCATATGCGGTATCCATAGCCCTGATAGGGTTCGGCCTCGCGGTGGCAGGTAAACGCAGATGACACTGGTACAACAGTTTTTATCCTACCTCGGCGAGCACCTCGGGGACGCATACGTCTGGGGCGCGAGGGGACAGTGCCTTACCGACATGAGCGACCCCGAAAAATGGATACGGAATAAGGAGACATCGAGCACCAACGCGGAGCGGGCCATAAGGTACATGCAAAAGGCCGGGAAAAACCCGCTGTACGCCTTTGACTGCTCCGGCCTTATATGCGGATTTTTAATGGCAAAAGGACTGTCCGGCAGGGTAAACAGCCGGACAATGTACTCCAGGAGCAAGCGGATACACCGGGACGAGCTTCGGCCCGGCGACCTGGTATTTAGATACCGGGACAAGGATAAACCCGGCGGCGGAACGTATAAATACATCTACCACGTTGGCGTATACATAGGCGGCGATAAGGTTATCGAATCCAAGGGCCGCGACGACGGCGTTGTGCTCCGGGGGATAAACGCCTCCGGCCCAGCCTACTGGAACGAATACGGGCGCTGGAACATCATATCCGGCGCTGCGAAGGAGGACGAGCCAGAACAGGAAGTGCCCGCCGCGCCGAAGAAAATCGAACTCACCTCGCCCATGATGCGGGGGGACGACATCAAAGCCCTGCAAACCGCACTCAACGCTCTGGGCTATGACGCGGGGGACGCGGACGGCATAGCGGGTAAAAACACCATTGAGGCGATACGGCGGTTTGCACAGGACTACGCCGCCACACTGCCGGAGGCGTTGCAGGCTACCGTATCCGTGGACGGCAAAATCTATGTAGGCACACTAAAAAAATAAGGAGGAGCACCCATGACCAAGGAATGGATATGGGCAATAGTAACGGTACTGAGCGGCATTTTGCTGGGCTGGCTTGCCCACATAAAGACCGCAAGAAAGGACGCGATTGACGCGGCGACACGCGACACCGCCATTGACACCGCGCTCAAATCGGACGTGGACTACATCAAACGCGGCGTGGACGATATTAAACTCGATATGCGGGCGCAGGCCACCAAAATTGAGGACATAGACCTCCGCGTGGCTCGTGTGGAGGAAAGCACGAAAAGCGCCCACCACCGGCTGGACAGGCTTGAAGCACACAACAACTAAAGGAGGAAAAAACATGAAACTCTCGAACAAGGTATACGACATTCTCAAGGCAATCGCCCTGATCTGGCTCCCCGCCATAGGCACTCTCTATTTCGC
>OJAR01000542.1_pt1 | contig 11640 bp, 10 predicted proteins | sample 1589431 | NCBI WGS metagenome assembly OJAR01 (sample SAMN03283242) | human gut metagenome | biome: human-associated habitat; material: feces | host: Homo sapiens | place: Peru | collected 2012 | reverse complement strand
TTTCGCCCGTCAAGGCCGCTGGTGGGCTCATCGAGTATCAATATCCTGCGGCCGGAAAAGATGGCGCAGGCAATGGCAAGCCGCTGCTTCTGCCCGCCGGACAGGGCAGACGGGTGCGCGTCCCTGTGCTCGTAAAGCCCAAGCTCTTTCAGCAAATGTCTGGCATGGTCTTTGCTTTCTTCCTTCAATCTGGTATTCAGCAGCAGCTCCTCCGCCACGCTTGCCGCAAAAAACTGCGTTGACGTGTCGTTGCCGCAGTAATAGATCTCCCTGCGCCGGACTGCCGCTCTTGCTTTTTTCCCGTCTATCAGGATATGCCCCCTTGTCTGCCTTGCCAGCCCGCAGAGGATCTGCGCAAGGGTGGTTTTCCCCGCGCCGTTTTGCCCCGTTATGGCGGTCACGCCGCCCTCTGGAACGGACAGCGAAATATCCTCAAAAATAACTTCTTTGCGTATTCTTTTCGAGAGCCCTGCTGTCTTCAAGACGGCAGGGCTTTCGTCCAATACGGAGGGAGCGGGAAGGCTCTTTTCCTTGTGCGGAGAGCGCAGACCCATACCCAAGATGTCTGCTTCCGGCAGAAGGCGCAAATCCTCCGGTGTATATTCGGCCTCTATTCTGCCGTCCCGCAGATATAAAAACCGGTCTGCGATCCCCATCAGCCAGTCGATCCGATGCTCCGCGATGAGCAGGGTAAAGCCCTGCTCCTTGAGCTGCCGAAGGGTCTGCGCAAGCTGCCTCGTCCCGGCGGCATCGAGGTTGGCCGTCGGCTCGTCGCACACAAAGACCTTTGGCTTCATGGCATATACGGACGCAATGGCCGCCCGCTGCTTTTCTCCGCTTGAGAGGACGTCAACTGCCCTGTCTTTCAAATGGGACAGCTTCAACGCCTCTATGGCGGCGTCCGTCCTCTCCCGTATCTCCCGGGCGGACAGGCCGTAATTCTCGCAGGGAAAGGCCACCTCTCCGGCAAGCTCAGAGGAAAAGAACTGGCTTTTGGGGTCCTGAAAAACGCTTCCCACCAAACGCCCGATCTCCCATGTGGAAAGCCTTGATATGTCCTTGCCGTCTATCCTCACGCTTCCGCTGAAAACTCCGGGATAGTAGGACGGCGCAAGCCCGTTGACAAGCCTTGTCACGGTGGTCTTGCCGCAGCCGGAAAGCCCCGTCAGCACGACGCATTCGCCGCTTTTTACCGAAAGGGAAATGTCCCGCACGCCTCTGTCCGAGTTTTCGTATTGAAAGGAAGTGTGTGTAAGCTCGATCATGCCGTGCTCCTTTCCAAAACCAAATAGGAAGCCGTGACCAGCGCACATGCGGCTGCCGCGATATAATCCCGCGCCCCGGCCCTTTTCTCATAATAGCTGCCGCGCACACCCGGACGCTCCGCGCCCCTTGCAACAGCGGAAACGGAAAGCTGATCGGCGAGCTGCAATACCCGAAGAAGAAACGGAACCAGCACATACTCTATGCTCTGCACGGGATGCACGAGCAGCTGTCCCGCTGCGGTCAGCCCTCGGTTTTTCATGGACCTGCCTACGCCTTTCAGCTCCGTCCGCATGGTGGGGAAGAAGCGAAAGACCACAAGAAGCCCGAGAATGAACGGGGTGGGCATACGGAGGCGGGATAAAAACGCGGAGAGCATCCCCGGCGGCGTGGTGATCAGATCCCATGACACCAGAAAGATTGGCGACAGATTCCAGAACATCAGAACATAAAACTCCGAAAAGACCGGCATGTGCAGCCCGTGGAAGCGGATGCCGTACAGCAGCAGCGCCAGCAGCAGATAAAAGCAGCCATAGGACGCGGCAAGGCGGAAGTTCCGCTGTAAGACGAGATAAAGAAGCGCCCCGCCGGTCAGGATGCAGGTGAGCAGCACATTCCCGCCGATGGTTACTCCGGCAAAGACGCACAGCAGCGCCCACAGCTTGACCGGCACCGCAAAGGATGCGTCCGCCCTCATAGAACGCCGGCCTTCTTAAAATGCCTGCGGATCAGCCGACCGCCCACCATGCATCCCAAAAAGCCCATCAGCGTCGTGAACAGCAGAATAAAGGCCAGCCAGCCGGGAGAGGTGTAGTAACGCACATAGGAATCGATGTAGCTCTGCTCCATGCCGCTTGCCAGCGCAAAATCGTAGTAGGTGTCCCAGAAGAACCAGATGGGCAGCAGATTGACCCCGTTGTACAGAAGGCTCGCCACCGTCCAGGCGGCGGTCAGCCGTTTCGGCTTTTGGCAGGAGCCTTCCTTCCAGAGAATCGCCTCGCAGAGGATCCCCACGAGAACATAATAAGGAAGCAAGAACCAGTTGCCCATCAGCAGGAAAATCACACCGAGGATCGTCATATAGATCAGCGTCACAAACCGCTTTCCGATCCGGCTGACCATGAGCATATAGACCGGCGCGCAGAGGAACATGGTGATCCCCACCGACAGCACCATGCTGACAAAGTCGTTGGCCATGCAGACCATATTGACGACGAGCTGGATCACGATCAGCACCGCCGAAAGCAGCACCGTGGTGATCACATCCCTGACAGACCATTTATTTGTTTCTTTCATAAACTCCTCCTTGTTTTCGACACTTCGTTTTCCAATATTGCACTTGGAATTCTGTTTATCTCGCAACTTTCTACGCCGTCCACTCCATGCTCTCGCTCTGGAGCTGCGCCATGTGGCGGAACAGGCCGTTCTTTTTCAGCAGCTCGGCCGGAGAACCCATCTCAACCACGCGGCCGCCGGAGAGCAGGACGATCTGATCGGCGTTCATGACGGTACGCATGCGGTGCGCGATGATGAGCACCGTCTTATCCCGGATAAGCCCGGACAATGCCGCCTGCACCGCCGTCTCGTTTTCCACGTCCAGCGAGGCCGTGGCCTCGTCCAGCAAAATCACCGGCGCGTCCTTCAAGATGGCGCGGGCAATGGAGATGCGCTGCCGCTCGCCGCCGGAGAGCCGGGAGCCGTTTTCCCCGATCAGGGTATGGTAGCCCTCCGGCAGCTTGGATACGAAGGCGTCGCACTGCGCCGCCTTCGCCGCCGCCAGCACCTCCTCGTCGGTGGCGTCCCGCTTGCCGAGGCGGATGTTTTCCATCACGGTATCCGCAAACAGCACCACATCCTGAAATACGATGGCGTAGTTTTTCAGCAGTGCCTCGCCGTCCACCGTGGACACGTCCACGCCGCCCAGCCGCACCGTTCCCTCCGCCGGGTCCCAGAAGCGGGCCGCCAGCTTGGCCGCCGTGGACTTGCCGCCGCCGGAGGGGCCCACCAGCGCCGTCACCTGCCCCTGCTTCGCCGTAAAGGAAACGTCTCTTAGCACGTCCTCTTTTTCCCGGTAGGCAAAGGTCACATGCTCAAAGCGGATGTCGTAGCCGTCGGGATCATATTCGGTCATACCGGTCATGCGCTTTTCGTTCTCGATCTCCTGCATACGCTCGATGCGCACCTCGCAGGCGAAAACCGCGGCCATGTTGGCAAACATGGAGCCGATGGGGTCATATACCCGGGTGGCGGCGATAAGGAACATCAGGAACGGGATCAGCGCCAGGTCGCCGCGGCTCATCAGCAGCACCCCCGTGAGGACGGTGGTGGCGATACCCAGCTTTAAGAAGGACTGTGCCGCCGTGACCACGGAGCCTGTGAACAGCTCGCCCCGGATGGTGTCCCTCTCCGCCTCGTCCAGCCTGCGGTCCAGGTCTGCGATATACCGTGCCTTTTGGTTGCACGCCTTGATCTCCGGCGCGCACTCCAGCACCTCCTGCATGGCGTCGGTGGCCGCACGCCGGGTGACGAGACCCTTCTTTATATGCCGCTTTTCCATGCGCCGGGAGAGATAGACCATCAGCAGCGACGCGGGCACAACCCACAAAAGAGCCAGCGCCATCCGCCAGTCATAAAGCAGCATGCCTGCGGAAATCAGCGCCGTGGAGATGAGCGCGCCGTGCATGGCGGGGTAAAAGTGGGAGAATGCCTTTTCCAGCGTCTCCGTATCCCCCATGATGGTGGTGGTCAGGTCAGTCAGGTCACGGTTTCCGAAGAAGGACAGCGGGAGCTGGCGCAGCACCTCCGCCAGCCGGATGCGGCGGTTGGCACTCTCCCGGTAGGTGGCTTCGTATAGGGCTTTGTACTGGATCAGGAAGGTCACAAAGAGCGCGGCGAGGGCAAGGACGCCCGCGACCAGAAAGCGCGTAAGCCCCGCCCTTGGGTCGGTGCCGTTTGTCAGTGCCTCTACGATGCCGGAGAGCGCCGTGGCCAGCACGCCCACCGGCAGCATTTTGCTGATGTTGACCAGTACGGACCAGAACACGGCGGACACATAGTCCCTTGCGCCCTTCTCCGTCATGGCGTATTTTTTGCGGATGCGTTCGATCATGCTGCACCTCCTACCTTCCACTGCGCGGCCTTTTGGTATTCCTCCCACATGGCGGCGTATACGCCGCCCTTTTCAAGAAGCTCGTCGTGCTTTCCTTCCTCGGCGATCTCGCCGTCCCGGATGACGAGGATGCGATCCATGTTCCGCACCGTGGACAGGCGGTGGGCGATCATCAGCACGGTCTTGCCCTTCATCAGCGCCTCGAAGGCCTTTTGTATCTTCGCCTCGTTCTCCGGGTCTGCAAAGGAGCTGGCCTCATCCAGCACCACGATGGGCGCGTCCTTTAAGATCGCCCGGGCCAGCGCGATGCGCTGCATCTCGCCGCCGGAGAGGTACACGCCCTTGGCGCCGATCACGGCGTCCAGCCCGCCCGGCGTCTTTTCCAGAATATCGCTGCACTGAGCAAGCTGCGCCGCGTGTAATATCTCCGCCTCGGTGGCGTCCGGCCGGGCGGCGCGGATATTGTCGCGGATGCTCTTCTTAAACAGGCGCACCTCCTGAAAGACAAAGGAGATCTGCTCCATCAGCTCCGCGGTGGGGATGCTTCGCACATCCCGTCCGCCCAGGAGCACCGCCCCTGCCTGCACATCGAAAAAGCGCGGGATCAGCCGGGCGATGGTGGTCTTGCCGCCGCCGGAGGGGCCCACCAGCGCCCACGCCTCCCCCTGCGGCAGGTGGAAGCTCACATTCGTCAGTGCAGGCCTGTCTGCGCCGTCATAGGAAAAGGTGACATTCTCAAAGGAAATGCTGCTGTCCGCGGGCTTGCTTCCGCTGTCCGCCGCAGGCTCGGGAAGGGGGGACTCCTTCAATATGGCCTCCAGCTTGTTCACCGCCTCGGCGGCCTCCATCTGCGCGTTGGCCGCGTACATCAGCCGTTCCATCATAAAGGCAAGCTGGGGCGCGAAGAAGATGTAAAACACCAGATCGGCCAGCACCGCCCAGCCGTCCGCCGCGCCGCCGACGAGAACCATTCCCAAGGGCATGAGAAACAGGAACATGGCGTTCAGAACCACCGTAAACAGGGTGTAGGGCATACGGCACATCATGGCGTAGCCGCTGGCAAGGTCACGGTAGCTGAGGATGGCGGCATGAAAGCTCTTGAAGGAGTAAACCGTCTGCTGGAACACCTTCACCACCGGGATGCCCCGGACATACTCCGTGGCCTCGGCGGAAATGCGCTCTCCGGCACGCTGGTATTCCTCAAAGAACTTCATGCTGGTGCCCGTCATCATGCTCATCAGGTAGATGAGTCCGATAATCATGGGGATCAGGCAGGCAAGCCCCATGCGCCAGTCAAAGACGAAGAGCAGCCCCACCGCCAGTATCGGCGTTACGATCCCGCCCACTGCGTCGGGGATGGTGTGGGCAAGGAGCGTTTCTGTCAGCGCCGCGTTGTCGTCGATCTGCTTGCGCAGCCGCCCCGTGAGATTGGCGTTAAAGTACCCCAGCGGCAGGTCAACGAGATGGGCGGCCGCCGCCTTTCGCATATTCGTCGCCACCCGGAAGGCCGCAAGGTGCGTGCACATGAGGCCGGCGAAATAGATCGCCGCGCTCAGAAGCGCCGCCGCCAGCGCATACCAGCCGTAGCGGGCAAGCCCCGCCGGAACGCCGCCTCCCGGCGTTAAAATGCCTCGGGCTGCGTACCAGACAAAGACGAACGGGAAAATGCCGGCTGCCGCCGAAACGCCGGACAGCCCGCAGCCCAAGACAGACAGCCACCTATGCCCTCCGGCGTATTCCAGCAGCCTGCCCAGCACCGGCGGCTGCTTTTCTTTTTTCTGTTTGCTCATATTCCGTGTTCCTTTCTTAAAATATATAGGTTTGTTGGAGGATGCGCCGCATCGGTTAGAGGTGACTAACCGATGGTTATTTTTTTAAGGCTCATTCGAGCCTTAAAAGTCCGCTCCAGCCGGAGTGGAAAAAGATAGCCAGTTCATCGACGTATTTCATGGCTTCCTCTCTCGGCATATCGTGGACGATGGTTTCACACACCGCCGTAAAGTAAGCTCTTGTGATCATGTGATGAAGCTGACGAGTCATGCTCCCGGAGAGCATACCGTTTTTTCTGAGGAGGGCGTAGTATTCTTCGGATCGATCGACCTCCAGCTCCACCAGCACCTCGATGAAATCCGCGTAGCCCGTTCCCTCCGCCCGGCAGAGGATCAGCTTGAATTCGTCGAAATGGTCGTACATGAACGCGACAAGCTCGTGCAGGTGCTGGGTGGAAAGCGCAAGGCTTTCTTTTGTTTTCCCCTCCGGGACGAGGTCAAAATAAACGTCCTGCGCCGCCTTGAAGCGGGCGATCAGCTCGCTTGCGGTCTCGCCCACAAGGTCTTCAAACAGAGCGGTCTTATCCGGGTAGTAGCCGTAGAATGCACCCTTCGTGAAGCCTGCCTCCGCGACAATTTGGTTCAGAGATGCGTCCTTAAAACCTTTTTCCAGAAATTCTTTTTTCCCAACTTCGAGGATCCTCCTCTGGGTTTCCGTTCGTTCCATCTCCTACGCCTCCTGATATACCAGCAGTACATACCGCTGGTATATTATAACCGCGTAGATTTGGTTTGTCAATGGGAGTGACACATTTTATACTAAACACATATACCCTTGCCTGGAGGATTCGCGATATTCTTTTGCGCATGGAAGGGAGTTCATACAGCCATATATGGAATCTCCAGCGAAATGCCTGCGGCACTTCGCTGGAAAAGCACTTAAAACAGCAGCTATGGCTGATTTTTTGACTTGCCCTTCATCTCACCCATTCTATCACCGCAAAATATCCTTTGCAACGCAAATGGTTCATCGGAGTGCCGCCTGCGCGAGGCAATCTCTGACCGCTTCACGAATGGCATCGCTGGTAAATGTTGCGGATGAAACGGCATCCACATCCCAGGTCTGCGCCTCCACGATTTGGGAAGGGATCTCATCTATTGCGCGGTCTGAGATATTTACTGTTTCGCTGTGAGATAGGACATGTACAGACAATATGCTGCTCCCGTCAAACTCTACCTCTACGGTAACCGGACCGGAATAACCTTCAGCGGAAGCCGTATAAACGCCCGCCGTGTAGATGTCTCCCGATTTGCCGCATCCGGCGCACAGCAGCAGCGCACCCACCAGCACGGAGAACAGCACTGATTGCACCTCTTTTTTCATGTGTTCGAACCTCCTGTTTTTTTGTTCTGCTCCGTTATCCTGAAGGGGAGGCATACCGGAACATTTAATACCGGATGTGTAATGACCTCCGCTTCTACATCAAAGATTTCCCGCAACGCCTGCTGGGTAATAACCTCTTGCGGCGTACCTGCGCTGTGCAGCATCCCGTCTTTGATCGCCACCAAATAGTCGGAAAACATGATGGCATGATTTAAATCATGAAGAACCATTACGATGGTAACACCATTTTCCCGGTTGAGGCGGCGCAGAAGGTACAATATATCCAGTTGGTGCGAGATGTCCAAATAGGTCGTGGGTTCATCCAGAAACAGCAATCCGGTTTTCTGCGCCAACGCCATGGCGATCCATGCCCGCTGTTGTTGACCTCCCGAAAGCCTCTCCATTTCTCTATGTTCAAGGGAACTCATGCCTGTACTGGCAAGAGCCCACTGAATGATCTCCCGATCCTTTTCGCCGAGACCGCTTAGCGCCGACCTGTAAGGAAAACGCCCGTATTCCACAAGGTCGCCGACTGTGATGCCGGCAGGGGCTTGCGCTCCCTGTGGCAGCAGCGCAAGTCTCTGGGCAACACGCTTTGTCGGCATTCTGTGGATCGCTTCGCCATCAAGGTATACTGCGCCGGAATCCGGGGAAATGATCCGGCACAGTGTCTTCAGTATGGTGGATTTTCCAGAGCCGTTGGAGCCTATCAAGGTGGTTATGCTGCCTTCAGGGATTTTTAAGTCAAGCCCCCTGAAGACGGCCTCCCCGTTATATCCGGCAGACAAACCCTTTGCCTGCATACGTGAAAGCATAGACGTCCTCCCTTAAAAATACCTGCGGAGCAGGAACAGAAAATACGGAGCCGAAAGCACGGAGATCACGATACCAACCGGGATCTCCCTCGGCTGAAAGGCAGACCGTCCCAGCGTGTCTGCCAAAAGCAACAGCAGCGCCCCCAGCAGCATGGAGGCGGGCATAAGGGCGTGGTGTCTGCCTCCGATCAACCTTCGTGCCATATGCGGCGTTACCAGTCCCACAAAACCGATCCCTCCGCTGACGGCAACGCAGGCAGAGGTAAGAGCCACCGATGCAATCAGGAGCAGTCTCAACTCCCTCTCTACGGCTATCCCCAGAGAAATGGCCGTATTCTCTCCTAAGAGCAGAATATCCAGTATGTTCGACTTTGTAAGAAGAAAAGGAACCAGTATGAGCATATATGGCAACAGGGCAAGAACCTGATGCCAGCTCGTTCCCCAAATATTTCCTGCAAGCCATCTTGCCACGAGCTGATAGCTGCTGTTGTCCATGTTCGCGGCCATGATCAGCATAAAAGAAGAAAATAGGGACGCAAGACCGATGCCGCCCAACAGAAAATATATTGGGAGGAGTTTTCCGTTCCTCTTTGCAAAAAGATACAGCAGTCCCGTTGTGCAAAGCCCACCCGCTATGGCAAATATCGGCTGGTATGCCATGGTACGTATATGCAGCGCAGGGAAAAATGTCAGGAACAGCATAACGGCAAATCCCGCCCCTGCGTTTATGCCCAATATCCCCGGATCGGCCAGCGGATTCCCCGTGACAGTCTGCATAACGCATCCGGCAAGTGCCAGACCCATCCCACATAGAACGGCGAGGACGATTCTCGGAACGCGAAACTGCGCTACGACTACGGAGGCTCCCTCCATATGCGGTTGGAATATGCTGTGAACCGCAGTCGAGAAGGGAATTCTTGCGTAACCACTGTTAACGGATAAGATAGCCACAGCTACAATCAGGATAAGAAGACCGTTGAGGATAAGGAGCTGCCTGGTTTTCTTTTTCATAAGACCATGCCCTCCTTCCTGAAAGTAAGCGCAAAAAAGACGGGCACGCCGAGGATGGATACCAGTGCGCCGACAGGCGTATCAAAAGGGGCGTTTATCATGCGCGCCGCAATATCCGACAGCACCAGCACAACGCCGCCCATGAGCGCAGACACGGGAACCAGCCTGCGGTAATCACCGCCCACAAGAAGTCGGGATATATGCGGTACGATAAGACCGATAAATGCGATGCCTCCCACGAGCGATACACTGGCTCCCGCAAGCAGCAACACCACAAGCATACCGAAAAGCCTGACCGTGCGGACATTTACGCCCAAGCTGGCGGCGCTATCTTCTCCCAGTGCCAGCGCTGATAGCCGGCTCGATAAAAGTAAACCAAGCGCACCGGCTGAGAGGATCACCGGGGATAGCAATGTCACACCGGACAAACTGCCCGCGCTCCAGAAAGAAAGGGATTTCACGATTCCAAACGCCAGAGAAACCGCCTGACTCAACGCGGTAAGCAGGGCTGATACAGCAGCGCCTGCCAGAATGAACCGGAAAGATTCGGATCTATGTTTGCCGGCGCCGAAACCATAGACCATGAATACCGCAAGAGCGGCTCCGGCAAAGGCGGCGCATGTTTTCACGATGTCTGGTGCGGCGGGAAACAGAATTGCGGACAGTGCAACAAAGAAACCGGCTCCCGCATTGATCCCCAGAAGACCGGCGTCCGACAGGGGGTTTCTGGTAATTCCCTGCATCACAGCGCCGGAGAGAGCGAAGGCCATTCCTGTCAGCCCGGCAGCCAGCGCCCTGGGCATACGCATTTCCAACATAATCATTCCAACCCCAGAAGCCTTAGCGGGGGACATAACCGTTTCCGCAAAGACCTTGAAGCTACCGCCGGCAATGCCGGTGCAGACGGAGAGAACCATTGAGAACCCAAGCAGCAGCACCAATGCGGCAAGAATAATCAGAAAAGCCGGCGCGGAGCGTTTGTATCTCTCTTGTCTCTGCGATATTCCCGCAACCGCGCCTGTTTCCTTACTCAACGTCCCCATGGTTCAGAATCGCGTTCGCGAGTTTTTCCAAATAGAGTTCCTTTCCCATCGCCGTAAAAGCCATATTATACTGATCCTCATTGATACCAAAGTAAACATTGCCGGCTTTGACCGCTTTCATATTCTTCCACACGGCAAGGTTCCCCGTGTCTCCAGCTTTGCCGTCGTCGCTAAAGAAGAAGATGTGATCTGCATCGATCAGGGAAAAGTATTCCGCATCGACCACTTCACCCCAGACATTCTCCGGTACGCCGGCTGATGGTGTGAGTTTCAGCTCATCGTAGACAAGCTCACCCGGCCCGCCGCTGCGATAGATGTAATAGGAACCAAAATGAACGGAATTGGCTTCCAATACAGCAAAGGTTTCGTCCCCGATCATATCCCTGATTCTCGCCGCAAGCTCCGCAGCTTTGGCGTCGTAGTCGGCAAGCCATTTTTCTACGGCTGCTTCTTTATCAAACCACTGCCCCAGTTGCTGAAATCTTCCACGCCAGTTAACATAGCTTATGTCATCGTCGATCATGACCGTGGGAGCAATAGCCGCGAGTTGTTCATAAACCTTCTCATGGCGAATATTCATAATGATCAGATCAGGCTTTAACTCCGCGATCTTTTCGAGGTTCAGGTCTCCGGTAGAAGAAGACCCGGAGTAATTGCCGACAACCTCAATACCTCTTTCGGCAAAAAGCGTTGCCAGATGTTTGGGGACAGACACCCCATCGAACATGCTGGTATTAGCCGAGGCAATTACCTTCATATCCAGAATAAGAAGTTCCTCTGTCAAGCCAGCTACATCAACGATGCGCTGTGGATTTGCCGGGATGGCAACCTCGCCCTTCATATCCGTTACCGTGACGGTATCCGAGACCGATCCCTGCGGCGTGGTATCCGTTCCAGCACAGGCTGCAAGAGCAAACACAAGCACAAGGCACAACATGAGCATTGCGAATTTTTTCATTCTGATGACCTCCTGAGTAATAAATCTTTAGTTAGAGCAAGCTAACCAACGGGCGCGCATAGCGAAATAACAGAACAGCTGAGTCTTTTAACCGTGTGGGGTTAACCTTTTCTAACCGCCTACCATTATACAGTCGGCGAAAGGAAAAATCCCCCCGAAAACGCCATGTCTTTCCCCTAAAGCGCCATGATGCTCAGTGCAGTAATAGAATAATTCATAAAGCTATGCTATAATCAGAATCATTGCTCAATAGACAAACCGGAATTTATGGAGGTGTTTTTTTGCGAG
>OJAR01000540.1_pt1 | contig 11688 bp, 10 predicted proteins | sample 1589431 | NCBI WGS metagenome assembly OJAR01 (sample SAMN03283242) | human gut metagenome | biome: human-associated habitat; material: feces | host: Homo sapiens | place: Peru | collected 2012 | reverse complement strand
CGCGCAGCCTGCGCAGCGGCCTCGAGCGCGGCGCGGCGCTCGTTCAGCGCGGCCTCGACAGCCTGCTTGACGCGGTTTGCTTCCGCGCCGACGTCGGCGCGCTCTTCCGGTGCGAGCTTGCCCATCTGACGCAAAATGCCTGTGAGCTGTCCGGATTTCCCGAGCAGCTGCACGCGAAGCTGTTCGAGCTCTTCTGCGGACTTGCCTGCCTTGAGCTGTTCGATCGCCTCTTCACGAATCGTTTTCAGCGATTCCAGTACTGACATGTTTCGATTCCTCCTCCTGTTGCTTAAACCAAATTCCGATTCCACGAAAAAACGCCTCATCCCGCAAGGGACGAAGCGTCGTGGTACCACCCTCATTTGTAGCCGGCGGCAAAGACCGGATACCTCTTGGCTGTAACGGGCCTGACCCGCCGCAGACTACCGGCAGAACGGATGCGCTCCGAACTGCGTTCCCCTGCGATGCTCCGGGGCGAACGGATTCGATGAACCGGCACGCGCGCCGCTTGCAGCGGATGCGGCGCTCTCTGGAGGGGCGGATCCATCGTTTTCCCCATCATTGCGTTGCAATATATCCGTTATTGTACCACCTGCGCGCTCGCGCCGTCAAGCGTGATGTGGATCGTGCCGAGCGTATCCGTGCGAAGGAGCATAATGCCGCGCGCCTCCAATCGTGCCAGCACGGTATCGTCCGGCAGCTTTTTTCCTCCGCAGGAAATGACGGCGATCTTCGGTTTGACGGCGGAGAGAAACTTGTCGCTTGTCGCGCTGCTGTCGCCATGGTCTCCGACCTTTAGAACATCCGCATGCAGGAGACGGTTGGGCAGCGCCTTGACGGTCATGCGCTCTGCGAGCTTGTGCGCGTCGCCCGCAAGCAGAATGCGGCTATCACCGTAGGCAATACGCAGCATGAGACTACGATCCTCCTCGGATTCATATCCGACGTCGTGCGGCGAGAGTATGCGGAGCTCGACGTTTTCTGCCCAGTCAATCACGGAGGTGAAACTCGCCATGACTTCCGTGATCTCAACGTCCTGCGTTGCGAGCGCCGATCTCAGCGGTTCCGAGAGCGGAGAAGCGGCGCATTCCTTCGTCATATAGCAGGCGCCGACGGCAAAGGTCTCCACGATCTTTGCCATGCCGCCGATATGACGTGCGTCCGGCAGACTCACGAATAGGGCGTCGATGCGGCTGACTTCCAACGATTCAAGCAGCGCAACGATCTCGTCCGCGTCGTTTTCGCTCCCCGCATCTACAAGCATTGTCTTGCCGTCTGCCGCGCGCGCAAAGAAACAGTCGCCGTTACCGACGTCGATAAAGTATGCGTCAAGCAGCGCAGGTTCGCCGTTTGCGCCGGGGATCGGCGTTGCGATCGGCGGAGCCTTTGATGGCGCGGGAGGCGCAGCGTCGCCGCCCGTAAGATAATAATACGCAAGCAGCCCCGCTGTGAGCAGCAGCAGGGCAAATACCAGCAGTCGCACCAGCCAGGCCGGCACGGCCCGACGCTTTGTTTCATTCAGTTCATCCCAAATCTCATCTCGTTGCATAAGTACAGTATACTTCCAAAACCGATAAAAGAAAAGCGGCGGCAAGAATCCCTTGCAAGACGCTGCGGCGTTTGCTATTCTGAAAGAAAAAAACGTGCGGTTTCGCATGAAACGGGCAGGCATAAACCGGCGCGGTTTTGTTAAAAACATAAACGGAATTTCGTTAAAGCAAAGGGAGGAAACGATGAAGGAATTGTATGAAGCGATTGCGAAACGGCTTCGCAACGGAGAATCCGTCGTGCTTGCGACCGTCCTGAAATCCAGCGGGTCGACACCGCGCGGCGCGGGCGCGCAGATGCTCGTGTTTGAAAACGGCACGACCATGGGGACCGTCGGCGGAGGGACAGTAGAATACGAAACGGGAAAGCTGGGAGTTGCGCTGCTGCGCGAAAAACGCTCCGAGGTAAAGCGGTATCAGCTGACGAATGACCAGGTGGCCGATCTCGGCATGATCTGCGGCGGGCGGGTCACGGTCGCGCTCCAGTATATTCCGGCCTCCGACGTTCGCTTTGAAACGCTGTTTTCCGATGCGGCGAATCTCTGTTCAAAAAACGAGGACGCTTGGCTGATCCTTCGCATCACGGATAACGGAACGGCGTTTGAGACGGCCATTTCTGATGGTAACGAAGTCAGCTGCACGCGGGCCTTCACGATTGCGGATGTCCGCCCATACCTGTGGAACAAAGCCGTATATGAGGCGGGGGATCCGTCGTGGTTCTGTATGCCGATCGCGGTGGCGGGACGCACATATGTTTTCGGCGGCGGACATGTGGCGCAGAAGCTCGTTCCCCTGCTGAGCTTTCTGCACTACTCCGTGACCGTCGTTGACGATCGGCCGGAGTTCTGCAATGCGGAGGTCTTTCCCGATGCGGAGAGCTGCCGGGTCATCGACAGCTTTGACGACGCGTTATCCGGGTTCGACATTGGCGTAGGCGATGAGATCGTCATTATGACGCGCGGCCATCAATCGGATTATGAGGTCGTCGAGCAGGCGCTGAAAACGAGCGCGGCGTACATCGGCTGTATCGGAAGCCACCACAAAGTAGCGTTGACACGCAAACGACTGCTTGCGGCGGGGTATTCCGAGCAAGAGCTTTCGCGGCTTCACGCACCCATCGGACTGCCCATTCGCGCCGAGACGCCGGAGGAGATCGCCGTAAGCGTTGCGGCGGAGATGATCCGCTGCCGTGCCGAGCGGCATTGACAGATGCGACAGAGAGGCCGTTCCGCTTGAAGAAACGGCCTTTGCAGCATACCCGCACGTTCCCCTTTTTCTTTGCCCGATTTTATGATATACTTATTTTTGTAAAATTGTGTATCGTGCTTTGCCGGATAAACGCACAGAGTTCGAAGGCAGGTGCAGTGTAGAGGATAAGGGGGATTCAACGCTGGGAAAAAGTCGAACCATTCTGTTGGAGAAGCTGAAAGAATCGCTCGCATCGGTGCTGCCGATCACGGGCATTGTGTTTCTGCTTTGCTTTACCGTCGTACCCGTTCCGACGGATATTCTCATGGCGTTTGTGGTCGGCGCAGTGCTGCTGATCCTCGGCATGGGACTGTTCACGCTTGGCACGGACCTTGCCATGACGCCGATCGGAGAGCAGGTCGGCGCCGCAATCACAAAATCAAGAAAGATATGGTTTATCGTACTGATCTGCTTTGTTGTCGGCATGATCATTACGATCGCAGAGCCTGATCTGCAAGTGCTCGCCGGGCAGGTGCCGAATATCCCGAACATCGTCATCATACTGACCGTGGCGGTCGGCGTCGGCATTTTTCTCGTGATCGCACTGCTGCGCATCGTGTTCCGCATCAAACTGACATATCTGCTGATCGGGTTTTATGTGCTTGTGTTCGTGCTCGCGCAGTTCGTGCCGTCGGAGTTTCTTGCTGTAGCCTTTGATTCCGGAGGCGTTACGACCGGCCCCATGACGGTCCCGTTTATTATGGCGCTGGGTGTCGGCGCTGCGGCTATCCGTACTGACCGAGAGGCGGAAAACGACAGCTTCGGCCTTGTTGCGCTCTGCTCCATCGGGCCGATTCTGTCCGTGCTGATTCTCGGGCTTATCTTTCGCCCGGAGGCGGCGGAGAGCGCCTATACGCCCGTTGTGATACCGGCCTTTGAAAACTCCAGAGAACTATGGCGTTATTTTTCCTCGTCGTTTCCGGAGTATTTGAAAGAAGTGCTGCTGGCGCTGCTGCCCATTCTTTTGTTCTTTGTCCTGTTTCAGGTCACGGTCATTCGTCTGAAGCACGGGCCGCTGATCCGCATCGGGATCGGCCTTGTGTATACCTTCGTTGGCCTTGTACTGTTTTTGACCGGCGTGAACGTCGGGTTTATGCCGGTCGGCAACTATATCGGGAGCCAGCTTGGCGGGTTGGGCTATCATTGGATCATCATTCCGATCGGCATGGTCATCGGTTATTTTATCGTAGCGGCAGAGCCGGCGGTGCATGTGCTCAACAAGCAGGTCTATGAATTGACCTCCGGCGCGATCCCGCCCAAAGCGCTGTCAACCAGCCTGTCCATCGGTGTGAGCGCGTCGGTCGGGCTTGCCATGCTCCGCATTGTTTTGGATATTCCGATCCTGGCGTTTCTGCTGCCGGGGTATTTGATTGCGATCGTGCTGTCGTTTTTCGTCCCGCCGATCTTTACAGCGATCGCCTTTGACTCGGGCGGCGTTGCATCGGGTCCCATGACCGCAACGTTCCTGCTGCCGCTTGCAATGGGCGCGTGCGCTGCGATGGGCGGGAATATTGTGGAGAATGCGTTCGGCATCGTGGCCATGGTCGCTATGACGCCGCTCATCACCATTCAGCTTCTCGGCGTGGTATTCAGCATCCGTGAGAAGAAGCAGCGCGCGGAGCAGTCGGCGGAAAAGGCGCCGACAGAGGAGAATCTGATCGAACTGGAGGCCGACGAATGAACGACTTTCGATTATTGATTGCAATTGTCCGAAGGGATCAGGGAAAAGCATACCAGGAGTTTTTGGTGCATTCCGGCGCAAAGCGTGTCATGGCAAGCCTCTGCAACGGCACGGCCAGCAAGAGCATGCTTGACTATCTCGGCATTGAAAAGACGGAAAAACTCATGCTGAAAACCATGCTGAGCGCCAGAACCGCGCGCAGACTTCAGCGTCAGCTCATAGAGGTTATGGGCATCGACGTGCCCGGCAACGGCATTTCCATGACGATCCCGGTCGGCAGCATCGGCGGCGTTTCAAGTATGCAGTATCTTGTGAGCGGACAGGAAATCGAGCAGGAAGAGGTGAAAAAAGTGAGCGAGTATCCCTATGCATTGATCATAACGATCGCGGACAAGGGCAACGTGGACATCATCATGGATGCCGCGCGGAGCGCGGGCGCACGAGGCGGCACGGTCATAGCGGCAAGAGGGACCGGCGCAGAAATGCAGGCCAGATTCTTTGGCATCTCCATCGGGGAAGAGAAGGAGATCGTCTATATCGTTGCGAAAAAAGCGGAAAAGGCCGCTATCATGCAGGCGATCATGGCCAAGGCTGGCCCGAATTCGGAGGCACACGGCGTCCTGTTCTCGCTTCCGGTGGACAGCATCGCAGGCCTGCGCAGCGTTGCCGAGCATGAGGAGGAAGCGTAAGCGAGGCCGGAACTGTCATGATGCAAACAGCGCCTGAATCGCGCTGGGGTTGAGACGCGAATCAAAATAACGGGTCGAGGCGTAATGCTTCGACCCGTTTTGCGCTTGCGGTCTTTCTCAAAACTCTTCCGGACAATATGCGGTTCGCCCAGAAACCACGGCAAAATGATCCGATCCGGCGGAAAGCGCCATTAACTGAGCATGCCGCTTTCCGTTCAAAGGCAGATCGGGCGGGAGCATCGCGTCAAGACCGGCCGGCATACCTCGGAGCAGCCGCAAATACGCGTCCGTGTCCTCGGCAAAGACTTCTTCTGCACGGTTTTCGGCACGATTGAAGAAAGCATAGCCGAGCATCCGTCCGGCGGACGTGAGCACGACGAGCTCCGCACCGTCAGAACGAAGCTCTCCAATCCGGGATTGCATGGTCTCCGGCGTGCGGCAGGGCGCGAAGTCATAGCGCATCGCGCAGCGCGTATAGCAGTCCAGCAGCGATTCCGCGTCCGGCGCGGGCACCATGGGAAGCGGAGAACCGCCAACTGTACGAACACGCAGCGATTCCGCGCAAACGATATAGCCAAGCCCTGTGTAGATCGCGGGATCAATGGGGGAGAGAACGAGAAGTTCGGCGCCGGACGCCGCTGCGATTTCACGGATCCGCTGCATGGCGAGCCGCATGTAGCCGCGGCGCTCCGCATCCTTGCGCGTTGCGACGCCGCCGACCATGAGCGAAAGACACGACTTTCCTGCGATGGAGAGCGGGAGAAGTCTGCCGTGCGCCATGCTGACGAGCTGCTCCGTACCGTTGCTCGACAAAAAGACGCCTGCCGACAGCGCAGGCACGAAGCGTTCCGAAAAATACCAGTCGCAGAATGCGTCGGAGTCCTCGAACCGCTCCTGCCAAAGCCTTCGGCAGGCGGGAATGTCATATTGTATGAGCGCTCGATCCGTGACCATGCTCAGCCGATGATATACTGCGCCGCCTTTTCAGGCTGGGCGGCAAGTTCCGCGCGCTTTTCATCGTAACCGGGCTTTCCGAGCAGTGCGTAGGTCGCGTTCTTGCCCTCTTCAACGCCGGGCTGATCGAAAGCGTTGATGGAGAGCAACTCGCCGGCAAACGCGGTCATGACCTCAAACATGTAGAGCAACTCGCCGATCGTGAAGGGATTGACTTCGGGCAGCGTGATCGTGTGGGACAGATGACCGCTCTTGAGGATTGCGTATTCCGTTGCATGCTGCTCTGCGAGGATCAGTTCGTTCAGCGAATGGCCGGAGAGGAAGGACACGTCGTGAATATCCGAATACCCTTCGGGAATACGGACGTTCGCACGGTATTTCTCAACGCCGAGGAACGTGATGACCTTATCGAACGGGCCTTCCGTATAGAGCTGCACCTGCGAGTGCTGATCCGTGACGCCGAGCGCCTTGACCGGGGTTTGGCCTGTGTGCGCGGGACTGCCGTCGCGATGCACGCGCTTGCCGAGAGACTCCGCCCAAAGCTGCGCATACCAGTCGGAGATGTACTTCAGGGAATCCGCGTAGGGCATGAGCACGTTGATGTTGCAGCCTTTTTGCATGGCAATGTATTCAAGCGCGCCGAGCAGATAGGCCGGGTTCTTCTTGACGTCCTTTTCCGCGCACTGCGCGTCCATGTAGGCGGCACCCGCAAGAAGCTCGCGAATGTCGATGCCGCAGACAGCCGCCGCAAGGAGACCGACCGGGCAGAGCTCGGAGAATCTGCCGCCGACGCCGTCCGGGACATAGAAGGTCGTGAGCCCCTCGCGCTGCGCGATCTTGATCAGGTTGCCCTTGACCGCATCCGTCGTTGCGATCAGGTGCGCGGAGATGTCTTTTCCGTAGAGCTTGTGCAGCAGATCCGTCACGATGAGCAGCTGCGACATGGTTTCGCTGGTACCGCCGGATTTTGTGATCACGTTGAACACCGTCTTTTGCACGTCGATCACATCGAAGAGCGCCGCCATGGATTCCGGATCAACGTTGTCCAGGACATAAAGCCGCGGGCCCTTGCGCTTTTCGTTCGGCAGTTCGTTATAGCGGAGATGGCTGAGCGCCTGCTGCACGGCGATGGGGCCGAGCGCGCTCCCGCCGATACCGAGAACGACAAAGTTTTCACAGCGCAGACGAACGTCCGCCGCGACCGCTTCGATTTTCTCAACGACGTCCGCCTGGTTGTGCGGAAGTTCGCGCCAACGCATGGAAGCACGGTCTGCCTCGACAGCTTCCGCCGCTGCGGAGAACTTGTCAGAAAGCGCGTCGAACTCCGCGTCGGTAATGCCGCGGTCGCCGAGCTGGAGCGCCATCATATTGTTGTAGTCGATCTTGAGGCGCATATCGGCCTGAAAAGCAGGATCTTCATAGCGTTTCATAGTATAAGTTCCTCCTGTTGTACTGATATTGTCACATGCCGGCATACCCATAAATGTTGGGGGGATGAAACGGCATGAAACGATGGCGGTTCAAAGTGCGCATATTCCTGTGCGTATGTTTGGCGCTTGCCGCGCTGACAAGCTGCGCACACAGCAAAAAGAGGGGTACGCTGCGCGTGCGCGTCACGGATGGTTGGACTGATGCGCCGATCGCAAACGCGCGGGTCGTGATCCCTGAGTGCGGTGCGGTCGCCGATACCGATGCAGCGGGGGAGACGGATCGCATCGAGATCCCGATCCGGGGAGACGAACACTTTCTCCATATCTTGCCCCAAGACTGGGGAACGGTGACAGTGCTCGTGTATGCGGAGGGCTATTATTCGCTTGCGCTGTTCCATGCACACGTTACGGAGGATCAAGCGCGCGACCCGCTTCCGCTCTCTCTGTTTCCGAACGATGGCTCGCTCAAAACGCCTTTCTCGCTCGTAGAGTCGCCGGAACCGGCATGGGTCGAAGAGCTGCTGCACCGCTACGGGCCGTGACTGCTCAGCCTTCGGAGCCGAAACGCGCAGCAAGCTTGCGGTAGCAGTCGTAAAGCGCCGTCGTGTCGGTATAAGCATCGCTGTACACCTCGATAAAGGCGGGGCCGCGATAGCCGGCCGCGTGCAGCTCTGTAAAGAGTCCGTCAAAATCAAACTCTCCCTCGAGCGGCAGTTTCCAGCGGCAGCCGGTCTCCGTGCGGACAAAATCGCAGAGGTGTACATTTTCGATGCAGGGGCCGACCGCACGGATATAATCGGAGGGTCGATAACCGCTGCGCACCGCCTGCTTGACGTCGAGCGTGTACCGAAGAGCGTCGCCGACGCGGCTGCGAAGCTCCTCACCGAATTGGGGCGTACGAAACAGCCCCCAACTCACATTTTCGAGTGTGAGCGTTACGCCGTAGGAATCCGCAAGCGCCGTCAGTTCGGAAAAGACCGGAGCAATGCGTTCCATCGAGAGCCCCTTTGACGCGCCGATGAGATATGCGGCGCCGTGCATGACGTAGTGTGTGGCGTGAAGCCGCGCCGCAGAACGAAGGATCTGTTCAAACATGCGGAACGCATCGGCTCGCTGCCGCGGGTGGGCCGAAAACAGCTGCGGCTCGAACTGCAAGCTCATCGGGTGTACGCTGTAGACGGTGAGGCCTGCCTGGTGAACCCGCTCTGCGAGAAACGAGGAAAACTCGTCCGTGTACTCCGAGAAGGAGTTCAGGAACAACTCACAGATCCGCACACCCTGCGCGCCGAGTTCCAGGATCGCATCCTCGATCGGCATACGGTTAAAATAGCTTGCGGTGGAGATCCCGATGCGCATAGCTGTTTTCATTCCTCTTGCCTCCTGTCAATATATCATAGCACGAATCTGCGCGTCATGCTATAATGAATTCATGGAAATGCAACGCGAACCGGATTGGAAAAGTATCATCCTGCGACTCCCGTGGCTGGCGCTTCTGCCCGTTGGTATTCTGCTGCCGCGCTTTGCCTCCGCTCATACGGAAGCGATGGAGCGGTATGCGAAGACGGCGTATCCCATCATCAAGGATGTCATCTCGAGCATAACGTCGCTTCTGCCCATATCCCTTGCGGAAGCGCTGCTGTATGCGCTCTGCATCGGCATACCGCTGCTGCTGCTTTCGCGTCTGATCCTGCTGCTTGTGCGCCGCATCAGTGCGGCGAGATTCTGCAATACGGTCTTGTCCGTTCTCATTGCGGTCGGGATCGGCTGGAATCTGTTCTATGTCACTTGGGGGTTCAACTACTTCCGCGTCCCGCTTTCCGAACGGATGGGACTTGCCGTGGAGCTTCGCCCGGCAGAGGAGCTCGAACAGCTCACGCGTGAAATAGCAGGAGCCGCTGCGCGTGTTCGCACCCGGCTTCCCGAAGATGAAAACGGCGTATTCACACAGAATGCGGAAGATCGAAAACTACTGTTCTCCCTGCTTACGAACTGCTACGCGGAGCTTGCGGAAACATCACACGTTTTCTCGGGCAAGGTAACGCAGGCCAAAGAGGTCGAGTGGTCGGAGGGACTGTCCCGTCTCGGCATTGCGGGGATCTATATCGGACTGACCGCGGAACCGAATGTGAACGTGCATCAACCGGCGCTGCTCGTCTATCAGGGCGCGGCGCATGAAATGGCACACCAGCTCGGCATCGCGTCGGAGGATGCCGCGGAGTTTGCGGGCATATTGGCTTGTCTGGCCTCCGATCGGCCGGAGATCGTGTATTCCGGACTGATGGGGGCGCTTCTTCGCTGCGGAAATGCACTGAGCGAGACAAAACCGGATAGTTACCGAGCGATCCGCACGGGATACAGCACCGCAATGCGCAGGGATCTTGACGCCTATAATGCATATTGGAAACGGTATGACGGACCGGCGGAGGCGGCGGCAAGCGCCGCGAACGACCGGTACCTGAAACACAACGCGCAGCAGAGCGGTATCAAAAGCTATGGCGAATCCGTAGATCTGCTGCTTGCATATCATGCGACAGAAAATATTTTAGCAAACATCAAAGTTTTTTGATTTCTGTCGCCATTTGTGGTTTACAAACGTGAAAAAGTTGTGTATGCTAAGGACAGTATCATACAATTTATATGAATGGGAGTGCTACAATGATCGATCTGACCATGAATCGTGACAATCTGCAGCGCACGATCGCGCGGGCAAAGGAAAAAGGCATCATCATCCCGACCTTTGCGCAGATGCGGAATCCGGACCTGATCCCGGATAAGATCAAGGAAAAGCTGAAGTCTGTCGGACTTTGGGATCTGAATCCGTTGAATCTGTTCCGCATCAGCTGGCATAACGAGCCCAAAGAGAGCGGCGGAACGTTCGGCCCCGTGAACTTCATTGAAGTGCCGCAGGAGCTGTCGGGCGTCAAAGCACGCATCATCATTCTGACCGGCAAGTGGTTTCCCACCGGATGCCACAAAGTCGGCGCTTCCTTTGGCTGCCTCGTTCCCCGTCTTGTGACCGGTCAGTTCGATCCTACCTATCATAAAGCGGTTTGGCCCTCTACGGGCAACTACTGCCGCGGCGGCGCGTTCAACTCCAAACTGCTTGCCTGCGATTCCATCGCGATCCTGCCCGCGGAAATGAGCCGCGAACGCTTTGAGTGGCTGTCCAACATCGCTGGCGAAGTCATCGCGACTCCCGGCTGCGAGTCCAACGTTAAAGAGATCTTCGACAAGACGAAGGAGCTGCGCGAGACCCGTGAGGACGTCATGATCTTCAACCAGTTTGAAGAGATGGGCAACAGCGTCTGGCACTATCAGGTGACCGGCAAGGCCATTCAGGATGTGTTCGAGTCCGTCAAGGGAGAGGGAGACCGTTTCGCGGGCGCTTGCTTCACCTCCGGTTCCGCAGGCACCATGAGCGCGGGCGATTATCTGAAAGAACAGTACCCCCATGCGAAGCTCGCCGTCGGCGAAGCGCTGCAATGCCCGACGCTGCTTGAGAATGGCTTCGGCGGACACCGCATCGAGGGCATCGGCGACAAGCACGTGCCGTGGATTCACAATGTCAAGAACACCGATATGGTTATCGACATTGACGACGAAGACAGCCAGAAGCTGCTTCGGCTCTTCAACGATCCGATCGGTCAGAAATACCTCGTCGAAGAGGTCGGCGTACCGGCAGATTTCGTTGCAAAGCTTCCGCTGCTCGGCATTTCCGGCATTGCGAACATGCTTTGCTGCATCAAGATGGCGAAGTACTACGAGCTCACCGAGCACGACGTTGTCGCAACGGTCGGCACGGATTCGTCCGTCATGTACGGCAGCCGTATCAAAGAGCTGGAGGAGCAGGATGGCGCATACACCGCCTGCAAGGCCGCAGCGGACTACGCGGAACATCTGCACGGCATCCGCACGGATGCAATGGAAGAGCTCACCTATCAGGCTCGCAAACGCGTCCATAACCTTAAGTACTACACTTGGGTCGAGCAGCAGGGCAAAACCTACGAGGAGATCAACGAGCAGTGGTACAATGATCACTATTGGACCGACATGCACGATCAGGCAAAGGATATCGACGAGCTCATTAACGAGTTCAACGATGCAACCGGCCTGCTGAAAAACCTGTAAGCGATAAGGCA
>OJAR01000537.1_pt1 | contig 11744 bp, 10 predicted proteins | sample 1589431 | NCBI WGS metagenome assembly OJAR01 (sample SAMN03283242) | human gut metagenome | biome: human-associated habitat; material: feces | host: Homo sapiens | place: Peru | collected 2012 | reverse complement strand
TGATCTGTGCCTTTTGGGAGATGTTATACGGATGCAGCTCCTGATATTTGCGGATCACCTTAGCCGCACGGCTGGCGGGCACATCCGGATTATCTTCGGAGGTTTTGACGATTTTGAAGCAGGTGTCATAGGTCATATAGTTCTGGAGCACATCCAGAATAAAGCCCTCCTCAATGGCCTGCCGCATACTGTAAATGTGGAACGGATGAAAGCTGCCGTCCTCATATTCCGTGCCGAACAATTCCAGCGTCTTGTCCTTGGGCGTTGCGGTAAAGGCAAAGAAGGACAGATTCTTATGCCGCCCCTGAACGGTCATTTCCCGCATCAGACGGTCGTCCGGGTCCAGTTCTTCTTCGGCCTTGCCCTCGATCTCGGCGTATTCCCGCAGAGCGTCCTCGGTATCCGCAAGGGCGGCTTTCAGTTTCAGAGCCGAGCTGCCGGTTTGGGAAGAATGGGCCTCGTCTACGATAATCGCAAAGTTCCGTCCCGCTACTTTATCCACTTCCTGATAGATGACCGGGAACTTCTGCAAGGTGGTGACGATAATGCGCACGCCGCCGTTGATAGCATCCCGCAGGTCCTTGGAGGTCTTATCTTCCCCGATGGTCTCAATGGCGCCGAGGGTGTGGTCAAAGCCGGAAATGGTCTCCTGCAGCTGCGCATCCAGCACGGTGCGGTCGGTAACGACGACCACGCTGGAGAACACCGGCTTGTTCTCCTCATTGAACAGCGATGCCAGCCGGTAAGCCGTCCACGCAATGGAGTTGGACTTGCCGCTTCCGGCGCTGTGCTGGATCAGGTAATTATGCCCGGCTCCATTCTGCCTGACATCGGCCAGCAGCTTGCGCACCACATCCAGCTGATGATAGCGCGGAAAAATCAGCGTTTTGCCGTCCTTCAGGTTCATAAACTTCTGGACAATGTCCATCATACTGTCCTTCTGAAAGACATTCTCCCACAGATACGCCGTCGGGTAGCCGTTTGGGTTTGCCGGATTGCCCTTGCCGCCGTCGTTTCCGGCTCCGTTGGAGCCCTGGTTAAAGGGCAGGAAATAGGTGTTCTTTCCGGCGAGCTTTGTGGTCATCCACACCTCGGTGTGATCCACGCAGAAATAGGCCAGAATGCGCTTGTTGAACTGGAAGCAAAACTCTCGCGGGTCGCGGTCATACATCCACTGCCGCTTGGCGTCGTCCACCGTTTGTCCGGTGTACTGGTTTTTTAATTCAAAAGCGAATACCGGGATGCCATTGAGCACCAGCACCATATCCACGCTCTTTTTTGTATCGGCGGAGAAGTACCACTGGCGATAGCACTCGAGGGTGTTTGCCGCCCACTGGGCAGCCGCCGCCTGATTCAGGGCAGACTCCGGCTTAAAATAGCACACCCGAAAACGCAGTCCACGGTGCTTGAAGCCGTGGCGCAGGACAGAGAGCAGGCCATCCGTCTCGCAGGCGGTGTTGAACGCCGTGCAGAATTTCCGCACCGGGTCCACCTGATTGGCGTTTTCAAAACGCGCCCATTCCTTAGGCTGGGTACGCTGGACAAAGTCGATCAGGGTGTTCACATATAGCCCCTGTTTCGCGTCATAGGTATCTGCGCCCTTGGTATATCCGCCCGCCGGGGAGAGAAAGAAGGATTCTATATCCGCTTCAAAACGCTTTTCGGTGGTGATCATAATTCGTTCCCCTTATGTATAAGTTATCCTCTGTTGTGCTTGTTGAAATACGCAGCGATAACTGCACAAAACTCTGCCATTGCCTGCTGCTGATAGGCAGGCTCGATTTTGTCACAGCCGTCCAGAAAATCAGACAGTGCCTTCGCTGTGTCCTGTACCTGCTTGACCTGTGAAAAATGATGCGCCGCCTGTGCCTGCTGCCGGATGTAGTCATAGTTCCAAATGTTGTAGAATGGATTCATTTATACGACCTCCCTTTTTCCCGTCACATACTCATAAATCAGAGATTTCTTGTAGTTTTCGATTTCGGTGAGGTATTGCTGCTTTTTGGCAATTAGTGCATCTAACTTTTCACTCTCCGCATCCAAAAAGGCAACAATGTGCTCTTGCTCAGGCACGGATGGCACAAGAACTTTTAGCCATTTGACACCGTCCCAATTTAGTCCCTGCCTTACGCCTGCGCCCATGCCATAAAAGCCTTTTGCAATATCAAAAGAGTGCAGATAATAGTACAGGTATTTAGTGCATATGTTACTTCGATTTCTTATTGTCAAATACGCTGAGGTTATAATCCCTCGTTCTTCTGCGAGCCCCACCCTTAAACTTGTATGGTCGTTTTGGAGGTCTGTGAGTCTTAAAACAATATCATCTTTTTCAATAATGTTATATCCATCAAAGCTTTCCGGCAACAGCCCTTCAACCGTATCAATACTCTTTCGCTTCACTTTGCCATAGCTTAGTGAAAGCAAGTTTTTCTCCTGCAACCCAGTATTTTTATATTTTACTTGTGAACAAAGTTGGGCGATAGTGCTTGAGCCCCAGCCCTTTTGTATGTCCCCAATCCATTCAATGCCGCTGTCCTTCATCGGCCTGTCGCCACGGATGCCCTTGGTGACTGCCTGCGTAATGACCGCCTGTTTCAGTTTTTTGTATTCTTCAATGGATGCACGGGTCTTTTCCAATACAGTGTCGATCTCGGCGCACTCCGCATCCAAAAACGCCGCAATGCGCTCCTGCTCGGCAAGTGGAGGGACTGGAATTTGAGAGTTTGCAAAATCAACATACTGGATATTTTTCCCTTCTCGAATACCCACTGTTAGATTATTCATCTTGCTAATAAAGCTCTGTGATTTAAACAGGTAACGATAATATGTGTCACAAATGGGTGATGTCGGATAAAAGACTTGGTATGCAGGAGAACATACTCCCTCATACAAAGAATACTCGAATCCTCCCTGAAAGCTTCTTAGGCTTATAACAAAATCGCCTTTATGTACCGTTTTGAACATTTGAAGATCTGCATCTTCCTTAACTTGGACAACGCCCTCAAGTTGGCTTTGCGGAACAACCCCGTATTTTTGTGTTGGAGAAAGCAAAACTTCAATTTCATTTCCTTTACTATTGCGTTGCGTAAATAGTGTCTTTGCTCTGCGCAATTCCCATCCCTTTGGTGTTTGTCCAACCCACTCAATCCCGCTGTCTTTCATCTCACGCATCTGCCGTCAGCCCTCCTTATGGAACAGCGTGTTCAGGCTGTCGGCAATTTCACGCTCCAGCTTTTGAATCCGCTCCACAATGTCGTCCACCGGCTCCGGCGGCTGATACTCATAGAAATAGCGGGTCATCGGAATTTCGTAGCCCACCTTGGTCTTGCTCTTGTCGATCCACGCATCCGGGGCGTAGGGCAGGACTTCCCGGGCAAAATAGGCGTCAATATCCTGCACCAGCGGCACATTTTCAGTGTCCCGCAGGGCGGTGTCCGCCACTGGCTTGCCCCGCTTCATCACGATCTCGCCGTTTTCATCCCGCTGCGGACGCTCCACAACGATTTTGTTGTAGCCGAACTCCTCACTGCCGAAAATCTTGCTCTCGCAGTACACGCCGGACTTATCCCCATACACGGCGTTGTTCCGGTATTCGCCATAGGCCTGCACGATCAGCTCCCGGCAATGGTCGCTGATGTCGTTGCGCTTGGTGCCGATGGATTTGCGGCGCTGCTCGTAGCAGTGGGAGGCATCGATGAGCTGCACCTTGCCGCAGCGGTAGGCGGGCTTGTCCTTGCACAGCACCCAGATATAGGTGGAGATGCCGGTGTTCATAAACTGGTCGGTAGAAAGCTGGACAATGGCGTCCAGCCAATCGTTTTCCAGGATATACTGACGGATATTGCTGGGGCCGCTCCCGGCATCACCGGCAAACAGAGGCGAGCCGTTCTGAATGATCGCCATTTTGCCGCCCGGCGCCAGCTTGGACAGACCGTTGAGCACAAAAAGCTGCTGGCCGTCGCTGATTTTCGGCAGACCGGGCGCAAAGCGCCCCAGCTCGCCCTTGGCGGCTTCGTCCTCCACGGCCTTCTTTTCCCGTTTCCAGTCGATGCCGAAGGGCGGATTGGAAATGCAGTACCGGAAGGTGAAGCCCGGAAACTGATCGTCGGAGAGCGTATCACCGAACCGCATATTATTGGGGTCGCCGCCCCGGATCATCATATCCGCCTTTGCAATGGCGAAGGTGGAGGGGTTGAACTCCTGCCCGAAGCAGGTCACCTCCACATCGCTGTTCAGCTCGTGGATGCGCTCCTCCATACAGGAAAGCATCTGCGAGGTGCCCATCGTCATGTCGTACACGGTCACATTGCCGTCATCCAGCTTGGCGTCGCACAGCAGCAGGTCGGTCATCAGATAGATGATGTCCCGGCTGGTGAAGTGCGCTCCGGCCTCCTCGCCAAAGGACTCGGAGAAACGCTTGACGAGATCCTCAAAGATATAGCCGCAGTCCACGGCGCTGATTTTATCCGGGCCGAGGTAGCCCTTGGGGGAGTTGAACTCCTTGATGACCAGATACAGGCTGTTGCACTCCACCATACGGCGAATGATGTTGTCAAAATCGAACTTGGCCAGCACATCCTGCACATTGCCGGAGAACCCGGCCAGATAGTCCCGGAAATTTGCTTCAATGTTGCCCGGGTCGGCCAGCAGGCTCTCAAAAGTGAAGCGGCTGGTGTTATAGAACTGATAGCCGGAGGCACGGGTCAGAAAGCCGTCAATAACTGCCAGTTTCTTGACTTTTTCATATTGCTCGATCACCGCATCGTGGGTGGGCAGCAGGCAGTCGTGAAACCGCTTGACCACCGTCATCGGCAGGATCACGAGGCCATATTCGTGGGGCTTGAAGTATCCGAACAATGCGTTCGCAATATTCCAAATCACAGTTGCCTTTTCCTGTATATTTACGCCCACGGCGCTGCTTTTTTCGTTAACCATTGCTTTTCTCTCCTCACCCTACTGCCACTTCGACCTTTTTACCGCTGAAGGCCACGCCGTATTTATAAATCGTTCTGACCCCGGCGGTCGTCAGCTCGGTTTCGTATTTCTTATCGTTGATCTGCTGCAAGGCTGTCTCGGACAGCTTTTTCAGCTGCTCGTCGCTGCAATTTTTCTCCGCTTTCAGTTCGATCAGGATGCCCGGAAGTCCTTTTTTCGTGGGCTTCAGCTGAATATCGTAGCGCCCGTCGCCGGATTCCCGGTTGGAGGTCACGAAAGCGCCGCCCAGCAGGGCGCACAGTCCCAGCATAAAGCCGTGGTAGAAATTCTCCCCGGCAGTATCGAAGGAGCTGACCGACTGGGTCAGCAGCGTCTGAATCTGCGCTTTCAGCCGTGCGTTATCGCCGGAGAAGATGGCCTCCTGAACGGAAATCGCCGTGGACGGCGGGATCAGATTCTCCAGCCTCTGCAAGATCTCCTTGTTATACACCAAAGAAATCTCCCGGTTGGGCAGGGAAACCTCGCACATAAAATCGCCGCTGAAGGAGGGCGTGGTTTTCAGCGCCTTCAGATAGCCGGTCACCAGCAGGAAGCTGTAAATGGTGGAGGGATTGCTCTTGATCTGCGGATAGATCACGCCGGTGTCGATGAAGGTGGTGAAGGTCTCGCCGTTGACCAGGGAGGTCAGACGGTTATAAATCTCCTCGTCTGCTTGGGCAAGTACTTCCCCGATAATATCGTTGCTGCCGGTGGAGACCCAGAAAGGCCTCGGCTCACACTCGTTGCTGAAGTAGTTGACCACCGACCACGGGTTGAAAATCTCCGTCTTGCCGAAGCGGTAGCCGTCGTACCACTGGCAAATCTCGTCATACTTATCGGCAGCGCCGTAGTATTCCGCCATCTCCATCACCTCGTCGGCAGTGAAACCGAAGTAGGCGCTGTATTTGTTGTCTAGCACGGAGTTGATGGACAGGTTGTTCATCCCGCTGAAGATGCTCTCCTTTGCCACCCGCAGAATGCCGGTGAGGAAGCCGAAGGACAGGTGCTGATTATCCTTGAACCCGCCGGAAAACAGGTTCCGCATAAACCGGATGACCTTGTCGTAATAGTCCTTCTGATAGCCCTGCTGGATGGGGGTGTCGTACTCGTCGATGATGATAATGGGCGCAACGGCATAGTGCTTGTGCAGCATAGCGGACAGGTCCAGCAGTGCAGAAGCCAGCTCTACCTCGCTGACCTTGCCGTCTGCCAGCTTTTCATAGGTCTTTTTGCTGTACTCGTCGCACTTATCGCTGGCCAGCAGTTCTTTGTGCCGCCGGGTCTCCTTTGCGAAAATGTCCCGGATGGCTGCAAAGGTCTCCTCCCAAGTGTCGAACTTCACATCCTTGAAGGTCAGGAAGATCACGGGATACTTGCCCTGATAATCCCGGTACTTCTGGCCACAGGCCCAGATTTTCTTATCCCGGAAGTAAACAGAGGTATCCTTGTCGCTCTTTTCAAAGTAGGTGCGCAGCATATCCATATTCAGCGTCTTGCCGAAACGCCGGGGGCGGGTGAACAGCGTCACCATCGGACGCTCGTCGATGAAGTCCTTGATCATCATCGTCTTGTCGATGTAGTAGTATTCCGACGATGCAAGGCAGTAGTTGGACACGCCGATGGGCAGGGGAATCTTCGGCGCGCGCTCCGTCTTGCGGAAAGCGCCCGTCTTGAGCCGCTGATCCGCCGGCTTCTGCGTATCAGCGGGGATCAGCCAACGATTGCCCTGCTTTTTCGCACCGGCGATTCTCCCATTCTTGCAGAGCGTCGCAACTCTCCGCTCCGTTATATTCCAGCGCACTGCTGCCTCTCTTACCGAGATCATTTCAGCCATAGGGGATACCTCCACGCATAAAATCACAAGTACATTATACCCGAATAAAAGAACAATGTCAACAAAGTTCGGAACAATGTCGTTTCAAAACAGCATTGTTCTTTTCTGCACGCAAAACAAGCGGAGGTCATCGACCCCCGCTTGCTCGTTACCCATATACAATTTCCTGCATCACGACCTCGTTTGCCCGGTTTCGTATGCCGTTCATCTTCCGCACCCACGACTGCGGTTCGCTGGCCTTCAACCTCTCCGTCACACCATCGGCATCTGCGTATTGTTCTACCAGCCGAAGAAAGAGTTCCTGCGCCTGCTCCTCGATGTCTGCAAGGTGCCCATCCAGCACCCCGGCGGTCAGCAGGTTATAATACAGCACCCGGTGATGCTCCTTCAGATAAGCTCGCCGCCGCTGCCCGTAAATGCCGATGGGGCGTTCTTCTTCGGGCGGTAAGCAAACATCCGGCAGGCAATAGTCGCCCTGCCTTGTGTAAGTGCCGCCCAGCTGCTCAAATAGCGATTCCATATGTGATCCTCCCACTCAAAATTTCCCCGGCAGGTCTGCAATGCAAAATGCACCCGCCTTTCGGTTACAGTCTACCAAAACCGAAAGGCAGGTGCGAGTGTGCAAATTTTTAAATCGCACATTGGTATTGTTTTAGTATCTGGGGTCAGTCGTCATCTTCATCATCAAATAAAGAATTACGGTGTTCTTCCTCTTCACGACGATATTCGCTATCATCCCAATTGCAAACATATTCGCCTCGGTCAATACTGAAGCCATCTTTTTCGATGTATTCATATTCGCCGGACTCATAATTAAAACACCACTTGGCCATTTTTATTCATCCTCCATTCCGAGTACATAAAAAAGCATTCTAAAAGCAGAATCTTTCTTTGCTTCTTTTTTTGATGAGGATGTCCCATCGAAGTAATAATCTTCTTCCGCTATACGACATTCGCAATTCCAAATAGGATTACCATTGTTATCATATGTCTCCTTAAACTCATAAGTAGGAATGGAAAAATAACCTCTTCGTGCCAATGTTTCAAGTTGGTTAATTGCATCATCACGGTTAGGATTTTCAATTTCGTCACGGATAGATGGAAGCATATCATTTTTCTCTAAATACTCATACGCTAATTTGCAAGCAGCCATTCTTGCCTCACGGATAGACACACCAAAGCCACAAAACACCGGTAGAGAATCAAGTAGCTTAAGATAGCAATGATATTTTGGCTTAGAATGGTCGTAAAGCATCGGAAAGTTCTGATAAATTGTATTTGGTTCTCTAATATACCAAGCCGTCTGATACGGATCCTCCTTATACTTATACCAAGGAATGCACCCATTCTCATTCATTTCCCATTCCTGAATAAGTCGCACATAATTGGTGTCGGTATCATTAATCAGAAAGTCTTCAGGCACAAGCATTACTTCAATCACTTTTTGCAAGTCCTTCAGATTCCATCCTGAATCGATTGCAACAGCTCCGATAATTGCTTCAAACAAATCCTCTTTCACAGAATCTTCTTGGTTGATATTATTCTGTATATCGCCCTTACCCATAATAAGATGTTCGGAAAAACCAAGTTCATCCATTCGGCGAGCCAATGCTTTTTTATTCACCATTCGACTTTTGATTTTAGATAGGTCATCTTCGTCATAGTCACAGCCGAAACTATTTACTGCCGGCGCTTCGTAACCCTCTTGATTACGTTTGAATTCTTGTTCCCAAACAGAAATCTTTGTTCCGTCAATCGGATCCCCATTTGCTAAATACCCGTACTTCTGAATAAGCAGTTTAACAACCATAAAATCAAGTGCTTTGTCTCCAATGAACTCAAGCACCTCATTGTTTTCACCGCCGTTCTCTGCAGTATATGAGCGACGAGTGAAAGCTTGCTGCAACAAATCAAGATTTTTAAAATCATACCCGATTTGTCCCTGCACCATTTTCCATACTAATTCTTTTTTCATAATAAAAAATCCTTTCGGTAATGTATTTTACCAAAAGGCATAATAATAGCCTGACAAAAACACTTTCCCTGTGAGAATAGGAAAGACAATGCCAGACATATATCATTAAATTTAATTCTTTGTTTCCGTTTGTTTACTCGGGTTCACTTTCATAAACAGGAATAAACACTAAGATACAATGTTTCAAATTTAATGTATTACGCCCTTAAGCATATTCATTATACCTAAATCACGAAAGCAATGCAAGTATTTTATTAAAAATCATCTCCTTTGTGGCTATCAAACACAAAGGAGATGCAGAAATATATTAAGTTTTATTTTCTATGCCTCATCTTCCTGCTGAACTCGTTCAGCGTCTGGATATGCCAGAGGCTTTTGCGGGTGATGGAGCGGAAGGTCAGGGAGCAGAAGAAGTCAACGAGAAAGATCTTTGGAATGCAGAACTTCAGCCCCTTCTGGAAGGCTTTCAGCGACCCGCGGCTGCACCAGTTGTGGACGGTGGTCAGGGTGTAGCCGGTCAGGGCCACCACATCCTTTACTGTGACCACATCCGGGTATTTGCGCAGCAGCTTTTCATAGTAGCCGTGCATCTGCCGCAGCGTGTCCTCCGGCAGCTCCTTGGAGAGCCTCGCCACATAGTGGGTGCCGTACCATCCCTTCGGCGCAGAATAGAGTTCTGGAAAAATCGCCCGCTCCTCCAAGTATGCTTTCACATCCTCTTTTCGGATTTTATAGCACCGGGTTTTCTTACCCGACCACTCGCAGGGCACCTTGCCGCTTTTGAGCAGATGCAGCGCCGTGGACTTGCTGATGTGGCATATTCGGAAAAATTGCTCCTTGTTCATCACTTCGGGAACGCTGTCCCAGTTGACGGGAAATACATCCATATGTAACACCTCAAAAATAGATTTTCGTCGGTTGGAAGCTCTATCCTGCGGTGTATGGCCGTCTCCCGATTTTTCTCTCCTATCTTCCCGCATTTCTCTCCAAAATCGGAAAAAATGCCGATTTGAACCCACTTTCAAAAAAGCCCGTCCCGCAAGGCTTTCCGAGCGAAAAAGCCTGATTTCAAGCGGCTTTCGGCGGGTACGGGGCTTACAGAAACGACCCCAAAACGGACACCCCCGTCACAGTTGCATAAAAGACTCGAAATCAGTTTGGGAGCAACCCCACGAGGGTTCGAATCCCTCCCGCTGCGCCAAAAAACGGCAGATCCATCGGGGTCTGCCGCTTTTCTTTTGCAAAGCTGCGCCTTGCTTTTCACTTTTCCTCCGCCTCCGGCGGCCACACCTCTTTGGCCAGGTTGAACACTGCCCAGCCCTTGGGCCAGCCTGCGTAAAACGCCACATGGGTGATGACGGCGGCGATCTCCTTTCGGGTCACGCCGTGCTCTTTTGCGTTTTGCAGGTGGAACTTCAAGGAGTAGTCCGTGATGCCCTGCGCCATCAAAGCCACCACGGTGATGATGCTTCGAGTCTTCAGGTCAATGTCTTCGTTGTTCCAGTTCTCTCCGAAAAGCACGTCGTCATTGAAGTGCGCAAATTCCGGAGCAAACTCTCCCAGAGCGTTTCTGCCCGTTGTCTGCACGATCTTTTCCCTATGCCTATCCTCTCCAAGCACGGCGCCGCCCAGATCTTTTTTCATTTTTTCCCGATCCATGAGATAAGCCTCCTTTGTAATATTTTCCCGCGCCAGCCGAGCCGGCCGCGCGCAATGTGAAAACTTCTCTGCTTTCCTGCTCAATCGTGTGACGGGCGGTTTTCTGCCGTCCAGTTTTTGGGGTTGGTGTCGTCCGGAGCAAGACCTGCCAGAATTGCTTCGTAGTGCGCCGCCTTGCCGTCCATATATTTCGCCGTGGCTTTTGCCTCCTCCAGCCGTTTATAGGCTTCTTCCCGCTGCTTAAGAATGATGGCATACCTTGCCCGCAGGTTCTCCTCCGATCCCTCCAGCAGGCAAAGGCGGCAATATGCCCGAATGTCTTCGATGGAAGCGCCGCAGCCTTTCAGGCACAGGATGCCCTGCATCCAGTTGACAGATTCCTCATTGAAAACACGCCGGTTGCCGCCATCCCGCCGGCAGGGCAGCAGCCCCTCGTCGGTATAATAGCGCAGCGTATGCTCCGTTACCCCAAACAGTTCTGCCATCTGCTTCATCGTATAGTACATTGCATCCTCCGAAAAAAACTGAAATGCCTCTTGACTTCGTGTTACCCGAACTTGCTACAATCATGATAGCACGGAACAGGCATCTGTGCAATATGAAAACGGAGGATGGGATCATGGAATACCTGACTTTGAATAACGGCATCCGGATGCCGCTTATCGGGTTCGGCACGTTTATGCTGGGCGGAGGAACCTGCACCGAGGCGGTTTCGGCTGCCATTGAAAACGGCTGCCGGATGATCGACACGGCGGAGGCCTACGGCAACGAAAAGGAAGTCGGCAAGGGGATAAAGCAAAGCGGAGTTGCCCGCGAGGAGCTGTTTCTCGTCACAAAGGTGAACTTCAAGTCCTACGAAAACGCCGCTCAGGCAGTCAGGCAGTCCCTGGCCGCTCTGCAGACGGACTATATCGACCTGCTGCTTCTGCACTGGCCGTTTGCCAACTACTACGCGGCGTGGCGGGTTCTGGAGAACCTGTATGCGGAGGGCAGGATCCGCGCCATCGGCGTTTCCAACTTCGAGCCGGATCAGCTCCTTGATCTGATTGCCTATAATAAGGTCGTTCCGGCAGTGAACCAGATCGAAACCAATCTCTACTGCCAGCGCAGTGCCGAAAGACGCTGGATGGACAAAAAGCAGGTGGCGCACATGGCTTATGCGCCGCTGGGACAGGGCAGCCGCGGCGAGATGTTCAGAGAGCCGGCCGTGCTGGCGCTGGCCGAGAGATACGGCAAGACCCCCGCGCAGATCCTGCTGCGCTTTCTGACGCAGAAAGGCATTGCCGTCATTCCGAGGAGCAC
>OJAR01000533.1_pt1 | contig 11818 bp, 8 predicted proteins | sample 1589431 | NCBI WGS metagenome assembly OJAR01 (sample SAMN03283242) | human gut metagenome | biome: human-associated habitat; material: feces | host: Homo sapiens | place: Peru | collected 2012 | reverse complement strand
CCATCTGTACAGTCTCGGTCACCGGCACGCAGCGTTTATCTCCACGCCGATGGACCAGACGACGCTGGCGCGCAAGCAGCGGCTGGAGGGCCTCCGGCAGCGCTTTCATGAGCGAGGAAGACAGGACGGCGTCGAAACCTCGGTCGAGGCGCTTGTCGCGCCGGACAGCCGGGAGGAGGACGGTGTGGGCGGCAGCGTGCCGTTTGAGTACGCGACGGGCGCACGGCTGGCACGGGAGCTGCTGGCACGGGAGCACCGCGCGACAGCGCTTGTCGGGGCAAACGATATGATCGCCATCGGCGTGATCTCCGTGCTGCGCGAAAAGGGGCTGCGCGTGCCGGAGGACTATTCCGTCTGCGGCTTTGACAATATCTTTACATCATCCATTATCACGCCGCCGCTGACCAGCATCGATCACCGGCTCTGGGCGCGCTGCCGTTCGGCGGTCGATCAGATTGTCAAGCAGAACGATCAGGGACACGGCGCGGACAAGAGCGCGGTCATGGCGGATAAGATCGAGTACGCGCCGCAGCTCATGATCCGGAAATCGACCGGCCCTGCGCGCACATCAGACTGAGCCTGTGCCTCCCCTCTGCATTGCAGAGGGGAGTTTTTTCGGGCTTCAGTCCGTAATTTCCAGAACAAGATGCTCGATGGCGGTGTGCCGGTGCATATAGATCACGTTGAGACGGCCCTGTGCGTCGCGGCACATGGCAGGCTGGCACTTGTTGCCAGGAGCGGGCGCAAGCGTGATGAGGTTCTGCCAGGTCAGGCCCTCGTCTTTGGAATATGCCAGCGTCAGCGGGCTGCGCTCGTGCCAGTCGGTCTTCGGCGTGTCGTTATAGGCCATCAGGATGGTTTCTTTGTCCCAGCTGATGACGTCCAGCTTGGATTCGTTGTTCAGAATGCCGCAGGGCTTCGGCTGGCTCCAGGTCAGGCCGCCGTCGAGGCTTTCCGCGCGGTAGGACGGCAGCGAACGGTTGCCCGCCGTGCCCCATCCAGCGGTGCCGGGGCAGGTACGGGTGAACAGCAGCAGCCGTCCGTCCGGGCGCAGGCAGATCGCGGGCTCGCGGATGCGGTTGCCGTCGTCCGCGGTGAGCAGCGCGCCCTTTTCCCAGCTTTCGCCGTCGTCATGGGAGCGGTAGATCTGCACGGCGCCGAAATAATACTCCGGCAGCTCGGTGCTGGTGGAGGCGAAGACGATCGTGCCGTCCGGCAGCAGAACGCTGTCGTTGGACGCGTGGCCGGACTGGATCCCCGCCGGGACAGCCGGGAGCCACGTGCGGCCGTTGTCCTGCGTCTTGCGCATCCAGAGCTCGTCGCGGCCGTTGCACCAGGTCGTAAAGTTGACCTCGGTGTCCAGAAATTTTGCGAACAGCAGGATGATCTCGCCCTTGCGGTTTTTCAAAAAAATGGGGTCGTGGCAGCAATAGCGGATGTCGCAGCCGACGGCGTCGGGGTTGCTCCAGCTTTTTGCGCCCGGCTCGAGTCGGGAGACCCAGTCCTTGGCGTCACGGCCCATGGGGTCTCCGTTCCACTGCAGAAAGCCGCCGTTCCAGACGGCAAGCAGCGTGCCGTCCGGCGCCATGGTCAGGCTCGGCATGTGATAGCACTGCCGTTCGTCGAACCATTCCACGACCCAGTTCCGTTCGATAATAGCTGCATTCATGCGGGTTCCTCCTCTTGCAATGTCAGGCACAGCAGCGCCGCGTCCATCGGCGCGAGCCGCAGATCAAAGGTGAAGCGTCCGTCCGGCCCCTCTGTGTAAGGGAGCGCGCGGCGTTCGTTTCGGCTTGTGAGCGCCCATGCGCCGGAAAAGCGGAGCGCGCCCATCGCCAGCGTCACGGACGAAGCCTCGTCCATGCTGCCGTTGACCAGATACAGATACAGATCCCTGCCGTCACAGGTGCAGTACGGCTGCAGATACGCCTGCCCGGCGACCATCGGCGCGTCAAGGCGCGATGCAAGCATATCCTGCAGCAGCTCGCGCCGCAGTGCGTTCAGCTGCATGGGCGGCATGTCGCCGGGGCTGGAAAAGCGTCCGAACGGATGGATCAGGACGCGTCCGCGCGAAACAGCATGACCCGGCGCGGCAGGACGGCGGAAGGAATCGAAAAATTCGGTGTAAAGCTCTGGCTGCTCCAGATAGTCGATCTGTAAAACATCGGTGCTGGAAATCACGGCGGAGGCCCGTGCCTGCGGAAGGCCCAGATACGCCTTGCCGTTTACGACCTGCTCATAGGTGTATGCACCGCTGTTCTGCTTCATCCAGCGGCAGCTGCGCACTCCGGCCAATTCGCCGAGACCCATCTGGCAGAGCGTATCCACGGCGTCGCCGGAAAGCAGCAGCGTGTTATGCGCAAACAGGTGCGCGATCTGCTCCGGGGTCAGGTTCCGGAAATACTGACCGCTCACGGCCACGACCTGACCGGAGACGCAGGGGTCGGTGCAGTACTGATACGCGATGCCCATCGCGTTTAAAAGGCCCGCAAAATAGACCTCGTGCGGGTACAGCTCCTCCATGTCCGCGCCGTGCGCGGTTTGAAGGGTATAGGCCGAGTCCTCGCTCGTCATCACGCACACGCCGCGCTTCGGCAGTGCGAAGACGCCCATGGCGTTGACGGCGTTTAAAAACGGCTTGGCCGCGCGCAGCATCTGCTGATAGCCGTCGGAAAAGACGATGCCGCTGCCGTTGAGATCGAACAGGTCGATCGTCATGCCCTTCAGGTTCAGCGGCAGACTGCTCAGCAGCTGGAAGCGCGTGAACGCGCGGGATTTGGCGAACAGGGAATAGGGATAGTTTTCAAGCTCGGGATAAACCTCCGTCTCCGGCGGCAGCAGCGCGCGGTTGTGCATGGAGACCATGTTGAACCGCAGCAGATACTGTCCGGGGGCGGTTTCCTGATACGCGGGCAGGTGGATGCGGCTGACGGGCGGCTGCCCGGCGGCAAGACCGCGCAGAATGCCGTACCAGTCGCGGCCCTCCGCCGCGTGGATGTAGGGGACGGAGCTCATCAGGCCGACCTTTGCCGTCGGGCTTGCCTGCCGGACAGCCTGTCCGATGCGTGCGGCAAGGGCCGTCATGGTCTCGCGGTTCACGTCCAGCCAGATCTTCCGGTAGGGGTGCACCGCGCCCGGCTGCAGGATGCCGCGCACGAATTCCTCGCGCGTCAGCTCCGGCTTCCCGGCCCGGCGGGCATATTCCAGCATATGCGCCCGGCAGAAGCAGCCGCCCCAGCGCAGCGGATCGTGGTTATGCAGGCGGAAATCGTCCTCCACCCACAGAATGTGCGGCGAAAGCGCCGCGTAGCGCGCGTAAAGCCCGGCAAAATAGGTCTGCCAGCGTTCACACATCGGGCAGACGCACAGATCGGCCTCCCGGCCGTCCATGTCGACCATGCGGCGGAACGGCTGGCTCTGCGGCAGCGTCTTGCCGAGGTCGGCGTGCATCAGACTGTGCCAGTGGTTGACCGACAGCTGCACGCCCTCCGGCGCAAGCGCGGCCTGCACGTCGCAGAGCAGGCGCAGCCAGATGGTTTCCTGCTCCTCCTCGGTCATGTGGCCGGTATTCAGCTCTTCTACGTTACAGAACACGGCCACGTCATCGATCTGCGCCTCGCGGACGAAGCGCCGCAGCGACGCGATCTCGCGCCGGTCATTGAAGCCGGGGTCGCAGCAGAAGCGGAAGCTGTAGCAATAGGACTGATTCATGTTACTCCTCAATGGGCAGATTGTAGAACGAAAGCATCGGCATACGCATACAGTCGCATGGCGTGCACGGGCCGGGGTTGGCGCGCCAGACGCCGTGCAGCACGGCGGGATGCTCCAGAGGCCGGGCAAAATAAAGCGTCAGCGTATCATTGCCGGTTTCATAGCGCTCACAGCGCAGAAGTCCCTGCGCATCCTCTGCCTCAAAGGGCAGAAGCGCCGCAGCCACGTCAAACGGATTGAGCCAGTTGCAGATCCGGCTGAAGTGCAGCACAATGGCATCCGGCGCTTTGCGCTCCGCACGGCAGACCTCCGGGGCCTGCCACATCAGCGGCTTTCCGTAAAGCTCGGCCAGCGCGCAGCGTGCGCAGCGCTCACCGATGACAAGGTTGCCCTGTGCGCTGTTGTGGATAAAATCATAAAGCGCGACATCGGACGACGGCAGAACGTACACGCCGGGGATGCTGCGCGCAGCGGCGACCTGCGCCTGCCGCACCATGCCCCACTGCCGGTCGAGCGCCGTGTCGCACGGGGTCATGCAGCGGTTGAGCTGCACGGTGATGACGGGCAGCTCCGGCTGGTTCAGATCGCGGCGCAGCGCGCCGACAAACTGCGTAAAGCGGGCAAGATAGGTCTCCGCTGCGTTTTCGTAGCCCTCGGCCTCGCCCTGGTACCAGAGCATGGCCTTCGGGTGCAGCTCGTGATCTGCAAGCTGCTCAAGCATATTGAAATACAGCGAACCGTTTTCCTCCGGGTTCCACCAGCGCAGCGGCGCGCCGCCGTAGGCGCTCATGACGATGCCGATGGGGTAGCCAAGCTCCCGCTTGAGGAGCTTCGCAAAGTGCAGCCACGGCGTATGGCCGGGGTTGTGGTTCTCAAAGTGTCCCTGATGGACAGAGCCGGTCGTCTCGCCCAGCGGATGCGTCGCCAGATCCCAGACGCCGGAATCGCGCAGCAGATGCACGCCAAGCTCCGGCGCGTCCTCTACCGGGTTCTTTGCGCGTCCGGCGGCGTTGCTCTGGCCGGCGACGACGAACACGTCGCCGACGCCGATGTTGTGGATCATATCGCCCCGCGTTGAGGACGGAATTTCATTGTTGAGATGTCTACAAAGGGTTTATCTCGGAGTTCTACGCGGTACAGTCCGCCCGCCGGGACGCGGTCAAACGTGACCGACCAGCGGCCGTCCGCGTCTGTCCGGCAGACGGTCCACGGGCAAACGCTCTCGCCGCTGCTTTCCAGCGCGATGCGGGCCTTGACGGTGATCGAACCCTCCGGTACGGCGGAGAATTCCAGCGGCAGCTCAAAGCTCTGCCGGACGCGGTGCGCCGTGCCGGAAAGGCGGATAACGGCGAAGCCCTGCTCGTTTTGCTGGAAGATCTGCCAGGGGGAAGCGCCGCGTTCAATGACGACGCCCTTTTTCAGTTCAGAGCCGTGCAGCTGCATATCTGTTTCTCCTGTCTGTCAAAAGATCGCCGCAGCCTCTTCCAGCTGCGCTCTGCGCTTCACGCCCAGCAGCACGCACTGGACGGCGGGCTGCCGCAGCGCCCAGGCAAGGGCGTACTGCGTCATGCTCTGCCCGGCGGCCTTCGCTTCGGCCTCCACGCGCGCAAGCGTCGCGTAGACCTCGTCCGTCATGGGCTTCATCCAGTCGGGCTTTTCTGCTGCGCGGCTGCCTGCGGGCGGCTGCTGTCCGGCGTGATATTTTCCGGTCAGAATGCCGCCCTGCAGCACCTGATAGGGGATCACGCCGATGCCCTCCTGCGCGCAAAGCGGCAGAAGCGCGTCCAGCGCGCCGGTGTTGAGCAGGCTCAGCGGCGGCTGGCACATACTGGGCAGCGGGATATTTTCCTCGCGCGCTGCGGCAAGCAGCGCGGAAAGCTGCTCCGCAGAATAGTTGCTCACGCCCCAGGCCCGGATGGTGCCGGCCTTCAGCTCCTCGCCGATGGCGCGGGCGATCTCGCCGGGTGCAGTGTTGGGATCGTAGCGGTGCAGATAGTACAGGTCGATATAATCGGTGTTCATCCGGCGCAGGCTGCGGCGCAGCTGGACGCGGATGGCCTCGGGCGAGGTGTTTTCGTCGACGGGGGTATCGCCGACCTTCATGCCGAGCTTCGTCGCGACGACGAAGTCCGCCCGCCGTCCGGCGACAGCCTTGCCGACAATTTCCTCGGCCACGCCGCCTGCAGAGCCTGCGAAGCGGTTGTAGCCCTCGTACATATTGGCCGTGTCGATGAAATTGACGCCAAGCTCCGCCGCGTCATGCACCAGCCGGATTGCGTCCGGCTCGGCGACGGGGCTGCCGAAGGTCATGGTGCCGAGGCACAGACGGGAGACGGAAATGCCGGTTCCCGGTAAAGTTGTAAACTGCATAACAGGTTCCTCCTGTGAAAGTAGAGACGTCAGGACATGGACGCGGCAAGCGCGTTCAGCCCGTCCAGATCGGCCAGCAGCTCCTGCAGCAGCGGCTCCGGCATGGAGCCGGGCTGCCAGACGGCGGGGGCGCGGAAGCATTTTTCCGCATAGCCGAGACTGCGCATCAGCTCCTGAAACGCGTTCAGAATGCCGAACTGCCAGCCCTTGCGCAAAAACTCCGTATAGGCCGTCTGCAGCCGGTTCAGCTCCGTGCAGCGGCCTGCCTGCGCAAGCGTCCAGAGCTTGCAGTAAAACTCCGGCAGCAGATTGATCCACGTGCCGATGGAGCCGTCCGCGCCGTAGAGAAGGCCCGGAACGACCATTTCGTCAAGGCCGGTATAGACGATCTTCTCCGGATAATCCGCCTTGATGCGGCGGATCAGGAAGATGTTCCAGTCGCTGACCTTGATCCCGGCCACGCCGGGCAGATCCAGCAGCTGCCGCAGCTGGTCATAGTCTGCCGAAACGTGCGTCAGACCGGGAATGTAATAGATGAAGACCGGCGCCTGCGCGGCCAGCGCGGTGTAATACGCAACCGTTTCGCTCCAGCCGCCCTGCGGCGGGACGGACGCGACCGCGTCCGCGCCCAGCGTCATCGCGTGCTCCGCCAGTTCCAGCGCGTGCCGCTGAAGCGTCTGGCCGACATGGACGATGGTCCTGCGTCCGGCGGCCCTTGTCTGCGCGATGGTCAGCTCCGCCGTCCTGCAACGCTCGGCGAACGTCAGACGGCTGCCGTCTCCGGTGCCGCCGCAGACATAAAAGCCGGTGATGGGCGCGCGCAGCAGCCGCGCCAGATTTTCCTGCAGGCTGTCGTAATCGACGCCCTCATTCGATGTGCAGGGCGAAACAACGGGGCAGACGATCCCGCGAAGCGCTGTAAAATCAGCCAAATCCGCTTCCTCCCGGCGCTCAGCCGCGCAGCTCTTCAACGGCGGAGATCAGACTGGAGCACAGCGTGTCGATGACAGTGTCGTCCATGCCGCACCACCATGGGAAGGAGAACGAGCCGTCCCACCACTTGTCGAGCACGGGGCAGTCAAACTCGCCGCAGCCCTTGCGCTGGAACAGCGGGTAGCGGTACAGGGGATAATACTGCACGATGCAGCGGATGCCGTATTTTTTCGTCATCAGATCGAGCAGATCATCGCGCGTTTTGCCGCAGGCGCTGCCGTCATAATGCATGATGTACTGGTGCACGACATAGCGGCCGTTTTCCGGGCAGCGGGAGAAGGAGATCTCAGGCAGACCGGCAAGCTTTTCGCGGATCTTGCGGTCCTGCTCGATCAGGGTGTTGTTGTTGGCGATGACGCTCTTGAGCTCCTCCGTGCCCAGCGCGCACTGCGCTTCGCCGATGCAGAAGTTCTGCGGCCAGCGGTCGTCCAGGAAGCTGTCGACGCAGCTCATGGCCGGGGACCAGTAGCGCTCACGGTCAGCCGGATACGCGCAGCAGCCGTTGTGCCGGATGCCGGGCGCGGCAGCGGCGTCCGCGTCGTCTGCGCAGACGAACATACCGCCCTCGCCGAGCGTCGTCATGGTCTTTGCGGAGTGGAAGCTGAAGCAGCCGAAATCGCCGAACGTGCCGACGTGCTGGCCGTCAATGCGGCAGTCGAGCGCCTGCGCGCAGTCCTCCACGACCTTCAGACCGTGCGCTCTTGCGATGGGGACGATCTTTTTCATGTCGCACGGCATACCGAGCAGGTGCACGCAGACCACAGCCTTCGTTTTGGGCGTGATCTTGCGGGCGATATCGTCCGGGTCGATGGTCCAGGTGTCCGGGTTGATGTCGGCCCAGACGATCTTTGCACCCAGATCGCCGAAGGGGATCGCGGAGGCGCAGAAGGTATAGGCGGGGATGATGACCTCGTCGCCAGGCTGGATATGGCAGAAGATCGCGGCCATTTTCAGTGCGCTTGTGCAGTTATTGACGGCAAAGGCGTGCTTCGCGCCGGTAAAGGCGCAGAAGGCCTGCTCAAACTCGACCATGTATTTGCCCTGCGTCTGGCCGCAGGCCTCACGCATGACCTTGACGACTGCGTCGATCTCTGCTTCTGTATAGGGATGCTGCATGGCGGGGCAGGTCACGCGGAAGCCGTCAACGGCGCCGCGGCCGGATGCATCACCGAGCATAGTTTTGTTGGACATGGAACATTACCTCCTGAGTGCGGAAAAAATAGTGGATAAGAAATTTGGATAGGCATCAGGCAGCCGTCGTGCCGGCCTTCTGATGGTCAAAGCCCGTGTGCGGGCGCAGGATGCGCGCGGGTGTGCAGGGGGGGGAATCCCCCCCTGCACATCGGAAATGGAATGTGGTTAGCCGCCGTAGGTGGTGCGGGCGGTCGCGACAGCGTCGTTGATCATCGTTTCGAGCTCGGCTGCACCGGCAGCTTCATAAGCGGCGGCATAGTCGCCCCAGGAAGCGTCGATGTCCAGCTGACCGCCGATGAACTGGGTCAGATACTCATTGGTGATGGTCGCGAGCTGGTTGATGATATCGGTCGCCTCTGCGGGCAGCGCGACCATGTTATAATAGGCGGGCAGGGGCTGCACGACCTCGTTGACAAAGCCGGAGATGGTGTCCTTGGCCTTGCTGACGAGCGCGGCGTCCTCTTCGGTCGCCCAGGAGTTGGAGAAGTCAACGGGATGGGAAACGGCGTCCCACCAGCTCTGGTTCTCAAAGTCGCAATAGTACTCGACACCGCTGAACATATAGCTGAACCAGACGTACTTGCAGCGGCCGTCGCCGTAGCCGTATGCGCCGTCGATCGCAGACCAGTAATCGGAGCCGACGCTGGTGTTGAATTCGCCGTTCACGCAGTTATGCAGCAGATCCTGGCCTGCGTTGGAGGCAAGGAACTCGACCAGATCGAGAACACGGTCGGGATACGCGCAGGAGGTGGGGACAAAGTAGTGGGAGTTGATCCACGTGCCGGTGGAGTAGGTCTTGCCGTAGCTGCCGTTGGAGGTCAGAGCCTGACCGACGGCCAGATCGTCGATGGAAGCGTCCGGATGGACGGCGAGCCATGCGCTCTTGAAGAAATCACGGAACTGGCCGGGATAGCCGAAGCCGAAGTTCACAGCGCCCAGCGTGCCGTTGCCGAAATCGGCATACGCGTCGTCAAAGTCGCCCTTGACGCCGATGTTGGCGTCAAGACCGCCGTTCTTATAAAGCTCAGCCAGCTGCTTGACGACGGCCTTGCTCTGCTCGGAGACGGCGCTCACGGTCCAGTATTCGCTGTCCGTGCCGGCCTCGCCGGAGAGGATGGTGCCGGTGCCGGCGCCTCTGGGAACGGAGATGCTGGTGCCCTGCGGCAGAGCCAGCGTCGCGTCGATCTCGTTCCAATTGGTGAGCTTGTCGTTGCGCGGCCACCAGCCGACATAACCGGCGGAGCCTGCGGCCTCGCAGTAGGTCAGGAACTCATCGACCGTTGCGGGAACCTTGCCCTCGTTGACCTCGTCAAGGATGGCCTGGTTGTAAACGGGAACGCCGCCGAAGGAGGGATCTGCGAAGGCGGCCACGGAGTAGATGGCGTAGGAGGCGGTCTCGTCGCCGGTGTAGAGCTTGTTGTACGCCTTCCATTCCTCGCTGTTCATCATCTTGTAAAGCGTGGGATAGCGGTCGGGATCGGCGTTGACGATCTCGCCGAGGTTGGTGACGAGGCCGTCCTGCACCCAGCTGGCGATCTTGTCGCTCTCGCCCCAGGTCGGGAACAGATCGGGGGCGCTGCCGGTGAAGAGCTCGGTCTGCATACGGTCGTCGAAGCCGTCCGTGCCGGTGTCATATTCCAGCGTCACGCCGACGGCCTGCTCGATGGCGGCCTTGATGGGGTCGTTGGCATAGCCGTCGAGATCGTCGAGGTTGTTGCCGAACTGGGCAAAGCGGATGTTGACCGTTTCGCGCGTGTCGGCGGGGGTGGTGTCAGTTGTCTGCGCAGGCTCCGTGGTGTCGGCGGGGTCCGACTGCGCGTGCTGCTTGGCGCAGCCGGTGAAGCAGGCCATGACCATGACCAGCGCCAGAAGCAGGCAGAGCAGAGTGGTGTACTTTTTCATTGTGATCCTCCTTAGTTTTTATAAAACCGCGCGGTTCCCGCGCAGAGTTTCAAGATCATTCCTTCACGGCGCCGAGCGTCATGCCCTGCGTGAAGTACGGCTGGATAAACGGGTAAATGATAACAATGGGGAGCGTCGCGCAGATGATGGTCGCCATGCGCAGCGCCATGGGAGGCGGCAGCGTGAAGCCGAGGCTGGCCGCGCCGTTGCGCACCTGATTCATAAGGCTCTTGTCCGTCAGCATCCGGTGCAGCACCCACGCGAACGGCTGCAGCTTCGTCTTGTTGCCGATGAACATCATGTAGCTGTAATAGTCGTTCCAGTTGATGACCGCGATAAACAGCGTCACAGCCGCGATCATGCCGCGCGAGAGCGGCATGACGATGCGGAAGAAAATGCCGACCTCGTTGCAGCCGTCGATCATGGCGGCGTCCTCCAGCTCGCGGGAGACGGAGAAGGAGAAATAGTTCCGCATGATGATGAAATAGGAGATATTCAGCGTACCGGGCAGGACCATGACCCAGAAGTTCCCGGTCAGGTGGAGCGATTTGTAGAGCATATACTGCGGGATGAGGCCGCCGGTAAAGAACAGGTTGAAGACCACAAGCGCGTTGATGAGCTTCATGCCGCGGATGTGGACCTTGCTGACGGCGTAGGCCATGGCGGACGTGACCAGCACGGAAAGCGCGGTCGCCAGAACCGTCTTGACGGCGGAGACGAGCAGGCTGTTTGTGTAGACCTTGGTGCTGAAGATCTGAATATAGTATTGCAGATCGATGCCCTTGAACCAGAGCATCAGACCGCCTTTGACGTATTCCTCATACGGCATGACCGATGCGACCAGGCAGTACCAGAGCGGGTAAAAGCACAGCAGGCCGAACGCGACGCAGAAGATCGTCACGGCCACGTCGTAGAAGTTAAAGCCCAGCCGCATGAACATACTGCGGCGCAGGGAAGTGGGTTTCTTTTTCATGCGCGGCCCTCCCATTAGAAAATGCCCATGATATCGAGCTTGGAAACGAACTTGTTGGTGATCAGCACGACGATCAGGCCAAGAACCTGCAGAACCAGATTGATCGCCGTGGAAAGCTCGAAGGACGTGCCGCCGCCGAGGCTGATGCGGTAGATATACGTGGAGAGCACATCGCCGGTGGAGAGCACATAGTTGTTGTACAGATTGTAGATCTGGTCAAAGTTCGCGCTGAACAGGCTGGACAGATCCAGGATCAGCAAAATCACGATGGTCGGCAGGATCGCGGGGATGGTGATGTGCAGCATCATCTGCAGCCGGTTGGAGCCGTCCATCTTCGCCGCCTCGTACAGAGCCGGGTTGATCGTGGACATGGACGCGAGATAGACGATCGTGCTGTAGCCCGCGTTCTTGATAATGTTGGAGATCACGACGATCGCGCGGAACAGATCGGGCCGCGTCAGGAAATTGATCGGCTCGCCGCCGAAAAACATGATGACCTGATTGATCACGCCGCCGCTGCTGCCGGAGGAAGACGGGTATTCCAGAAACACCTGCACCAGACCGGCAAAAATGACCCAGGACAGGAAATACGGCAGATAGGCTGCCGTCTGTACGCAGCTCTTGACCTTTTTCAGGCGCAGCTCATTGAGCATGAGTGCGAGGAAAATCGTGAAC